>Ga0209445_1001050_pt1 | contig 15187 bp, 19 predicted proteins | sample MarorgKNORR_S2LV_4_FD_188223 | JGI IMG/M metagenome (GOLD analysis project Ga0209445, IMG submission 188223) | Marine microbial communities from the Southern Atlantic Ocean, analyzing organic carbon cycling - NADW_A/KNORR_S2/LV (SPAdes) (version 2) | ecosystem: Environmental > Aquatic > Marine >...
GTGGCGCCGGTACAAAAATTTGATAAAAGCAGACGGCATGGAGCAGTGGACCGAAGAGCACGGCACGCTTGTATTGCGTAGCCAGACCGAAATGGTCGGTATTCCATAGACACCGATTAACAAATACTCATCGCGATCAGTAATACCTGTACGTCGTCAGCCCATTTGGCACCATTAGCACTACAATCTAAGAGATACTTTCTGCTCATGGTTCCTCCAAACCAGTAATACATACAAAGCAGGAGTCCCATTGTGTGGAGTGGGGGGTAGGGGGTACCGGGGAAGTGTCTCTTAGTATTCAGGCCTATGTGGTGCCATATGGGCTGACGTCACACAAAACCGACGATAAAAAACCGAGGCGGTGCCGAGACAGGCGAAAGCACGTTAACATCAATCAAGGCGTGAGTAGATTTCACTACGGCGCTGCGCAGAGTCTCTAGCGCCCCTTCACAGATAGATTGGCCGATTTCTGAGTATGGTGTATCTAACAACTCTACATCGCCACTCTCAGTTAAGCGGGCGATACCTTGGTCGATATTGAGTAACTTCATGGTTATCTGCTCAGACTGAATCTTGGCGAAGCAGCTCGTCGATTGGGTCCCCTTGCTCATAGCGTTCAAGCAATCGCGCGGGATCAAATTCCACCCCAATGGGGTTTTCTTTAAATGCCCCGGAATTAATAAAGTCATTCGCTTGTTCGAGCGTTGTGAAGTTATCAACTTGCAATTCAATCTGGTTACCGTCTGGGTCTCGATAGTAAAGAGAGGTCGTAGGTCCATGGTTGATGCACCAATATGGCTCAATCCCGAGCGATTTAAGACGCACAAATGTACTTAGCAAACAGCCCAGATCAGCGAAGGTAAAAGCAATGTGATCCACACCCGTCCTACCATCATCTTTAGGCAGGGCATCCGGAGCGTTGATCAGTGCCACACGGTGATGTTCCTCGTCATACGTCATAAACGACAGAAAGTCGTTTTCAAATACGGCTCTAGCGCCCAGCACCGACCGATACCATTCCCCCATCGCCTGAAAGTTCGGCGTGCGAAGCACGAAGTGGGCGAGTTTGGCAGGGGACACGGTCTGCGCTCGTTCAATGCTGCGTGGATTTTGTTCAGTCATGCTGGAATGGCCTGTTTGTTGTTAGGGTTATTCAGATGTCGGGAGTAGCGGTAGCGCCTTCCTGGAGGCGAACTGCCAGTCACCATCGGCATTGCGCTGATACACGTCGTGATACTCGGCCAAAGCGACGGGCTGGCATGTTGAATTCTGTCCGCCAGGTGTCCATCGATACAACATCAACATCGCTGTTCCGTGTATCTCATCGGACGATGCAATCCTTATTCTCAGATTAGTGATGACATGACGGGTTTCATATTCAACTTGCGCACGCTCAACCATGGCCGCGGCAATCGCCTCGCGACTCTCTAGAACTGCCTGCGGTGATTCGAAGGTGCCATTTTCCGTAAAAAGGTTTGGTATCGAACGTGCTTGCCCATGATCAATGAGATAACTGAATTCATTGACGAGCGCAGTGATCGCGGTGTGCGAAACGGTATCGATCGAATCAGCCACGAGGCCTCTCTTTTGATATTTCCTGAGCTGAAATTATCTCCATAATTTGTCGTTTGTCAAATTAATAGATATAGTATGTGACAACTGACAAATAACAACACCCATGCACGCCACAACCACGACGCGTTCTACCGACAAAAAATCGGCTAGAAATTCCGAAAAAACCGAGCAGACAAAAAGTCAGCTTTTGGCATCAGGCGTGCGCCTGTTTTCAACATTTGGCTACAACGCGACGAGCACTCGAAGTGTAGAGACGGACGCCGAAGTACAGCGCAATCTCATCACATACCATTTCGGGAGCAAGGAATCATTTTGGAAAGCGTGTGTCCGTCAGTTATTCGATCGTTTCATTGAATCGTTGCGCCCATCCATGGAACAAGCGAGGGATATCGAACCGGTTGAGCGCATCCGCTTCCTCATCCGGAAGTTTATCCGCGCCAGTGCCACCTACCCGGAAGTTATGCGCATCATGTTCGATGAAGGTCGATGTGATGATTGGCGTCTCAGCTGGATCGTAGAACAGTACACCCGAGGATTTCATGGCACCGTCTGTGATTTGTTAGACGATGGTAGAGCCTGTGGTGCATTGCCGAAACTATCGCCAATGCAGTTTTACTATGTGCTTGTCTCCAGTGGTGCGATGTTCGCGATGGCCCCGGAATGCCGAAAGCTGTCGAGCGAAGAGCCTTTTGATGAAAGCACCGTTGACCGCCAAGCCGATGCAATTGCCGCTTTGTTAGCACCTGGGGGAGGCCTATGAAGCCAATCAAAACAGATGTGCTCATTGTTGGTGCTGGTCCCATAGGGCTATGCGCGGCTTTGTTGCTTGAGAAAATTGGACTGGACTACCTCGTTGTTGAGCGCCGTTCGTCGTTGCACATGTCCCCGCAAGCCCATGTCATATCCAGCCGTACGTTAGAGATCTGTCGGAGCGTTGGCGTGAGCGACGTGCCCATTCGGGCGGCTGGCCCGATTCTGACGGACACGATGAATATTCGTTGGGTAGATCGCTTGATCGGTCGCGATCTGGGTTCGTTTTCTATGGGCAGAGATCCCCAATCGATGCAAGACATGCTATCCAATACACCAACCCCGACCACAAACCTCAGCCAAGATCAGTTTGAGCAGGTCCTATACGATCATTTACCACAAGAGAAAGTGCGCTTTGGTGCATCATGGCAAGGTTTTGAGACGGTTGAGCAAGCTTACGTATCTACACTTACTGGCTTGGACAACGTCCAGCTTACCGTGGAGTCTCGATACATCATTGGTGCGGATGGAGCCGGCAGCGTCGTTCGCAAATCGATCGGTGCCAACATGGTTGGACCTGACAATATTCAAACGTACGTCACCATCCATTTCAGCGCGAATCTACGAGAGCAACTCAAGGGGCGTGAGGCCCTGCTGTATTGGGTGATGGAAAAAGAATGCGAAGGTGTGTTCATAGCCCACGACATCGACAGTAACTGGATCTTTATGAAAACTGCCAGCGCGGATGAGCAGATTGACACTGAGGATAAAGACAAGTTTGAGAACCTATTGCGAAAGGCCATAGGCGAAGACGTCGAACTCACAATTAATAGCATCGACGTCTGGCGTATGAGCGCTCAAATCAGTGATGCGTATCAGTCTGGAAATATGTTTTTAGTCGGAGACGCAGCCCATCGGTTTCCTCCCACGGGCGGTATTGGAATGAACACTGGCATTCAAGACGCCCACAATCTCGTATGGAAACTCGCCATGGTTGAGAACGGCGTTAAACCAGCTTTGCTGGAGACTTACGAAGTTGAGCGCAAACCGGTTGCTGAAACAAATTCGACACAAAGTTTGACCAATGCGATGAAAATGTCTGAGGTAGCACAGTCTCTCGATGCTGATGGTGACAAGCAGATATCCATGTCCGACCTAAATGCCGTTTTGACTAATCCGAATTTGAGCGCCAGAACGCAAACAGCAATCGATCATCAGAGCGCACATTTCAATATGTCGGGACTAGACCTTGGGTTCTGTTACAGGTCTAACGCTTTGGTTGAGGATGGAACCCCACCACAATCCGACAATCCTGTCTCGAAGTATCTACCCTCGACTACCCCAGGTGGGCGGATGCCCCACATCTGGTTGACTGTCGACGAGACGCAACAATCAACTTTAGATCTGATCAACTATGGTCGCTTCTTAGTGCTCGCAACAGACAGCGTGGAAAACCTGGAAGCTGTCACCAATGAGCTACGTGATAAAGGCTATCCGGTCGATTTAGAATCTATAGGTACCGATACAAACCTCCAGCCGGCTGACGATTCGTTTGTTGATTTGTTCAACGGCGAAGTTCTGCTTATACGGCCCGATGGGCACATTGCTGCACGACTTACTGGCGCTAATGCGGCTTATGAGCTTGGACATATAGTCGAGGATTTGTTTCCACTCGATGATTCGTAATGAACGCTCCAATTCGTCTGCTTCTGGCCGAGGTTGTGTAAAAACCGTGTCCAACTTGCGCCCGAACTTCACACTCTTTTGAGCAACTCCCCGGGCTCAATCTCAAAGTAATCACCCAAAGCACTGATCGTATCCGTGTTCGTGTTGTAACCCGGCACGTTTGAAATCCTGGTCAACGTTAGCCGAGATATTCCGGTCTCTTCGCTCACCTCATTCAAAGTAATCCGGCGGCCTTCCCGGAAAGACTTCTCATCTAATGCCTGTTTGAAAAGGATGTGGAGCACGTGCCTTCGTGACCGACGGTGGTGGCCGCATGCCCCCAGCGAGCGCGATCCAATCCGCGGAATCCAGTCGAAGGCAATAGTCCCGCCACGTATGCCGAATGGCTTCGAGGTCTTCCAGGCTTGCAATACGCGCCACCGGGTCGTCGATCTTGTCGCTCATGTGACTTCCCTCACCTTTCCGAACATCCTCAAGTGGAATGTCAATTACTCAGAAGACAGTGACCCAATTTGATGGCTACCTCACCTGCGGGCGAGTTTCGGCCGTCTACAGAACGTACCCACGTTCATTGTGTTCGGAAAGATCCAACCCAAGAACCTCGTTGTCACCTGTGACCCGATTAGTTCCAACGAGCCGCCCGACCAGAAGAAGAATCGCCCAGGTAACCACGGCCGTATAGACCATGACGGCAACTGCCCCGATAAACTGCGTCAACAACTGACTACCTATGGAAATAGTCTCTTGACCGGCAAAAATCCCAAGCGTTTTACTAGCAAAAACTGCCGTCATCATGATTCCAAGAAATCCTCCAACTGCGTGCACCGGAAAAACGTCGAGAGTGTCGTCGATTTTCAACTTCTGTTTCATGATGTTGGTTGCATAAAAACAGACCAGGCCAGCGGCAACACCGATCACCAACGCACCAGCAGGTCCAACAAAGCCAGACGCGGGTGTAATGGTTCCGAGGCCGGCTACCATACCGGTCACTGCGCCGAGGGCGCTTGGTTTTCCGTACTTAATCCATTCGACGGACATCCACGTGAACGCACCGGCTGCTGCTGAGATATGAGTCGCAGCGATAGCCATGGCTGCATTACCACCGGCGGTCAATGCGCTCCCGCCATTAAAACCGAACCAACCAACCCAGAGCATACCCGCCCCGGCCATCGTCAGTGTCATGTTGTGCGGTGGCATGGGCTGGGTGGGAAATCCTTGCCGCGCTTTTAGCACCAACGCCGTCACCACAGCCGCCGTACCCGCCGTAATGTGCACGACACTGCCACCGGCAAAGTCGAGAAATCCCCGTTCGAATAACCAGCCGCTTTCGGCCCAAACCCAATGCGTGATCGGTGCATACACAATAATTGACCAAAGCGCTGTAAACAGCAGGACCGAAACAAAGCGCATCCGTTCTGCAAAACCACCCACAATGAGTGCCGGCGTAATAATCGCGAAGGTCAGTTGGAAGATCGCGAAGCTCGACTCCGGAATCGTTCCCCATAATGCTTCCTCGCCGACGCCAGCGAAGAGGGCTTTCGAAAGTCCTCCAATTAGAGAATTGCCAACATCAAACGCAAGGCTGTAGCCAATCAAGAGCCAAAGGATCGTCACCACACAGGTAATCGAGAAACATTGCATCAACACACTAAGGACGTTGCGCGAACGCACCAAACCGGCATAAAAAAGCGACAGCCCGGGAATGGTCATGAAGAGTACTAACGCCGTTGACGTCAAAATCCATGCGGTATCACCGGCATTCAGATCGTCTGCGCTCGCCCAGTTAACGCCAAGTACCAACGCAACCACCGAAATACGTTTAGCCTGCTGAACCCAATCGCTCGAGCTAAATTTCATCCCCGACCTCCAAAGCTTGCTCCGATAACGCCCGTCGTCCATTTACAAATGGGACTTGTTCAAACTGCATCGACCCCTGTTTCACCCGTCCGAATACGAACAACTTCTTCAAGACCGAACACAAACATTTTCCCATCCCCAACTTTTCCAGTATTTGCCGTTCGACTGATCGCTTCCATGCATTGGTCCATCAGACCATCGTCAACGGCAACTTCTATTTTCATTTTGGGCAGGAAATCCACGACATATTCCGCCCCGCGATACAGTTCTGTGTGTCCCTTCTGACGACCGAAGCCCTTAACTTCAGTCACCGTCATTCCTGTCACGCCAATCTCCGATAGTGCCTCGCGCACTTCATCGAGTTTGAACGGCTTGATTATCGCGGAAATAAATTTCATCGCTCCAATTCTCCTATGTGGTGCTCAGGGCCAAGACCCCAAAACAATCTCTCCTCGCCAAAATTTCTCGGCCAAACATCTTGAACACATTAGCCATCGGCATCAACGGTCCCCTCGAGTTGCCCAGGTTGTTAATGTCGCAACGGCTTATGTGGGGTACACCCAAAGGTTCACACTGCATTATCTTGTAAGCACTCCTTCATCGACGACGAAACCGACGACTTCCTCTAGGCCCTGACCCGTCAAAAGATTGGTGAAAACAAAAGGTGCCTCGCCACGCATTTTGCGCGCGTCGCGTTCCATCACGTCAAGCGATGCGCCTACGTACGGCGCCAAGTCCGTCTTATTAATGATGAGCAAGTCTGAACGCGTAATCGCCGGCCCACCCTTTCTGGGTATCTTTTCGCCCGCCGCAACGTCGATGACATAAATCGTAATATCAACTAGCTCGGGGCTGAACGTCGCGCTCAGATTGTCACCACCGCTTTCCAAAATCACAACGTCGAGCTCGGGAAATCTCGTCGTAAGATCTTCGATAGCGACCATGTTCATCGAAGCATCTTCTCGAATGGCCGTGTGAGGACAACCGCCAGTCTCCACCCCAACGATCCTGTCTTCCGACAGTGCTTGAGAGCGGACCAACATCTCAGCATCTTCGTGCGTGTAGATATCGTTGGTAACCACCGCTATTTCGTAGTCTCCACGCATCCGTTTACACAACGCTTCCACTAGCGTCGTTTTACCCGAGCCCACAGGACCGCCAATTCCAACTCTCAACGCTGGTTTCATCGTGATGCCTTCACGATCGAAAGATCCTTGAGTACTGTGTTTCATGCCACATGCTGGCAAGAGCCAGTCCAGGTGCACTATTGCCAATGTCTTCATCCGAACACTCGAGCGCTTCGTCAACGGCCATTGGTATATGTTCGATCAGATCCCGGAGTACCAGTTGACCCTCCGTGTGCCCAAGAGGAATCAATTTTGTAGCGCCTAACACTTGATTCTCACACCATGCCCAGGCGTATCCACTCAATGCATCTAAACCAGTAATTCCAGCGTTAACAGCGAACACTGAAAACGCGACCACATACCCAGGCCGCCACTTAGGGATTGGTTGATCCAGCTCCGCGGCCAATCGCATGAGTGTTATACCCATTGCGTCTTCCTCGTCACGCAGCTCCCTCGTTTCGCGGTGGGACCGACAAACATCATCCCAATATCGAAGGTCGGCCGTGTCCTTAGAACTCCAAGCCCGATGGGCTCGATGGATGATAGGTAAATCGATATGGGCGATGGTGTGGTGAAGTAGCTCGGATATCCATTTCAGGGCATCGGTCCGATCGCCAATCCAGCCGCACTGCACGGCATGCTCGAGACCTTGGGAATATTGATAGGCCCCAATAGGAAGCATCGGACTAATGAGCTGCCAGAGCTTTGCGGGGTTATGCGGAGGCATGGGAGTGTGAGTGAGCGCTGTACGCCCCCGATTCTGGTTCAAACGGTGCCCAGTGCTCTTTAGGCTCTAATCCGAGCTCTTGCAACATGCTGTCCAGGACATGATCCTGGAGATAGCGCAGCCAACCCAAACCAATCTGTACCGAAACGTGGCGATTACCTAGGTGATACGCGGCCTTGACTAATACTTCAGCATCATCACTGGCGACCGTCGACACCCGCTCACACGCCGCGATAATGTGAACAATACTCCCCCCGTCAGAAACCAGACTGTCGCCTCCACGCATCAACGTTCCTCTCGGTAGGTTGATCGTTATATTCTGGCCTGACCGAGTTTGCGTCCGCTGCCGAGTCTTCTGTCGACGCTGAAACGAGAGTATGACGGTCCCATCCGAATCCGAACTTGTGGTTCGATCTGTTCGGTTACAAATTGTGTATGTCTCCAAAGTCCCCGTGTCTCCCTTCAAAAGAGAAAGAATCTTTGCGCCAGGGGTAGTTCGGTCGCCGGTTCACATGTCAGCAGTTCACCGTCGGCACGGACCTCGTACGTCTCGGGATCGACTTCGATTTCTGGGGTCCAGTCGTTCAACACCATGTCCGCTTTGCCGATCACCCGAGTTCCCTTAACCGGCACGACCTCTTTGGCTAGCCCAAGACGTTCGGCTATACCGGCTTCGCTTCCTGCACGCGAAACAAAAGAGACCGACGTCGCAGCCAGTGCTCCCCCAAAGGCCCCAAACATGGGGCGATAATGGACGGGTTGCGGGGTTGGTATCGACGCGTTTGGATCGCCCATAGGGGCCGCGACAATCATGCCCCCTTTTATGATTAAAGCCGGTTTAGCACCAAAAAATCGAGGTTCCCAAAGCACCAGATCTGCAAGTTTTCCTGCTTCGACAGAACCAATGTGTTCCGCCATCCCATTGGCGATGGCAGGATTGATGGTGTACTTCGCGATGTAGCGTTTGACCCGAAAGTTGTCATGTCGAGGATTGTCCTCGGCAAGATAACCTCTCTGCACTTTCATTTTGTGAGCAGTCTGCCAGGTGCGACAAATAACCTCTCCCACTCTGCCCATCGCCTGCGAATCAGAGGCGATCATCGAGAACGCTCCTAGATCATGCAGAATATCTTCAGCGGCAATCGTTTCGCGTCGTATACGCGATTCCGCAAAAGCAACGTCTTCGGGAATACTCGGATCAAGATGATGACAGACCATGAGCATGTCGAGGTGTTCATCAACCGTGTTGACCGTATAGGGACGCGTCGGGTTCGTTGATGAGGGTAGAACATTGGGTAAACCGCACGCCTTGATGATGTCCGGCGCATGGCCTCCCCCAGCGCCTTCGGTATGAAAAGTATGGATCGATCGTCCCTTGAATGCTGCGAGCGTATCTTCCACGAATCCCGATTCGTTGAGGGTGTCTGTATGTATGGCCACTTGGACATCTGCCGCTTCGGCAACATTAAGGCAATTGTCGATGGCGGCGGGCGTTGTGCCCCAATCCTCGTGAAGTTTTAGCCCCATGGCTCCGGCCCGGACCTGCTCCTCCAATGCAATTGGGAGACTCGCGTTTCCCTTGCCCATGTAGCCGATATTCATCGGTAATCCATCGGCCGCCTGCAGCATTTTCCCGATGTGCCACGGACCTGGAGTGCAGGTGGTGGCATTTGTACCGGTCGCCGGGCCTGTCCCGCCTCCAAGCATTGTTGTAATTCCCGACATCAGTGCTTCTTCTATCTGTTGAGGACAGATGAAGTGGACGTGTGCATCGATACCACCCGCAGTAAGTATCTTGCCTTCCCCCGCAATCACCTCCGTTCCGGGGCCGATGACGATGTCCACGTCAGGTTGGGTGTCGGGATTTCCCGCCTTACCAATTGCAGCAATACGCCCGTCTTTTATGCCCACATCAGCTTTGACGATCCCCCAATAATCCACAATGAGTGCATTCGTAATAACCGTATCGACCGTCTCGTCCGATGATCTCTGGCTCTGGCCCATGCCGTCGCGAATCACCTTGCCTCCACCAAATTTCACCTCGTCGCCATACACCGCCCAGTCTTTCTCAACCTCGATAATTAGGTCCGTGTCTGCAAGCCGTACTCGATCACCCGTGGTTGGTCCATACATCTCGGCATATGCTCGACGGTTGAGTGTGCTCATTCTGTATCCTCCAGGTGACCCATCACTTTGGCATTGAAGCCAAATATCTGACGTGATCCTGAATATTCAACCAGTTGAACCTCCCGCTCCTGGCCAGGCTCGAAACGAACGGCTGTCCCCGCCGGAATATCCAGGCGAAAGCCCCTCGCGGCATCCCTATCAAACGCTAACGCTCGGTTCGTTTCATAAAAGTGGAAGTGGGAGCCGACTTGAATGGGTCGATCGCCGGTATTTGAAACCATCGTGCGAAACGATCGTCTTCCCTCGTTAAGTGTCAGGTCATCGTCATCGTCATCGATCAGGTATTCTCCAGGGATCATTGGCATTTCCTATTGAATTGGATTATGAACAGTGACGAGTTTTGTCCCATCGGGAAACGTCGCTTCGACCTGTACGTCGGACAACATTTCCGCTATTCCATCCATCACCTCGTCTCTCACAATAATCTGAGCCCCGGAAGTCATGAGCTCGGCCACCGTTCTTCCGTCCCGCGCACCCTCCATAATCGCGGATGAAATTAATGCTACACACTCCGGATAGTTCAGCTTCACACCCCGCGTCCGACGTTGCTCCGCTAATTGTGCTGCGACGAAGATCAGCAGCTTGTCTTTCTCGCGTGGACTCAGATCCATCAACTTTCCCCTTGTCGCGGTATTTGAAACATCATGTCAGGTTGACCAGATACGGGGGCGACTAGCCGCTCGACCCATCTGGAGCGGACGCATCCCCGTCCATAGTTTTTCCGCAAGTGCACGGACTATTTGCGGGGCGCTTCCGAGGATCCGGACGACCAGTAGCTCGCCTAGAAGGGTTGCCCCTGCATCCACGGGCGAAGAGGCGATAATTCGCTGTACCCGTTTGAGCAAATCGGGGTCCGCCGGGTAGGCATAGACCGAAGCAAGGGCACAATTGCCTCTACACCCCCATGCCGCCCCCAGCATAGGCTCCTCGCTCCGCCACCGGTGCCGTTCGTTCAAGATAGGCTTGTCAGCGACAGCAATAGTCATTTTCTGATCAAACGCGCCCCGTTCGTACGTATCACCGCTGAAAGGACGGCCCAAAACGACCATATCCCATCCGCTGAAGCGCGCCGACGGGTTGAGATTGACCCTGGTACAGGTCGAAAGAGAACTTCCTCCAAATAGAATGGTTTCCTGAGGGAGCCACTCCAGAGTTCCCCCGCTTTCAACAGAAAGTTGTTGTTTGATCTGACTTTCGGGACCGTTGCTCCGATATATCTTATTCGCCGCTGGTGTCGTGATTAGCGCTGAACCGTTTTCCCGGACCTGAATATTAAGTTCAAGTTGATCTCCTCCGACCACACCCCCCGGAGGGTGAAGTACGTATGCATGACAAACGTCTTCTTCGGGGTAGAAGGGGCGTTGAACTGACAGTGGGCCCACCCGCTCCTTCACTCTTAAATTGGTTCTCGCCAAAGCGCGTTCAAAACTAAGGGACAACTTGGCCGACCAGCCGTCGACCGGTACGTATGCCGTGCTCGCCGTAGACTTCATACCGACAGGTGCTCTTGGACAAGCTCATCGGTGAGCGCTTCCATACTACCCGACGCGACGACGGCTCCCTTCGTCATGATAAAGAATTGACCACACACACGACGGACAAAAGGCAGTTTTTGTTCGACGACCAACACCGTCATTGCGAGCTCGCGATTCAACTGCATAATGACATCGCCGATCTCCTGCACGATATTCGGCTGGATGCCCTCGGTGGGCTCGTCGAGAATCAGAAAATCCGGGTTGATAACCAGAGCACGTGCGATGGCTAGCTGCTGTTGCTGTCCGCCAGACAGGTCGCCACCCCGACGGCGCAACATCGATTTTAAGACCGGGAAAAGGTCAAACACATGGTCCGGAATGTTGCGATTCGAACGAGGCTGATTACCAAGACCGATCTCCAAGTTTTCGGCAACTGTGAGCAACGGAAAAATCATGCGTCCTTGTGGAACATACCCAATGTGCAGAGCGGCACGGCGTTCGGCCGCTTCAACCAACAGGTTTGAACCATTAAATGCGATGGATCCAGAATCCACGTTTAACAACCCCATGACGCACTCAAGCAATGTACTTTTACCGACACCGTTTCGCCCAATTAGACTCACGCAAGCTCCGTCGTCCACCTCGAGATTGACATCCCAAAGCGTATGACTCTGTCCATACGATTGATTGAGTCCTTCGACCTTAAGCATCACTCACCCAGGTATACCTCGATCACTTTTGCGTCATGCTGTATCTCTTCAAAGGGACCCTCAGCAAGTACTCGCCCTTCGTGCAGCACGGTAACTCTTCGTGCAATGGAGCGTACAAACTCCATATCGTGTTCGACCACGACGACCGAATGGTCGCCCGCAAGCGTGGTCAGCAGTTCCGCCGTGGACTCCGATTCTTGCTTAGTCATGCCTGCAACGGGCTCGTCTACAAGCAATACCAGCGGGTTCTGCATTAACAACATGCCAATTTCGAGCCACTGTTTCTGACCATGCGATAACGATCCCGCCAACGCCGACACTTCCTCTTTTAGACCAATAATGTCGAGCACTTCGGCAATCCGATCGCGTTCCTCGCCACTCAATCTTCGTGCGAGGGTCGCCCAGACCCGTTTGTCCGCCTCCATCGCTAACTCAAGATTGTCATGAACCGTATGGTTCTCAAAAACGGTCGGTTTTTGAAACTTTCGACCGATCCCGAGCGAAGCAATCTCAGGTTCTGTAAGTCGTAACAGGTCGAGGCGCTGCCCGTAGAACGCGGTGCCAAAATCGGGTCGCGTTTTCCCCGTGATGACATCCATCATGGTCGTTTTGCCCGCACCATTCGGACCAATGATGCAACGGAGCTCCCCCGTTTCTATGTAGAGCGTGAGCTCGTTTAGGGCCTTGAACCCGTCGAAACTCACGGTAATGTCCTCCAGATAAAGAATGTATCCGGAATCCGTGTTGACCAATTCATCACGGCTCGGTTTCCGAGCCAAGAAGCGAGAGCTCTGATCGTCGAGCGGTTGAAAACCGCGCGCTGGCTTATCTTTATCGACCGATCGCCTAAACACCTTACGTCTCCTTACCCGACATATTCAGTGGCTGAATTTCGCTCGGATTAATGATCCCCACTTGTGGTACATATAGCGCACCCGCGATGCCAGCCAATACGGCAGACTGCGCACCAAACCGACCACGCCCTTTGGTAACGACAGGGTCACGAGGATGAATAAACCGCCGAGAGCGAACGGCCAAACTTCCGGGAACGCGCCGGTCATCCACGTTTTGGCATAATTCACGATCACGGCACCGAGCGCGGCACCGTACAACGTTCCACGACCCCCAAGGGCCACCCACACCACCAGTTCGATCGACTTCAGTGGCTCAAATTCGCTCGGATTAATAATTCCCACTTGCGGGACGTATAGCGCACCCGCAATGCCAGCCAATACGGCAGACACAGTAAAAATCCAGACTTTATAGTTTTCTACCCGGTAACCGATGAAACGGGTTCGATCATCGGCATCGCGCACGGCGGTGACGACGCGCCCAAGTTTCGACGTCACGACAAAGCGGCAGAATAAATAGGTCAACGCCAGCGCAATAGCTGAAACGACAAAAAGTACAACGCGTGTGACGTCCGACTGCAGCGACGCGCCCAGGATGTCTTTGAAGTCGGTGAGGCCATTGTTGCCGCCAAACCCCATCTCGTTTCGATAGAACGCCAGCAACAGCGCGTACGTTAGGGCTTGCGTCATGATCGAGAGATACACGCCTGTGACCCTTGAACGGAATGCGAGCCAACCGAACACCAGCGCAAGCAATCCGGGCACTAGAACAACCATCAGCATGGCAAACCAGAACGCATCGAAGCCGAACCAATACCAAGGCAGTTCCTGCCAATTGAGGAATACCATGAAATCGGGCAGTTCTGGATGCCCGTAGACACCGCGCGTACCGATTTGGCGCATGAGATACATGCCCATTGCGTATCCACCCAGCGCAAAAAAAGCCCCGTGTCCAAGACTGAGGATGCCGCAATACCCCCACACAAGGTCGAGGGCCATTGCTAGGAGCGCATAACACAGGTATTTACCAAGCAACGTAACCGTGTATGTGGAGACATGGAACGCAGAGTCTTCGGGAACCAAAAGGTTGGCGACGGGTACGACCACACACATCACACCAAGAGTCCCCAACAGGATCGACCGTCCCCAATCTTGTTTGATTAAACGACCTAATAGCATCAGCTTTCTGCCGCGCGTCCCTTCTGCGGAAACAAACCGCGTGGCCTCCACTGAATGAATAGAATAATGAAAACGAGCACGAGAACTTTTGCGACGACCGCGCCTGCATAGGGTTCGAGAAACTTATTGGCCACACCCAGCGAAAGTCCAGCCACGAGTGTCCCCCATAGATTCCCGACACCCCCAAACACAACCACCATGAACGAATCAACGATGTAGCCCCGCCCCAGATAGGGCCCGACATTAGTCAGTTGAGACAAAGCGACGCCGGCGACACCCGCAATCCCCGCCCCAAGGCCAAATGTCAGCGCGTCCACCCGAGCACTTCGAATACCCATCGCGCGTGCCATGGCCCGGTTCTGGGTAACAGCACGCACTTCAAGGCCAAGTCGCGTCCGCTGTAGAACAAGCACCAACGCCGCAAAAATGAGTCCAGCGAAAATCAAGATGTAGAGGCGGTTGAAGGTGAGTGAAAGGCCGTCCAAAAGTTCAAAAGACCCGCTCATCCACTGTGGGGTGGAAACGGGCCGGTTGAGGGCTGTGAAGATAGTTTTAACCGCCTGTTGCAACACCAAACTGACGCCAAACGAGGCGAGAAGTGTTTCCAACGGTCGCCCGTAAAGGAATCTAAAGATTCCTCGTTCAATCCCAATGCCGACCAGACCGGATACAAAAAAAGCCGCGGGGACGGCAATGAGGAGCGAGTATTCCAGCGCCCCAGGAAACAACGTCTGTACGACATACGTGGTGTAAGCGCCGAGCATAATCAGCTCGCCGTGAGCCATATTGATGACGCCCATCACCCCAAAGGTGATGGAAAGACCGATAGCCGCCAACACCAGCACGGATCCAAGGCTTAGACCAAAGAATACCGTTTCGATGGTCTTGTACCGCGCCACCGTCTCTTCGATACTTTCTAGTGTCTCGCGTGCGGCCTCTTGAATCGCCTCACTTGCTACCGGATCGTTAGAAATACCCGTCAGCTTTTCGCGAACGCGGCCATCGAGATTGCTTGCCGACGCACGGATCGCCCTTAAACGTACGGTTTCATCGATTGCGTCCA
>Ga0209445_1001051_pt1 | contig 15172 bp, 15 predicted proteins | sample MarorgKNORR_S2LV_4_FD_188223 | JGI IMG/M metagenome (GOLD analysis project Ga0209445, IMG submission 188223) | Marine microbial communities from the Southern Atlantic Ocean, analyzing organic carbon cycling - NADW_A/KNORR_S2/LV (SPAdes) (version 2) | ecosystem: Environmental > Aquatic > Marine >...
AGGTTCGGAACTACAGCGGCGCCTTCAAGGTCTAGCCCGTGGCAAGCGGCACAATTTATCTCGTATGCAGCCTTGCCTTCTACAACTTGCGGAGCGGTAAAACTGATCGTTTCTGGTCCCGGTGGCTGAGCTGTAGCAACTGGCATCAGGCATTCCCATATTATTACGATCGCAAATACGAAAAAGATCTGCGACTTTGTTCGGTCAGTTTTCATCTTTTTAGGAAGCTTAATTGCGTTCTAGTTTGCCCTATTACTACCATAGAGTGCGCTATTTTCATAACATGGTAATCATACATGCCCTCTAGTAACACGCCGCTTGCCTGACTAAAAACTTTCGGAGGCCGAGAATGAAACCTAAAAAAGCCTTTAAACCACTTAAGTACAACCTTCCAGGTGTGCGCTTTTATCTGATCGTTGCGATGTCACTGATAGTAAACAACGCATTAGGCCAGAATTGGCAGGCACTCCCCGATATGCCAGTCGGCAAGTGGGAACCAGGTACTGTGGTTTTGGAAGACAAGCTTTATATCTTTGGCGGTTATACAGAGGGGGTGGTTTCGAGCAAACGATCGGAAATTTTCGATCCCAGCGACAACAGCTGGACCTCGATACAGGACTTACCTAGTGCCATTACCCATATGAATATGGTGCTTGACGGCAGAACCGTATGGTTCGCCGGCGGATTCAAGGATGGTTACAAGGGACATACCATCGCGGAGGTATGGAGTTACGATATTGACCAGGATCGTTATACGGCGGCTCCACTCCTACCTGCCCCACGCGCCGGTGGTGGGTTGGCTGTCATAGGTAGCAATCTCCACTACTTCGGCGGGCTAATGATGGACCGAGATACCGACTCCAGCGATCACTGGGTCCTTGATCTGGAAGCCTGGGCGCTTGGGTCAGCCGAGTGGTCTGCTGTGGCCCCAATGCCGGTGCCACGCAACCAGTTTTCTACCGTTGTGTTCGACGAAAAAATCTATGCCATCGGCGGCCAATTTCACCATGACAGTATGCAACTCGATCAGCCCCGAGTAGACATCTACGACCCTGTCACCAATTCCTGGAGCCGCGGCCCAGACCTTCCCAAAGGGCATTCCCACGCGGAAGGAGCCACTTTTGTTCATAACGATCAGATTTTCATGTTCGGCGGTCATACGACTCCCGCCGGCGGCACGAAATCTACGGACGGAGACATTCTAAGGTTAGCTAAGCAAGGCGGGTGGGAAAAAGTCGGAGAATTACCAGTACCGCTCTCCTCCCCGGCAGCAGCCATCATACAGGGCAAGTTGTATGTGGGTGGTGGTGCGTTTGCCGGCAGCCAGGTACAGGGCAAGATGTGGACTGCCCTGCCATCCTGGCAGTAAAAGCTTTACTTTCCGAAGAGAATCACGAATTTACTGGTCTGACCCTGGATAGAAGGATCGAACACACTGTTATTCAATGGGTCATCTTCATTCTTGTGCAGATCTGATGCCCGCAAGACATTTAGGCCCGCGGCTTCGGCCAACTCTGTAACAATACCTTCCCCTATCCGGTGGAGCGTGCCACCAACTTCTGTCCCGGCACTGTCGTTGGCGATATGGTCTATTACTAGGAAGACTCCACCAGGTTTCAATACCCGGAAAATTTCCTCAAACGATTCTTCCGGATTCCCCAGTGATACATTCTCGCCGGGTTGGAACCAGAGCTCATGAGGCCCCAGAATCCAAGTCACCATATCGACGGAATTATCAGTGGCGCTAAGCTCATCAAAATTAGTCCTACTCAAGTTTACATTGGACAGTCGGTTTTCTGCCAAGCGTTGCTCAACTGCCTCCCCGAAAATTCCATCGAACGCCGGCGGGTTCTGCATGATCACATTGCCGTTTGGACCAACGGTCCTGCTAAGAATTTCGGTGTAGTAACCTGTCCCTGCTTCGAGTTCGAGTATAGTTACTCCTGCCTCTATTCCGGCAAATGCGAGCACTTCAAGCGGCATGCGCCGAGCGTCATCAGCGGCATCTCCGCTGGGCCTATCTCCATGGTCAAGTGCACTGGCAACCAGATCAGCGGAACTTGTTTGTCCCAAGGCAGAAAAGCTAAAAGCCAGTAGACTACTAATCGCGACGGCAAAAAGTGCCTGTTTTGCTTGAAACATAGATTGCTCCCATTAATGAATTAATTTGTTGTAAAGAACAGGATATGTGATTGAGAAGTAATTAGGAAGAAATAGCCACTAGGGCCATACTAAATCTGAGGGATGAGGCTCGCGAGACACAAGAGGTATTACCTTCGGAATATAAAGTTCGGTAAAGGCCTTCGCTTTCTTGTGCCGGTCAAGATCTTTCTGGGTTTCCCATTTCTCCACTAACAGAAATTGTCGAGTATCCGCCTGGGAGTGATAAACCTCGAATCGCTCGCAACCTGGTTCGCCGCTGGAGCGAATCGCTTGCTCCTTTAAAAACGACTTTACTTCAGTCACATCATTTTCATTTATAACTCTGAGTATTACGTTGTTATACACCATTGTTGTTTTTTAATTCTCCCTTCCTTTTCATGGCAAAACCCTGATCTTCATTATTCACGTTAGCCAGTTTATCAAGCAACTTCATTATTTTCCTCTCGAAGTATCTTTAGGCTAAGTTGTTCGTTGGTATCTCCTTAGTATGGTAAGTTCAGCGCAATTTGATTCTAAGTTACGACCAAGAGTAAAACTATATGAATACGGTACTAAAGCGGATGGGAATAGGGTTGGGTTTATCAGGGCTCGCCATGGGGCTTTTCTACACCTACATGCGGCTGCACGATGGGCCTGTCGAATTTGTACCCTGGTTTACTATTAGTGTGGGTGGCCCCTTCCGCAGTGGTGAATTACTTGCATCACCTGACGATTGGACATTCTTGAAGGATCGCGAAGAAATTGAGATGGAGACACTCAATTTAGGCACGTCCAAAACCATTTGGATATCCGTGGTGGACGGACGCATGTTTATAGCCAGTGGGCGCCGCAATACCTGGATCGGTCAGATCTGGAAGCAATGGCCGCAACGGGTCGCCGAAAACGATCGCATCATCTTACGAGTAGATGACAAGCTTTACGAACAGCGCCTGCAACCTATTACCCAGGGGCCCGATGTTATTACGGCAATGACAGAAAGTGCGCGCAAATATGGTAGGGGTGGCGCCCCCCAAAGCGACTCCATTGCGCGCGAGTATGTTTGGTTGTTTGAAGTGGTATCGCGCTGAAGCAATTAGTTGGGAAAATCCTAATTGGGAGGAAGGCGATAAGCGAAAACATATCCACCAAGGGGATCTTCATCATCAGCTTGCAATGGTTCGTATCCTGAGCCACGTGTTGAGTTAAAAACCGGCACTACGACTATTAGAGTCTGGTTTCCCTCAGGAGAGAGGTAAGTCATAGGTGTCCCTTGGGCAGTATACGGAATTGAATGATTCCACAACTCACTACCATCACTCAACCTGGTTGCTCGTACCGTGTTATCGAAAGCCCCCGCACTGAATATCAACCCTCCAGCCGTGGTGACTGTGCCACCCGTTTGCGGGGTGCCAATGGTAAGCGGCAAACGCGTAGGAATTCCCAGCGGGCCAGTATGTTTCGCAGTTCCGATGGGTTTCTCCCATAACAGCTCATGTGTTTCAAGATCCACAACACCGAGAATGCCATAGGGCGGCTGCATGCACGGTACATGCAAGGGCGACATAAACCGAGTTGTGGTGTGGCTATACGGGGTACCGAGCTGACTGCCGGTAACCCCTTCCGGTAATTCGTCTCTGGGAATCAGAGTTAACTTATTTGCCATAAACAGGGGGTTGACGATCATTAGGTTGTTGGCCTCATCGACGCTGACACTGCCCCAGTTGAACCCGCCAGTCGGACCCGGGTTTTGCAGAACCGAGCCAACACCCGGCACCGTAAAGTGCCCCTCATAACGCATTTTCTGGTATTCAATACGGCACCAAAGTTGATCCAATGGAGTCAAGCCCCACATCTTTGACTCATCCAGCTGCATGCGAAAAATCGGAATGTCCACAGCGAATGGCTGGGTGGGTGCAATGTAATCTTCGGGCACACCCCCAGTTTGTGGTACGGGGAGTTCTCGGATATCGAATAAAGGTTCACCGGTCTCGCGATTGAGGACAAACACCTCTCCACGCTTTGTGGGTTGCAACACTGCCTTGACCTTTTCACCATTCTCATCAGGCAAGTCAATCAGAGTCGGCTGCGATGGCACATCGTAATCCCATATATCATGGTGTACCGTTTGGTAGGACCAGCGCACTTTGCCTGTATCCCCCTCAATGGCAACGATTGAACTGGCATACTGATCACTAGCCTCTAGCCGGTAGCCACCAAAGTAGTCGGGTGTTTCATTTCCGGTGGGAGCGTAAATCAGCCCTAACTCCTCATCGACACTAAACAAACTCCACACATTGGGAGTGCCCCGGGTATACACCTCTCCCCGCAGTGGTTCGGAGGTAATTCCTGGTCGCCCCATGTCCCACGCCCATACAAAGTCACCGGTTATGGCGTTGAATGCTCTTACCACTCCCGAAGGCGGACCCACAGAGCGATTATCGATGACCCAGCCACCCACTACAGCATTGCCTTTTACAATGCCCGGCGGCGAAGTTTGAAAGTTGGCGATTCGCGGATCGTTACCCATGCCGATAGTAAGGTTGACTTCACCCTGGTCAGCAAAGCTCGAACACCTTTCACCGGTCAAGGCATCGACAGCAATTAATCGAGCATCAGTAGTATTGGTAAGAATTCTTTCTTCGCATTCACCGTCATACTCCAGTGGCGCCTTGTAATAGGAAACTCCGCGGCAGCCCGTGGTGAAGTAACGCGCCTGCGATAAGTGAGCAGGATCGATAAGCGGATCAAATTGCCATGCCAGGACTCCAGTCTCAGCATCCAGGGCAATGATTCTATTCCCGCCGGTGCACATATACAGTAGCTTCCCTATTTGCAACGGAGTCGCTTTGAACGCTCCTCCAGCCCCGGTTCGGTAGGTCCACGCCAATTCCAGCTCATCCACATTATCAATATTGATCTGATCTAAGGGAGAATAACGAGATCCTTTCAGGCTGTTTCCATAGCTCGGCCAGTCAGTTTCCGTGTTAACAGTATTAATACCACTGCGAGCAGACATGGGCTTCACTTCATAGCCTGTGCCATCAATAAAAACCGATACCGCGATCACGACTGCGATAGGCGGCATGCTTCTGGCAATGGGCGAGGCAAGCAAAGGGGGTGGTGATCCCTGGTACAAGGGTTTGCGAAGCCAGGGAGTCAGGAACCAGAGTCCAATTATTGCAAACGGCAGAATGCGCGGCACCAGTGCCCACAAGTTAGTACCCGATTCATAGAACGACCAAACAATAGTGGCTAACAATAAGCCACCGTAAATTATCGAGCCCTGTGGATTCCCATTCCATAAGTGCCGAGCACTGAAGCCCAGAGCCAGCCCAGCGGCTAGGTAATAGAGGGAACCTCCGAGAAAAAATAATTGCAAACCACCGAGTACCAGCGGTATTGCAAGTACGGTAAGAAATAACGGGAAAATACGTGGGGGTTTGAACTCGGTGAGCGGCGCCATTGTGCAGGCTGCTCCTTATATTTCTATTTCTATTATTGAGGCGGAGGCCACACTCGCGCCTCCGTCTCAATCAATTTTACAGCAGGCCTTCGGCTTGCAGGCGCTCTTGCACCCGGGCCCCACGCAGGATGTTTTCCATGCCATAGTTGCCTTCATGGCAGGCGTATTCATATAGAAGACCGTCCACCTTGGTCATAGACACAATGGCGGTAAATTTGTCGCTGTAGGTGGACGGATCATCGATCGTAAATTCATAGTCGACTGTGTAAGGCCCCATACGGGTGAAACGTTCAGTGAGCACCTTGTCATAGGATGTACCGCTGAAGCCAAAACTTGAGGACATGCCGTTGAAGTTTTTTGTGACTGCAACTAACGTATCGCCATCCCAATAACCCCGTGAATCCCCCGTCCAGAGTCTTACGTCGTCATCAAGCTGACCCATCGCTGCGGCGGATTCATAGAGATGCACAACGCGGGCATCATGAATCATCTCGGTCAACAACACTGCGGTGTCTTTACTCTGGAAAATCTGCACATTGTTGTTGTACAAGCTAGGCACAAACGGTGGTCCCGCGTTAAATCCGATAATACAGCGCTCAGACAGTCCCCGGTCTTCCGGTCCATCAGTGCCGATGCCTCCCGCAGAAATACGAACTGGCCGCGAGGCTCCTGTAGTACTACCTCCGTATACGCCCCTCTGTAAGGCTGCCCCTTCCGCCATGGGAGGCAAACGTCCGTCAGAGGGGGAAATAATGTGCGAGGTTCTTACGTTGCCACCAATACCTGCACTCTCTATCCAGAAATCATTATATGACCCGTCCACGCCTTCGATAGGCAATGCCCCATCGGAATTGGCATCAGCAGTTGCCCGGCTTACCGCGGCTTCGGCAATTTCTTCCTCTGTAAGAAACTGTCTTTCACCAAATCGGGAAGGCCGTTGCATTGGAACGTTGGAAGAAAAATTCCATACCCCTTGCAAGTCAGGCTGCCCCCACTGCGTCCGGGGAACTTCGTAGTTCTGGGCAAAGACCAACACTGCACAGAAACTGGAAAAAACGAGTAAAATCAATGTGCTCATTCTTTTCATGGGGAGCTCCTTGAAAATTTCATATTCAATGGTTGGACCATAGCCTATTCGTGCACTCAGCACAATTTAGTTATCTTCGCTATATTCGGCATGGGCAGCACGCAACCAAACGTCGGTTCTCTGTCCGGGTTCAGCCAAGCCCTGTGCCGGATTTCCTGCAACCATCTGGTCAGCAGTTAGACCCTCAGCAACTGCTGCCTTGATGCGGGTGCGCATCGTCATCAACATATTGCGAAAATCGAGCAAATCAGCACGGCTTGAAAGTTGCCCATGGCCAGGAATAATAATTGTTTCGTCATCAATAATTCCCGCGATATTCCATAATGCGTCAATCATCCCATCCGTAGATCCGCCATTTGGCTGATCGATAAACGGCAACCCATAGCGGACGAACATATCACCAGTATGTATAACATTAGCTTCGCGAAAATAGATTTGCGCATCACCATCGGTATGTCCAATACCGGTATGGATAAGATCAATTGTGTGACCGTTGAAATAGAATCGCATGGTATCGAAGAATGTAATCTTGGGTTGTCCCACCTCGTCATAAGCAGGCTGAGGGCGCCCGTTAACGACATGATCAACTTCCATACGCTTGCGGCTATTGTCTTGCGCTACAATATAGGCACCGGCACGCCCAAAATTTTCATTGCCATCCGAGTGATCGAAATGAAAATGGGTATTAACTACGAATTCTACAGATTGGTCAGTTAACTCGCCTATCGCGGCTGAAATCTTATCGGTTAGCGGTGCAAACTGATCATCAATAATGAAAGTGCCGTCATCACCAACGGAGACACCGATATTGCCACCACTGCCCTGCAGCATGTAAATGGAATCAGTAACCTGGGTCGCTGTAATCTCAATATTGTCAAAGTCTTGTGCCGCCACGACGTTTAAAAACTGCAAGGGAAGTATGACGGCAAACAACCCTGGAAGAGCATGGAATTTCCTGAGCATAGAGTGCCTCTTTTTTCTTGTTTTTGACAATGGGAAAGCCTAGAGGAATTATGGTAGCAGCACAAATCCTGCTTGAACTGTTTTCATGTCTATTGCCGGCTCTTGGTTTAGAAATTAAGTACTGATAATCTCACGGAACTAGTTCAAAACAAATTAAGGAGAACTTAATGAGAACTATAAGAACACTTCTTCTCTTATTAGTAACTAGCCCCACTTTACTGGATGCCCAATCGGGCTCCTATGACTGGCCTAGCCAGAATCTAAATATTCATAATAGTCGTTACGCAGAACTGGACCAGATTAACAAATCCAACGTGGATCAACTGCTGGAAGCCTGGACATTCTCGCCTGGTCCTCAGGACGACATCACCCAGGCCACGCCATTGGTTGTTAGCGGGGTCATGTTCCTGCACTCGCGCAACACAATGTTTGCTCTCGATGCTACCTCAGGTGCAGAGTTGTGGCGACGACCATTGGATGCGGGCTCAGCAGGAGGCCCGGTTCGTGGCTCTACCTACTCAGAGGGCAGGGTTTATGCCTACCGTGGTGCAGACCTTTATGCCTTCGATGCTGGTAATGGTGAAGTCATCCGATCCTTCGGGGATACCGGAGTATTGAAAGTGGTTGCCGAGGCGCTTAACTTCAAGTACCCGGATGTCTATTCGGTGAATACGGATCCGATCAGTCTGGGCTATCGTCTTACCACGCCTCCTACAATCCACGACGGAAAAATGTACGTCGCCGCCGCATTATCGGAAGGTCATATACCCGGTGGCCTGGTAATCAGAATCGATGTAGAAACCGGAATGGTTGAATGGGTGTTTAACACTATCCCCCAAACTCCCAGTGACTCCGGCTGGGAAATAGCCCAAAGCACATGGGGTACAGGTCAACGTGCTGGTGGTGGGGTTTGGACTCCGCCAGCTATTGATACTGAACTGGGACTCGTTTACGTCAACGCCGGTAACCCGTCACCGGACTATGACGGTTCGGCGCGAGCAGGTGCGAATCTTTTTTCAAATGCCACAATTGCTCTTGATATGGATACAGGAGAACTGGCGTGGCATTACCAAGCGGTGCATCATGATCTGTGGGACTGGGATCATGTCACTGGCCCCTTGTTGTTTAATATCTCCAACGAAGAAGGCGATATCATAAAGGGCGTCGCTGCCGGCGGTAAGAACTGCCTGTTTTATATGTGGCATCGAGACAGTGGGCAGCCGTTGTTCCCGATGGTGGAAACGGCAGTGCCTACGGAAACAGATGTGCCAGGTGAAATTGTTTATCCGACTCAACCTATTCCACACACTGCCCGTGGCATTCCTATGGATCCCCTGTGTGCCACGTTCATTCCGTTTGACGATCCAGCACTAGCGGCACGTAGTAAACAGATGTACACGCCTTATTCTCTAACCGAGCCCTACATAGTCTCTCACGGCGGTTCCAGTTTCGGTTCTGCTTCGTTCAGTCCACGTACCCAGCTTATTTACATCACTGGCAAGAATGGTGCGATATCACTCAATGTACAGCCGGTTGGCGATTCACTAACACCGGGTCCGGACAGTCGTGGACATACTGAGAGTTTTTCAGAACTGGACAGGATCTCAGAAGGCTATCCACCAAGCCTAACCGTTTCCGCTTACAGCCCAATTGATGGTGAGCAGGCCTGGCAAACTGAATTACCCGCTCAATCAGGAATCGGCGCAAGTGGTAACTTGGTCACCGCAGGGGATTTAGTGTTTCAAGGAATCGAAGATGGTGGTTTTTATGCCCTAGATGCAGGTAACGGTGAGACCCTATTTCGTCATCAAACGCCTCGAATCATTCGGGCCAGCCCAATGTCCTATGCTGTAGATGGCAAACAATACGTATCAGTTGTCTCAACAAACACTGTAGTTAGTTTAGCTCTGCCGTAGAACAACCAGAGGAAACGGAGACAATTAAGTGCTTCGTTTCCTCGCCAGTTCAGCGATAACGTTCAAGAATTTCTTGTAATTTTACAGCGTGATTACTGAATACCCAATCCACGCCCCTATTCAATTCCCGGAACAGGGAATTACGAGAAGCTACAAATCCTGTTGCTATATTTTGTCCTATGCTTTCATGCCTTTGCTTTATCTCGTCAGTCATCAATAGAAAGTGTCCTCCGAATCCACCGTAGGTACCTTCTAGACTGGCCTTACTCATTTGTTTGATATTCACTTGTGACACCGGCATGTAACATTCTCGTGGAAGGAAATCCACCATCTCAAATAACGCATTATCAAGCGCCAGTATATGGAAGTCTGTAATGGGCTTTAATGAAGACAAAAGCTGTTTCAGTATCTGTTTCTGTTTCTGTTTTTGCGGAAAGGGTTCAGCTTTTAGTTCGATCATGAGGTGAGTGTTGACACTAAATTTGTCAATGAGTTCTTCCAACGAAGGTATGTCGGGAATAACTTCTCTAAGTTCCGCAAAGCTTTTCTCTCCTACGATAATTGGATTGCCAAAAACCCGGCCACCATCAGGATCATGGCAAACTACGGGTACCAGGTCTGCCGTCCACCGAATATCCACCTCAACACCCCATACACCGTTAGTTCTTGCAATGTCATAGGCTCGCAGGGTATTTTCCATGACCTCCTTGTTATCATGTTCACCACGGTGAGAAACGATTTTGCATCCCTGTAAAACCGAACTGTCAGGCGTTACCCTGGGGATCACCGCCATCCAGCAGTCAATAGCCCTTATTGCGATTGATTTCATCCTTCCATTCAAAGGGCACCTACTCCGCTTGCTTACCAAGAATACCGGGTTGGAGTGTATGCACTTCCGGGCGGTGTGTCAGTTAATTTGTAGGAAACAGACGTTATGAGTGAACCAGAGATCAACCAGACAGAAACAGTCACAACAACCCCCGCCAGTGGGCGTGAAATTCTGGCCTGGGCATTCTATGATTTTGCCAACTCCGGCTACTCAACAGTTGTACTTACAACTATATACAGTGCCTACTTCGTAGGCGTGGTCGCTGCAAACATTGATCAGCAATCTCCCGGTACGGCCACACTACTCTGGACCTTATCGATCGGAATCGCTAATTTCTTTGTACTTGTGAGCGCCCCTGTCCTGGGTGCCATAGCTGATTACCGGGCCAACAAGAAAACTTTTCTCCTTATCACGACCATAGCCTGTGTGTTATCCACCGGTCTGTTGGGTCTCGCGGGGCCGGGCTTTGTGGTTCTGGCCGTATTGTTTGTAATTGTATCTAACATCGCTTTCGCCAGTGGTGAAAATTTTATTGCCTCCTTCCTGCCAGAAATTGCCCGCACCGAAAACATGGGGAAGATATCGGGTTATGGCTGGAGCCTGGGTTACTTTGGCGGACTGTTAACCCTTGGAGTCTGCCTGGCTTATATCAACTGGTCGGAAGGCCAGGGCCTGGACGCAACACATTACGTACCAATGTCGTTACTGTTCACAGCAATAATCTTCGCCTCGACCGCCGCGCCAACCTTTATGTGGCTGAGAGAACGGGCTATTCCGAAAGCAGTGCCAACCGGATTTTCCTACCTGCGTGCGGGCTTCACTAAAGTGAAACAAACCTTTGCCCACTCAGCACAATTACCGGACCTGTTCCGGTTCCTGATGTGCCTAACTCTGTTCCAGGCAGGAGTTTCCACGGTAGTGGTAGTCGCCGCAATCTACGCCCAAGAGGTACTGGGCTTCGACAGTCAACAATTAATCATTCTCATTATGGTGGTTAATTTCACTGCTGCCGGCGGCGCATTTGCGTTCGGGTTTGCCCAGGACCGCTGGGGCTCAGTGCCAAGCCTCACTGGCGCACTGCTGGTCTGGATAGTAGCCATAATACTGACGTTACTGGCTGACCAGGAAAGAGATGTCTGGATTGCCGGTAACCTGGTTGGCTTGGCCATGGGTGCCACCCAAGCCGGCGGGCGAGCATTGGTCGGCCGGCTTACGCCCGAATCGCGTAACGCTGAATTCTTTGGACTCTGGGGATTGGCTTCCAGAGCGGCCGCTATACTAGGGCCAGTCAGTTACGGAATCGTCAACCGCGTCACTGACGGCAACTATCAAGTTGCCTTGTTCACCACACTGGGATTCTTTATAGCCGGATTAGTGCTGTTGCTCACAGTTAACGAGAAACGGGGACAACTGGCAGGAAGAAGCTTCAGCGCAGAATAGAGTTTACGAGAAAATCTAGATAGTGTGATATCGCTCAACGTTTTCACCTACAATCAAATTAGTTCATAACAATCCCGGGGTAGTTCCGAATGCAACTTTTGTTATTCGTTATTACAGTAATCATTCTCCTGCCCCTGCTGATCGTTGGATTAATCGTATTTACTTATCGAATTCGTCGCATCTCTATACCACAGAAAATTTCAGGTACTACCAATGAACCCTTTGGCACCCGACTCATGATGCACGTAGCAGGCACTCGGGATGACCCGGTCGCTTATGCGCTCGCGGGTCACCTGCCCGTATACAACAAACTGGTGAAATTCCTGATGGTCGAGACTTTCAGAATTGCTTGTCGAATTAGTGGTTACAAAGGGTCTGTATTTGCTTTCCCAGGTCCACGTTCATCAGTCATCGGACCGAATTTTTTGACAATTCGGTTAATGAGGCGCTGACCAATCCAGAAAGCCCTGCGCGACAATTTGTCGTTCTCGGCGCGGACTGGGACACTCGTTGTTATGACTTGCCCGAAGATACTCAGGTGAAATGTTTCGAAATCGACATGGCGCCTACGCTCAAAGCAAAAGTAAAAGTAAAAGGGGTTCAATCGTGCCGTCCCCTAATAATTACAGTTGCCAACCCCATACTTAAAAGCTAATTTTAAGAGAAAAGAAATGAAATTGTATCGCTTTGGTGGTGTGGCATTAAGGGGACAGTATGCTAGCTAGACTAGGTTTGGTGATTCACTGGATTGGATTTTTTCTAGGGGCTTTCTTTTCTGTGGGGGGTGTTTTTGATACATCTGATTCGGGTGAAATGTATGTGAGAATGGGCGTCTTTGTTTTTTTACTATGTTATGTCATTAGAGTAACCTTCTCAGGAGATAAAGTTTTATTCCCTTGGATGAAACAAAAAAAAGAGTAGGGTTGTTGTGATGAAAACTGGGGAGCGATTTATGAGTCAAGCTAGCAGCCAAGAGTCAGGTCGTCTAATTCGACAGACAGAGACAGAGTTGCCTCTTACTTTCAGAAATACCGAGCCATATTCGCCAGCAGGATTGCCGCCAGATGGAGCACCAGACTGGATTTGGGAGGTTGACCACCCGTACCTTCATGGGCTTTTTGCGCCGGTAGACACAGAAGTCTCTGCAGATGATCTAGTAGTTGAACAAGGGGAGATTCCCCAAGACCTCTATGGAATGTACATAGTTAATGGTCCGTCACAGCGATTCAAGCCGCTGTCAAAATATCACTTCTATGATGGCGACGGCATGCTTAATGCCATTCGATTTAAAGACGGAAAAGCCTCATATTCCTCTAAGTGGATTAAGACATTTGAATTCAATGAAGAAGAAAAAGTAGGTGAAAATGTATGGCCTGGACTAGCTGGCCCGTTTAACCATGATTTGCCTCATTCACCGATAAAAGACAATTCTAATACGGACATTATCTTTTATGGTGGCAAACTAATTAGTTTATGGTACCTGGCAGGAACCCCGTACAGTATCGACCCTATTTCGTTAGACACACACGGACCAGTAAACTTCAACGGTGCACTAACACATAATCTCTCAGCGCATAGTAAGGTTGACCCGCGAACAGGCGAACTACTGTTTTTTAATTATCAAAATAAAGAGCCGTATATGAGTTATGGGGTTGCCGATAGTTCCGGAAAAGTGCTGTTCGATATACCCATCGATATTCCCGGCGCACGTTCACCTCACGATATGGGAGTCACACGCAACTACACTGTGTTGCATGATTTACCTTTTTTCCAAGATCCGAAAATATTTAAGGAGCACAATCGTCGTGTGGTGCGTTTTCATGAAGATGTTCCAGCACGTTTTGGTGTAATTCCCCGACATGGTCAGCCTAACGAAATCCGTTGGTTTGAAGCTGAACCCTGTTATGTATTGCACGTAGTGAACACCTGGGAAGAGGGAAATGAAGTTGTGATGGTTGGCTGTCGTCAACCGAACCCGGGAGGTAAGCGAGACAAAAGTGAGGCACCACTGCATGCACAACTTGCTGAGCGCCGTCGAACGCACGAGCTTCATGAATGGCGTTTTGATTTAAGTACTGGGAACACCCGCGAACGCGTGCTTGATAATACCAATACAGAATTCCCCACTATTAACGGTAAGTTCCTTGGAGAGAAAACACGCTTCTCTTACAACCAGCTCCTTCCACTTCCTGACCCTGATGGTGGAGTGAGTGGTCGCTGCCAGACTTTTGATGCGTTATTCAAATATGATGTCATCGATGGCAGTTATCAGCGCTACGACTACGGTCAGAGGCGATGCGGGAGCGAAACTCATTTTGCTCCTAAGAAAGGCTCCGGTCTCGATATGGAAGAAGATGATGGCTATCTGATTACTTATGTTCATGATGCCAATGATTGGGCATCGCGCTGCTTGATTTTTGATGCCAAGGATATCGAGCAGGGACCTATTGCAGTGGTGCGTATGCCGCGCCGTTTCAATATTGGTTTTCATGCCAAATGGGTGGGTGGTGAAGAGCTGGGTCTATAAGAATGCTGCAAGCGGCGTTAAATCTTGACGCCGCTAAGCTTTTGCCAACCCCATACTTAATAGCTAATTTGGACGTGCTACCTCAATAACACGACCGATTGGTTAGCAGACAATTAAGTGTGATATGGTTCCTATATCTCATACGCGCCTGAGTTAAAATATGATCAAGCGTTATCTAATGTTGCTAGTTATCCTGCTCGGTTTGTCTTCGTGCGAGAGCACAGTCAGGCCATCCTTTGAAATAATGAGTGAACCCGAACTCGCCATGTACAATGCCTCTTTGTCCATCGATGAACAGGTTATTTGCCGAGAAGAAATTGAAGGTTGGCGAATATTTTCCGGTGCAATTTCTTTCCGAGAAGAAATTGAAGATTCGCAAAGGCCTAGGAATTTGAGGCGAGGACGTCCCAATAGAATGCAGCCGAAACTCTGCTTATCTGTTCAGGAGTTAAAAGTTCTGAAACGTAGAGCAGAAAGGGGTTTTGGAACTGTTGGTGGGGCAGGATACGGCAATAGCATTGGTGGTGACTACAGCCAACCAGCAGATGCCGCAGACTACCACTCGGGTGCTTTTAATGGAGGACACAATGATTAAATGAATATTTTAGATGTAATAATGATATACGATAGTTATTGACAATCTACCCCTCAACCTACCCCTCATAGATTTAATTCTACCCCCCCCCAAAATTATCATTAATGGGTGACCCTGCATATAAGGGCGGGGGAGCCTTTCCCCTGCCTTAATAATTACAGTTGCCAACCCCATACTTAAAAGCTAATTTGGGGGAGGAAAGCAGCCTTT
>Ga0209445_1001052_pt1 | contig 15158 bp, 15 predicted proteins | sample MarorgKNORR_S2LV_4_FD_188223 | JGI IMG/M metagenome (GOLD analysis project Ga0209445, IMG submission 188223) | Marine microbial communities from the Southern Atlantic Ocean, analyzing organic carbon cycling - NADW_A/KNORR_S2/LV (SPAdes) (version 2) | ecosystem: Environmental > Aquatic > Marine >...
AAATATTATTTATAAAAAACCTTCACTTTTGTGAGGGTTTTTTTTATAGGTTAACTTCTTGTCTTACTCTGTAGTGTGTTTTAGATTTACTATATCTTAAGATTAACTCTCCAATAAAGCCTATAGCGAAGAATTGACTGCCAATGATCATAGTTGCAAGACTGATATAAAATTCAGGCCTTTCTGTTATTAACCTTCCATAAGGATTAACAAACAATTTGTCATAACCTAAATAGGTTGCAAACAAAAATCCAATTAATAACATTAAAAAACCAATTCTCCCAAAAAGATGCATTGGTCTTTTTCCGAATTTTGAAATAAACCATATTGTAATTAGATCTAAGAAGCCATGAATAAACCTGCTAGGCCCAAATTTGGTTTTACCGTACTTTCTAGGGCTATGTTTTACAATTTTTTGACCAATTCTGTTAAACCCCTCATTTTTTGCTAGTACAGGGATATATCTATGCATTTCTCCGTATACTTCTATGTTTTTTACTACTTCAGCCTTGAAAGCCTTTAATCCGCAATTAAAATCATTTAATTTGATACCTGAGGTTAGTCTGGCAGCAAAATTGAATATTTTTGAAGGGATATTTTTGAATAACACAGAATCGTATCTTTTCTTTTTCCAACCTGAAACTAGATCATAATTTTCATTTTTAATCATATTGTATAATTCAGGAATTTCTTCAGGATCATCTTGAAGATCAGCATCCATTGTAAAAACAACATCTCCTTTTGCTTTTAAAAAACCAACATGAAGAGCTTGTGATTTTCCATAATTTTTAAAGAATCGAATTCCTTTCACAGATTTGTGCTCTTTAGATAAACTATTAATTATCTCCCACGAATTATCCGTGCTTCCATCATCAATAAAAATAACTTCATAAGAATACGAGCCTGAGCTCATAACTTTTTCAATGGATGAATGTAATTCACTTAACGAATCACTTTCATTTAAAAGCGGAATTATAACTGAAATATCCATAGTTATGCAATTTCTGGGTTACTTCTTTTAAAGATAAGAGCATTTATAGATCCAAAAATCACCTGAATTCCTAATCCTACAGCTAGGGAAAAAATTAAATTACTAAATGATAATGGCGGGTTTTTTTCTGCCTCAATTAAATATTGTTCAACTATCTCTTCAGGCATATTAAAACCTATATACCATTCTTTTGCCATTACCATTGATGATTCATGAATATATTCAGCTGCAGCAGGATCTAAAATTACAAATATGAATATTTGTGTTAGTACTGCTATAACCATTCCAACAGCAACACAAGCCATATAGGATACAAATGCCTCTCCCCAATTTATGTAACCTCCTAATTTCTTTCTAGAATGTAGTATTGAATAAATCCCAGAACCAATAATTAAAATAAAAAAGATTAGAGATATTTTCCAATTAAGGAATAATTCTAAATCAAGAATATAAAACATAGCATTTGATAAAAAAAGGAATAAACCTAACTTTACTCCTACCTCTGCTGATATTTTTTTCACATCTATTTCCATAGTTAATTTCTTATATTTTATGCAAATATAAGAAAAGCCAAATAGGTGTAATTAAATTAAGTTTAATCTAATATTGTATAATTACAAAAAATATATAAATTTGCACTTCAAAACAAAAAATGATGAAAAAAGAAATTCATCCAAAAGATTACAGATTGGTAGCTTTTAAAGATATGTCAAATAATGATGTTTTTTTAGCTAAGTCTACTGCGAAAACTTCAGAAACTATAGATGTAAAGGGTAAAGAATATCCTTTAGTTAAGTTAGAAATATCTAGATCTTCTCATCCTTATTATACAGGTAAAGCAAAACTTGTGGATACAGCAGGAAGAGTTGATAAATTTAGGACTAAATACGCTAAATTTAAGAAGAAATAATAAGATTTAAATTCATAGAGAATTAAGTCTTTCAAACGATGAAAGGCTTTTTTTTACTTTTATAAAAAAATAAAAAGTAAATGTCAGAAATTAATTTTAGACTTGTTAAAGAAGAAGATATTGATGATGTTTTTATTCTTCTAAATCAACTTAAAAAGATAGATCTTGAAAATATTGACAGGAAGAAGGCATGGAATGATTTTAATTCTAATACTAGCTCAAATTCAATTGTTGGCATTTATAATAATAGAATTGTAGCATATGGAAGTGTGGTAATTGAGAATAAGATAAGAGGAGAGGTTGCTGGACATATTGAAGACATTGTAGTAGATAGCGAGGTTAGAGGAAAAATGGTAGGAGTCTCACTTATTAAGGAATTAATTGAAATTTCTAGGAAAAAGGGTTGTTACAGAATAACATTATTTTGCAATGAAAAATTGGTGAATTTTTATTCACGAAATGGATTCAAAGTGAATAATATTATAATGAAAAAATATCTTTAAGAAGGATAAAGGTTTTTATATTTACTGCTCAATTTTATATATATGGAAAAAAATAATAAACGAGAGTTTACTATAATGGAAAAATCAATAGGAATTGGTGTTATGACTGGCACTATTGTAGGCACTATTGTAGGTGTTTTAACTGACAATATAGGCTTGTGGCTTCCTTTTGGAGTTTCATTTGGAATAGTTTTCGGAGTTTCATTTGGAACTACACAAAAAAATACTAAAAGTTAGACAACTTTTTTACATACCTAAGGTCTAGTAAATTTGTGGCATTAATCTGCATGCCATTCAAATTTTTTCTAGTAAATCTTATTACTTCATCATAAAATAGTGGAACAATGATAGATCTACTAATAATCAATGAATCCATTTTTTTGTATAGAATCTCTGTTTTATTTTGATTAGTCTCACCTACAGCACTTTCATATAGTGCATCAAATTCTTTATCTGTAAAATGAGTATAATTTGGTCCTTTAGGAGCAAAGTTTTTGGAATAAAATAGAGATAAATAGTTTTCAGCATCTGGATAATCTGCTACCCAGCTTGCTCTAAAAAAATCTAATTTTCCATTAGCTTTTGCTTCTTTTAAGGAGGCTCCAGGAATAACATCTATAGATATTTGAAGACCTATTTTTTCTAATTCTTTTTGAATAAATTCACAAAAAACCAAGTAATTACTAGTGGTTGTTAATTTTAGGCTTGGAACTTCTTTAAAATCTCTTTTATACTGACTAATTAATTCTTTAGCATAATCTGGATTATATGTGTATCCAATTTTATCTGAATAACCTGGTAGTCCCATTGGTATAAATCCTCCATTTGCTGGAATGCCAATTCCATTTCTTAGGTATTTTATCATTTTATTTCTGTCAAATCCATGGTTCACAGCCTTTCTAAGTATTTCTGATTTAATTTCATTTTTATTTGAGTCTAAATAAAATGCTAGATATTCAGTATTTAAGTAAGGTCCTCTAATTAAATTAATCTGATTTATATATTCATTTTTTAATTCTCCTTGAGTATTTACTACTTCATCTTTATAGGAATCATCTAAGCCTGATACAAAATCTAAATTTTCTTGGATAAATTGTAGAAATTCACTCTGCTTATCTTGTAAAAAAGTAATAGCAACTGACTCAAGATAGGGTAATGAATTTCCAATGGAGTCCTTTTGAAAATATTCATTATTTTTTCTAAAAACTAATTTTATGTTTTCTTCCCATCTCTTAAATTTAAATGGACCTGTTCCAACTGGATTAGACCTAAATTTATCACCATAATGCTCAACAATCTCTTTAGGTACAACTGAACAATATTTCATGGTAAGTATACCAAGAAAAGCATTAAAAGGTTCCTTTAGTTTAATTTTTAGAATGGTATCATTAATTGCCGCATAATTATCGACCTTATTAAAAACCCATCCTCCGGGAGAGGCTAATATAGGATCTAAAAGCCTATCAAAACTATACACAAAATCATCCGCTGTAACGTTTCTGTTAGTTAACATGGGATGCTTGTGAAATTTAATATTATTATTTAGAATAAAACTATATGTTAATCCGTCATTAGAAATCCTCCAGCTTTTAGCAATTGATGGAATTACCCTTAATTCTTCATCCATCTCTACTAATCCGTTAAAAAGTTGATTTACAGCCCAAATATTAGCAATGTCTTTAGCGAAAGCAGGATCTAATGAGTTAATATTTTTATGTTCATTATATCTAAAAACCTGATCAGAGTCATTTTTATTATTATTTGTGCAAGTATAAACAGATAAAATAGAGATCAATACAGCAAAATGGTATATACTATATGTTTTACTTTTTGCTGAGTTTTTTTTCATATTACTATTTAATTGTAAATTTACAACCCTTTATAAATTTACAAGAATGTCTGTTATAAAAAAAGTAGCATTTTATACTCTTGGTTGCAAATTAAATTATTCTGAAACCTCAACAATATCCAGAGATTTTAAAAGAAACAATTATAAAATTGTTAGTGCATCAAAAAAGGCAGATATATACGTAATTAATACTTGCTCTGTAACTCAAAATGCTGATAATAAGTTTAAGAGTGTAGTAAATAAAATGAATAGATTAAATCCTAATGCATTCATAGTTGCAATTGGTTGTTATGCTCAATTAAAACCTAACGAATTATCAGATGTCAAAGGAGTTGATTTAGTGCTTGGAGCTAATGAGAAGTTTAATATATTAGATTATATAGGGGATTTATCAAAAAACAAACATCCAAATATTTATTCATGTGATATAAGTAGTGTTGATACTTATATTAGCAGCTATTCATCTAATGATAGAACTAGGGCTTTTTTAAAAGTTCAGGATGGATGTGATTATAAATGTACTTATTGTACAATTCCATTAGCTAGAGGTATATCTAGAAGTGATACTCTTAAAAATATTAAAAATAATGTAGAAACAATTTCTTCAGAAGGAATAAAAGAAATTGTTCTAACAGGAGTAAATATTGGAGATTATGGAAAGGGAGAATATGGAAACAAAAAACATGACAATACTCTTTTTGATTTAGTTAAGGAGTTGGATAAATCTAATGGCATAAATAGATTTAGAATATCATCAATAGAACCAAATTTGTTAAGTAAAGAAATCATTTCATTTATGGCTAAAAGCAGACTATTTGTTCCACATTTTCACATCCCTTTGCAAAGCGGTAGCAATCAAATATTAAGAAGTATGAAGAGAAGATATAATAAGGATCTTTACATGGATAGAATTAATTATATAAATGATACTATACCAAATGCGTGTATTGGAGTAGATGTAATAGTAGGCTTCCCTGGAGAAACTGACGAATATTTTATAGAGACATTAGATTTTTTAAAAGAATTAAAAATATCTTATTTACATGTGTTCACTTATTCTGAAAGAAATAACACCCTTGCATCAACAATGAATTTTCAAGTTCCTAAAGAAGTTAGAGCAAAAAGAAGCATGATTCTTAGGTCATTGTCTGATAAAAAAAGAAGAATTTTTTATCAGAGTCAAATAGGCCAAGATAAAACTGTATTATATGAAACTGAAAATAAAAGAGGATATATTTATGGTTATACTGAAAATTATTTAAGGGTTAGATCTCCTTGGAATCCTAAACTAGCAAATAAATTAAAACCTGTAACAATAAATAAAATTGATCAGGATGGGTATATTAGGGTAGAAGAGAAAATACAAGAGGAATGTCTAATGTTATAATTACTAAATTCTTACTCCAACAGGAAGAAGTGATTTATATCTTCTGTTTTTTCTTATGTATTTAGTAATTACTGGAACTGTTGGTACTACACTTATATTGCGATCTCTAATCATTTCTAATACATTAGAGATGAAATCATCGATAAAAGCATCTTTATTTTTAATTTCTGGCACAACTATTTTAGTTAAGAAAATTTTCCTATCCTGAAGAGAATATTCTATAATAGCAAGCTTCCCATTTATTTTGGCCTCAAATTGCCTTAAAAATGTATTATCATTAATTTCCATAAATTTATAGTAAAAGAAATTACAAAATTATAAAAAAAAACTTAGATAGTCCTTTATTTATAATAAATGAGTAATACTAAAGAACATATTTATTTAATGCCAGGTTTGGGTGCTAATTCGTTGATATTTGAATATTTAGAATTCCCTAAAGACAAATACTGTGTACATTTATTAGATTGGATTATGCCAATTAAGAATGAATCACTTAATAATTATTGCATTAGATTATCAAATGAAATTAAACATGAAAATATAATATTAATAGGGGTTTCATTTGGAGGAGTTATTATTCAGGAACTTAGCAGGTTAATGTCAACAAAAAAGCTAATAATTATTTCTAGTATTAAAAACAACAAGGAGCTTCCTAAAAATCTTAGGTTAATTAGGGCGACAAAAATTCACAAGATATTTCCAATGAGCACTTTTAATAATTTTTTTAAGTTTTTAAAATATTCCAAAATTGATAAAATATATAAAAGAATTAATCTTGCCGATAGATATTTAACTGTAAGAGACAAAGAGTATTTGAAATGGAGTATTAATTGTCTATTAAATTGGGATCAAGAAACAACTTTAGATAACATTGTACACATCCATGGTAATTCAGATCTTATTTTTCCTATAAAATATATTAAAGATTCGATTGTAATAGAGAATGGAAGACATGAAATGATTATAACTAGAGCAAAGTGGTTTAACCAGAATCTTATTAAGATTATTGAAAATTAAAATTCTATCTTCTTCCCATTCTATTTGAGCCAAAGTGTTGATTTGGAATATGAGATCTTTTCATTTGATTTTTCATCATTTTAATTTGATCTGTAAGCATTCCATTTTTATCTAGTCTTTGCGCTTCTTGAAGTAGTTTCTGTGCTTCAAGTTTTCTTCTCTTAGTAAACGCAATTCCAGCTAAATTTAATTTTGCCATTGCTAAATCATGGTCCATACTTAAACCAAAACTGATAGCTGTTTTAAAATATTTTTCAGCTTCATTCATATTTGTTTGAGAGACTATTAATCCTTTCAAATAATTATAATAACCTTGTTGTTTTTTTACTAAAGCTTTAGAAGGATTATTAATTCTATTTAACCATTTCTCAGCTCCATCAAGATTTTGTTTTCTTAGTTGAAAAAATGCTAAAAGAAGAAATTCATTTTTGAAAAATAGAAATAGAATAATTAATGCTATTATTAGATACATTATTCCATTTCCAATTAATCCCCCCATAAATTGGAATATTGAAAATCCAAAACAAACAAAACAAACAAATAGTTTAATGTATTTATTAATCATAATTGTGTATGAATTTCAATGAATAAAGTTAATAAAAATCAAATATAATATTAATTAATAGATTTGTTAAAGTAAAAAGTCTTTGTATATTTGCCGACAGCTTAATAATATATTTTTAAACAGATTAAGTTAAATTAAATAAAATGCCTAAAAGAACATTTCAACCATCAAAAAGGAAGAGAAAAAATAAGCATGGCTTTATGGAAAGAATGTCCACAGTTGGTGGTAGAAAAGTTATTTCTCGTAGAAGAGCTAAAGGAAGAAAAAAGCTTTCAGTATCTTCTGAAAAAAGTCATAAATAATAATGATTAACAATTGTTGATATTATATTAGGTGTTACTGAAGTAACACCTTTTTTTTTATGTTTTTGATAATTATTTTTACTAAAATATAGTGCCTAATGCCTAAAAGAGATAAACTAAAATCAACATTAATAATCGGTTCAGGGCCTATAATAATTGGCCAAGCATGTGAGTTTGATTATTCTGGATCACAAGCATTAAGATCTCTTCGTGAAGATGGTATAGAAACTATACTAATAAATTCAAATCCAGCTACAATAATGACTGATCCAGCAATGGCTGATCATGTATATTTATTACCTCTAAATACTACATCAATTGTTCAAATATTAAAAGAACACCCTCAAATTAATGCTGTCCTACCAACAATGGGAGGACAAACTGCATTGAATTTATGTATAGAAGCTGATGAAAAAGGAATTTGGAAAGAACATAATGTAGAAATTATAGGTGTTGATATTAATGCAATAAATATTACTGAAGATAGAGAGCAATTTAGAAATTTAATGCTTGATATTGGAATTAAAATGGCTCCACAAGCTACTGCTAATTCTTATTTAACAGGAAAGGAGATTGCACAGAAATTTGGATTTCCTTTAGTGATAAGAGCCTCATATACATTAGGAGGTGCAGGAGCTTCTATAGTATATAAAGAAGAGGATTTCGATGAATTATTGACTAGAGGTTTAGAGATATCTCCAATTCATGAGGTAATGATAGATAAAGCATTGATTGGATGGAAGGAATATGAACTGGAATTACTTAGAGACTCTAATGACAATGTGGTAATTATATGTTCTATTGAAAATATGGATCCTATGGGTATTCATACTGGGGATTCAATAACTGTTGCTCCTGCCATGACACTTAGTGATACTTGTTATCAAAAAATGAGAGATATGGCAATTAAGATGATGAGAAGTATAGGTGATTTTTCTGGTGGCTGTAATGTTCAGTTTGCTGTAAGTCCTGATGAAAAAGAAGATATTATAGCAGTTGAAATTAACCCTAGGGTTTCAAGATCATCGGCTTTGGCAAGTAAAGCAACTGGTTATCCAATTGCAAAAATAGCTTCAAAGCTAGCAATAGGATACAATCTAGATGAACTAGAAAATCAAATAACTAAATCTACGTCAGCTTTATTTGAACCGACTTTAGATTATGTAATTGTAAAAATTCCAAGATGGAATTTTGATAAGTTTGAAGGTAGTGACAGGACATTAGGGCTACAAATGAAATCAGTTGGTGAGGTAATGGGTATTGGAAGATCCTTTCAAGAAGCTCTTCATAAAGCCACCCAATCCTTGGAAATTAAAAGAAATGGAATTGGGGCTGATGGAAAGAGTTATAAGGATGAAGATCTAATAGTTAGTAAATTAATAAATGCATCATGGGATAGGGTTTTTGTAATTTTTGATGCTATACAAATAGGCATACCATTAAGTAGAATTAATGAATTGACCAAAATTGATATGTGGTTTTTAAGGCAATATGAAGAACTTTACTTACTGCAAAAAGAAATTTCAAAATATACAATTGATTCAATATCAAGAGATTTACTTCTAGAGGCTAAACAAAAAGGATATGGTGATCGTCAAATTGCTCATATTTTAAATTGTTTAGAAAGTCAAGTTTATAATAAACGTCAGGAGATGAATATTAATAGAGTCTATAAACTTGTTGACACATGTGCAGCTGAATTTACTGCAAGCACACCTTACTATTATTCTACTTTTGAAAATGAAATAGAGAATAAAGAAGGTAAAAAGTATTCTCATAATGAAAGCGTAGTTAGTGACAAGAAAAAAATTATTGTTTTAGGCTCAGGACCAAATAGAATTGGTCAAGGAATAGAATTTGATTATTGCTGTGTTCATGGGGTTTTAGCGAGTGCAGAGTGTGGATATGAAACAATAATGATTAATTGTAATCCTGAGACAGTTTCTACTGATTTTGATATTGCTGACAAACTCTATTTTGAGCCAGTATTTTGGGAACATATATATGATATAATTAGACATGAAAATCCGGAAGGTGTTATCGTTCAATTGGGTGGTCAAACAGCATTAAAATTGTCTGAAAAATTAGATAGATATGGAATAAAAATAATAGGAACGAATTACAAATCATTAGATTTAGCTGAGGATAGAGGTTCATTCTCAAAACTTTTAAAAGAGAATAATATTCCTTATCCAAAATTTGATATAGCTTCTAGCGTAGATGAAGCTCTTAAAGTATCCAGAAAATTAGATTTCCCAATTTTAATTAGACCTTCCTATGTGCTTGGTGGTCAGGGCATGAAAATCGTAATAAATAATAAAGACCTTAAAGAACATGTAGATGATTTATTGAAGAAAATGCCAAAGAATAAACTTCTTTTAGATCACTATTTAGATGGAGCTATCGAGGCAGAAGCAGATGCAATATGTGATGGTAAAAATATTTATATAATAGGAATAATGGAACATATAGAGCCATGCGGTATTCATTCTGGTGATAGCAACGCTTGCTTACCTCCTTTTAATTTAGGGGATTTAGTCCTACAACAGATTAAAGATCATACGGAAAAAATTGCTAAGGCTTTAAATACTGTTGGTCTTATTAATATTCAATTTGCAATAGTAGATGACATGGTATATATAATTGAGGCAAACCCAAGAGCATCAAGAACAGTTCCTTTCATTTCAAAAGCTTATAATGAGCCATATGTAAATTATGCAACTAAAGTTATGTTGGGTGAAAAGAAGCTTAAAGACTTTAAGTTTAATCCCACATACAAAGGATATGCTATTAAGCAGCCTGTTTTCTCATTTAATAAATTCCCTAATGTAAATAAACAGCTTGGTCCTGAGATGAAGAGTACAGGTGAGAGTATTTTATTTATTGATAATCTTCAGGATGAGAAATTTTACGAACTGTATTCTAGAAGAAAAATGTACTTGAGTAAATAGAGTAATATTTTAATTTCCTATTTGTTTTTTCGTCAGTAAAATTTTGTAAATTGTTTTTATAATAATTCTAACACTATGGAAATAGTAATTGGTTTTTTATGTATTATAATATTAGGTCTAATATATCTGGTCTATAATTCAAAAACTAGTGCAGGATCAACACCTACCAATGACTTAATTCAATTTTCAAATTCACTGAGTTCTCAAATTCAAGAAATAAGAAAGGAGATTGATGCTAATTCTAAGGAAAGTAGAACAGAGATTGAATCTAAACTTAAAGATATAAATAAGCAGATTAATGATTTTCATAAAACTTCAACGTCTAATATAACACAGCAGTTTAAGGAATCTAATAAGGTAATAAAGGATGTTACTGCTGAATTAGAAAAAATTAAAGGTACTAATGAACAGGTTTTAAGTTTTGCTAATCAAATGAAGACTCTAGAAAAGATTTTAGGAAATCAGAAACAAAGAGGAGTCTTGGGAGAAATACAGTTAGAAAATTTATTAGCAAATGTACTGCCACCTGCACTTTTTCAAATGCAGTATTCATTTAAAAATAAAGAGGCAGTTGATGCTATTGTTAAGGTAGGTGCTTATATAATACCAATTGATGCAAAATTTTCTCTTGATAATTATAATAAGATGATCGAATGTTCAAATAAGGAAGAGTTAGCCGATTTGGAGAAGAAATTTAAATCTGACATCAAAAATAGAATTGATGAAACAGCCAAGTATATAAGACCTAATGAAAATACTACTGATTATGCCTATATGTTTATACCTGCTGATGGTTTATATCAAGATTTGTTAAATAGTAGAGTAGGGACTTTAAAAATAAATCAGAGAGATTTAGTTTCATATGCCTATACAAAAAAAGTAATGATAGTATCTCCTATGAGTTTATTTCCAATGCTACAGATTACGGTGAAGGCACTACATAATTTAAAAGTAGAGAATTCTATTAATGATGTTTTGAAGAATGTTGAAAAATTATCTACTCACTTAAATGCTTATAAAACCTATCATGATAAACTAGGAAATACACTAGGAACAGCAGTGAACCATTATAATGATAGTACTAAGGAATTTAAAAAGATTGATAAAGACGTTATTAAAATATCATCTGGAAATTCCAAGTTAAATATTGATTCCGAAGCAATTGAGAAACCGCTTTTAGAAGACTAATTTGAATGAATTAGATAATTTTTTTCTACTGCCTTAAAACCATACTTAAATAATAAGCTGAAAAATAAGTCTCCTGCTAATGCGTATCCAAAGAATGGCAAAGCTAGAGCAAAACAGGTTAATAGTCCCTCAATAGTCATAGGATAACCTAGAATCCATACTCCTAGATTAGTTATTATAAAAAACAGCAAGCTGCTTAAAAATATATTTGATATATTAATTTTTTTAATTATAGTTCCTATAAATGTAATGGCTATAAATGAAGTGTAGACAAAAATTGATATAGAATAAAATCCAAGATATAAATCAGATATTATCATTGCTAGAAGTGGGATAGAGTATGCCAGTTTTTTATTCTGAAAATTCAACCCACCAAATAAAGCCATTGCAGTTATAGGTGCAAAATTTGGAGGATGAGGCATTAATCTTATTATTGCAGCAAAAATTATAAACAATAATACAATGATCTCTCTATTTGAAATTTTTTTAAAGTTCATTTATAATTTTATTTTTTATTAAAAAATCATTCTTTAAATCAATATACATCTCTTTCTGTAATAATTCAAATTTATTACTATCATCTATGAGCTTGATAGGATTGATTATATCAATTACTTTTCTATCTAATGTTATTTGTTGCAATGCAAGAGCAAGTAGAGGTTCATTTTCATCTCCTAAAACTCCAAGATTAGTAGTATTTTCTTCAAGAATTATATCAGGATTTAAACCATTGAAATAATCAGTATTACCTTCAGAATTAAGAGTTTTTAAAACAAGAGGCTGGAGTGCATAAGTATGATTTAGATTTGCACCTTCAAGGGTAAAATTTTCAGAATCATATAATGTAACAGATGCTTGATATTTTCCATAGGTGTTAGTTCCAATATGAATAACATCTATATAAGGATCTAGGCAGTTTATAACCAGTTCGCTAGCTGATGCTGAACTTTGGGTTGTTATAATAAAGACACGATTTAAATTTAAACTGCTGTTATTTTCAATAAATCGATTAATTAAAAATTCAGGGTCATTATTAAGATAATAGGCTTGAATTTCGTCATTCCATTGTTCTGTACTAATTATTTCACCAAAGAATTGTCCCGTAATTAAACTTGAAAGTAAAATAGAGGTATATACTGAACCTCCAGGATTATACCTTAAGTCTAGAATTAAGTCACTAATATTATTAGATTTAAAATTTGAAAAAACACTAATTAATTCATCATTATAATCACCTATAAATCTATTAAACATTAGATAGCCTATACTTTGATTTTGAGTTTCTATTATCGATGAGATATGAATAGGATTTTTTTCATATGAAATTTTGGTTAGTCCAATACTTATGTCATTTGATATTATTTGGTCATCAGATGTCTCTGAAGTATTTTGATCTAAGTAATTAGCAAAATTAACTGTGTAGTTATCAGAAGATAAAAGATCTGAGTAATTGTCAATTGTTAGAGGTGTATTGTTAATACTATTAAACACGTCTCCTCTTTGAATATTATTTTCTTCTGCGCTAGTATTTGGATGAACGTATCTGACATATCCATAAACATCATAGCTGCTTCCAGGGACATATCTTAGTCCATATTCCATACCATTACTATTTGAAATTCCACTTAAGTATTGTTGAAGGGCAATATAATCATCTACTATAAAGCTAAATTTATCTATACTCTCTCTCTGGTAAATTAGGCTTTCAAATAGATTTTCAGGATTTTCAAATAGATTTAAAAAATCAGTATATTCTTCTGATGATGAAAACCTGTTATTAGCAAGATCTTCTATATTTTGCTTGTAGAGATAACTAGCATTCATGCCTTTCCAAACAAAATCATTTATGTTACTTGCAAATACTATATTGTCATCACTGTCTTCAAAACAACTAAATAAAATAATAGAGATAAAAAATAGTATATATGTTTTTTTCATAAAATTTTATTTTTTAAAAACATGACCTCTAATCTACAACTATCAATGAAAAATTCAAAGATTAATTAAATAAGGATTCCTTCATTAATGATGGAGGCATATTCCCAACTTTTAAAAGTTTTTCATGAAAATCTGAAATATCATAATTTTCTCCCATCAATTTTTTAAATTCTTCTCTCATTTTTAAAATTTCAGTCATTCCAATAAAATAACCAATGAAGTATCCAGGTCTAGAAGAAGATGAATCAATCTCTAATTGAGCAGCCCACCTTAAAAAACCAACCTTATCTGTCATTAAACTTATAGCTTCCTCATAAGAGAGTTTTCCTGAATGCATACCAACATCATAAATTACTCTAGCATTTCTCCATAATCTTAACTGTAACTGTCTAAGTTTAATTTTTTTGTTTGGATAAAAACCTGTCTCTAACATCAGCTGCTCATTGTACAATCCCCATCCCTCACTAAAAAGAGAAATTCCATTATTTTTTCTTAACTTATTTGGATTATGCATTTGATATAGACCTTGAATATGATGACCACCATACGTTTCATGTGGTGCTGTGACAATAATAACTCCCCAATCATGTTCTACTAAATATTCATTTTTTGTTTTTTCATCCCAATAATCTTCGAAAGGATTAATCTTCCACTCTGAAGTAAAATACCCTTCTTCATCTTCGCCCCTAGAACTTGAAAAATTACCATAATACGATGTTTTTCTTAGATATTCCTCTCTAGCAACAACGTTTACTCTTTCTTTCCACGGAATAGGAATAAGATTATTTTTTTTAATATGTTCACCAGACTTATCAACCCAATGCTGATGTGCTTCTATCATTTTATAAGGCTCAGGATATTCATTTTTAATTTCTATAAGAAGCTCTTTTGTTGTCTTAGTTGAATCAATTTCTTTAGCTAAAGCATCCATTTTATCTACGGTCCTATTGAACTCTTCCCATCCAAATTCCCATAGGGTTTCATCATCATATGGTAATAGAAATTGGTATTTCAACATCTTATTATATGTTGATTTCCCTATTGAAAAAGTAGATTCTTCTTTATTAGGTAATGAGTTTTCAATATAATCTGTAAATATTTTAAGCTCTTCAATAATCTGGGAACTGACGCTTTTAATTTGATTTTTTCTCTCTTCAGTAATCGAGCTACAGCTTTCAATAAACTTATTTATTTCTTTATCAAAAATTACGTTTGAATTCTTTGCCATATAAAGTCCCAATTCCTGGAACCTTGGAACATACTCTACAAGCTGCCTAGACCCACTTTTTAAATCTTCTCGAATTATGGGTAGGTATTTGGTTAAAAAAGTAATTTTTTCTTCACACGTTTTTGGTCCATTTATGGTACTTGAAATCTGCCTAAAATTCATATAATCTCTAGGGTCTCTCTTCCAGGATTGTATGTCTTCGTATCGAATCTCTTTACCTACCAAAAGGCTTTCAATGAATTTATAATCTACTTTTTCTTCGTCAGACAAATCTTCATATACAACAGATCTTAGTTTATTTAATTCATTTTTAACTTCACTTAGTTGAG
>Ga0209445_1001060_pt1 | contig 15119 bp, 11 predicted proteins | sample MarorgKNORR_S2LV_4_FD_188223 | JGI IMG/M metagenome (GOLD analysis project Ga0209445, IMG submission 188223) | Marine microbial communities from the Southern Atlantic Ocean, analyzing organic carbon cycling - NADW_A/KNORR_S2/LV (SPAdes) (version 2) | ecosystem: Environmental > Aquatic > Marine >...
AAGCTTAGCTCCTACCGCAAGTCCGGTCCAAGCAAAACGACGAGCATGTTGGTCGAGGCGGTCAAGCAGAAGGGGATAGAAGGGGATTCTCTCTTGGACGTGGGCGGCGGCATCGGTGCGATACAGCACGAGTTGCTGCGAGCGGGGGTAGCCCGGGCCGATAGCGTCGAGGCGTCGACGGCCTACATCGATGCCTGCAAAGAGGAAGCGGCGCGGCGGGGCCATGGAGACCGGATAACCTACCATCATGGCGACTTCGTTGACATCGCGCCAAACCTGGAACGCGCGGACATAGTCACTCTGGAAAGAGTGATTTGCTGCTATCCCGATGTGGAAAACTTGGTGGAGTTGTCTTCCCGGCTGGCCGACCGGGTTTACGGGTTGGTTTGTCCCCGGACGAATTGGGCATCCAAGATTGCGGCACGCCTGTTTAACCTGATCATGTGGTTACGCCGAAGCTCCTTCCGTGTTTTTATACATCCCGACTCGGTCATCGACTGGGTGACTCGCTCCAACGGTCTGCGGCCCATCTCGCGCCGCAAGACACTGGTATGGCAGCTAGTGATCTACGAGCGGTAAACTGATTCAACTTAAGGACTAACCATGGACTTACCGGCGCACGAATATTTAGAAGGGCTCGGCATAGCGCATCAGAGGCTAAGCTTTCCTCCGGAAACAGAGAAAGGAGCGGCCGGTGTTGCCCGTGCCCTGGGGTTTGAACCGGGCCAGATGGTCAAGACCCTCATCTTTGAGACCGGCGCGGCGGAGCGGGTGTTGGTCATGGTTGGAGGCGACAAAAACGGAATTTCCGGCCACTTGAAAAGGGCCATCGGCTCCCGCAACATTAAGCTGGCCGGCCCGGATACGGTGAAAGAAGTCACCGGATACGAGATCGGGTCTATCCCGCCTTTTCACTGGCAGACGGGGGGATTCCGGTCTTTTCTGGATGCTTGCCTGATGGATGAAGAGCTGCTGGGTGTCGGAGCCGGAGCGTGGGGGGAGGAGATCTTGCTGACCCCGCAAAATCTTGTAACCGCCGTTGGTGCTATCGTTGTGAACCTGACCGATAAGTCGAAGGGCGTGTATTCCCCAAGTCCGGCCGATTCTTGACCGCCAAATAGGCGCCCTCTAGCTACATTTTCGGACCTGGAAAGAGGGCCCGAACCTGAGCCGATGACGAGGTCGGTCTGGCCACAGGAGATTTCATAAAATGACTCAACAGCAATTGGAATCCCAAACAGCCGCAACCCTAGCGGTGGTGGAAGCGTTCAACGAAGCGTTCAATCGCCACGACGTTGCCGCCATAATGCGGGCCATGACCGACGATTGCGTGTTTGAGGGCACCGGGCCAACTCCCGACGGCCAGCGCTTCCAGGGGCAAGAGGCGGTGCGCGCTGTATGGGAAGGGCTGTTCAGTTCGTCACCCCAGGCCCATTTCGAGACCGAAGACATATTCGCTCACGGAGACCGGTGCGTTGGACGTTGGATCTACACCTGGGTGGACGGGGACGGAAATCCAGGGCGGCTAAGGGGAGTGGACGTATTTACGGTGCGGGATGGCAAGGTTGCTTAAAAGTGTTCCTACGTGAAAGGATAAACTAAGAAGATACGGGAACATAACCGTCTCACCGGCTAAGGCCGGTGTCCAGGAACGATGCGGAAGAATAGTCTCCATGGATTTCGGCCTTCGCCGAAATGACGATTGCTTGCCGCTAACCGGGTTGACAGGAACCTTCCAGGGAGTTGTAATGCTTTCAAGTTTTGAACCGCCGTGGCGGCGGTATCACGGCAAGCATGAAAACTGCATCAGGAGGAGCGCAGTGGCACGAATAGTAATGGGTATCGGTAGCTCTCACAGCCCCCAGTTAAGCACCGCCTCCGAGGGTTGGCTGGCTCGGGGTGAGAACGACAAAAGGCACAAGCAACTGGTGGGCATCGACGGCCAGGTAACCGACTTCGAGGGATTGATGGAGAAGGCCGACATCGACCGTATCGCCAAAGAAATCACGCCGGAGAAGATGCTGGATCGGCACGAACGTAACCAAAGGAGCATCGCCAAACTCTCCAAGACGTTGTATGAGGCGAACCTGGATATTCTGGTAATGCTGGGCGACGACCAGCAAGAATACCTGTTGGACGACAACATGCCCGGCCTCTGCGTGTTTTGGGGGGACGAAGTCAAAGTCCACGGTGGTCAGCCTCTGATCGGCTATTCAGCCGAAGATAGGACTGTCCCAACCCATTCAGCCCTGGGGCTTCACCTGATTGAATACCTGGTGGAATCCGAGTTCGACGTGGCCTGCTCCAATTCCCTGGACCCCAATAAGGGCGGTAGGGCGATGGGCGGCATCGGCCACGCCTTCGGCTACGTCTACCACCGTATCATGACCGAACAGGTCATCCCCGCAGTACCCATAATGGTCAACACTTACTACCCGCCGAACCAGCCCACTCCCAAGCGCTGCTACGACTTGGGCCGAGCCGTTCGCAGCGCCATTGAGGCGTGGCCCAGCGACGCCAGGGTCGGTGTTTTGGCCTCGGGTGGTCTCAGCCATTTCGTTGTTGACGAAGGTCTGGACGAGGCGGCGTTGGACGGCATGAAAGAAAGGAGCGTGGCTAAGCTTGGCGCTCTGCCCAGGGAAAAGATGCACTCGGGCAACTCGGAGATCAGGAACTGGATCTCCGTCACCGGAGCCACCGAGCATCTGAAGATGGAATTGGTCGACTACGTTCCCTGCTACCGCTCCCCCGCCGGGACCGGCTGCGCCATGGGCTTCGCCACCTGGACCTAGGCGGCGCGCCCGGAGATATAAGCCCGGAGCTAGGGTCGGCTACGCACCCCCATCCTAACCTTCCCCCGTAAAGGGGGAAGGGACTAATCTCCTCCCCCTTGCGGGGGAGGATTAAGGCGGGGGGGATGGGCATTTCATCAAATCCACTAGACTGAGGCATCATCCTGGTTCTCATCCAGCCATCTCCTGCTGTCCTAAGAAACCCTCGCCACCCGGTAGGCCCATATTCCGCCCCGCTGGGGCTCCCTGCCTGCCAGAACGTCCCGGAAATGAGGCAGCTCATGCAAGGGCGTCCGGTTGGACATGGCGTCAACCAGATCTAGGGGTATCTTCGGGTAGTCGCGGCCTGCGGCGCTGTAGGCCAGGTAGTTCATCCGGGCCTGCTCCTCAAGCTGCAACATGGCCGTTACCGATTCTTCCAGGTCCTTTCCGGTGGTGACCGCGCCGTGCCCTTGCATCAAGATTGCTTTGTCGCCGCCCATCAGAGTGGCCAGGTCCATCCCTTCCTCGTCGGTCTGGATGGTCTTGACGTGGGGATAGACTTTCAAAGGGTTGCGGACCAACGGCGCGCCTTCCTGGCACATGGGAACGATGGTCACCCCCAGGACGCTGAGGAGAACGGTATACCGGGGGTGGACGTGTACCACCGAGTTCACCTGAGGTTGGGTTTTGTAGATGCAGGAGTGAATCTTGATCTCGGAGCACTGGGTCAGCTCAGGGCGTCCGCCCACCTTGAATCCCTCGGTGTCGCAGACCACCATATCGTCGGCCTGCATCTCCGACAGGGCGTCAAGCTCGTACTCCCTCCCCTTGACCACGAATTTGTTTGGCTCGGAAGGGACCCGCATGCTGGCGTGGCCCAGCGCCGAAGTCACTCCCACCGCCAGCCCCAGATCGGTCAGGATGCGGTTGGCGGCGGCTGTCTGTTTCTGAACGTCCTCTAGTTCGGTGGGCATATCTGTCTACGTCTCCTTATGTCGTTGATTATGGAGTTACATAATCCGCCGCCACCGCTGGCCGGTCAAGAGCAGTGGTGGCGGCGGGCGATGGTAGAATTGTTCTATCGCCCTACGCGTATATCGCCATGGGACGGAGGATTACTTTCCACGCTATGGAAAGAGAAGACATTCTGGAACAATTCGACCAATTGGGCGGCATGCCGGAAGACCAGATCGACCTGGCCTGGGCGGCCCTGCTCATCGCGGCTTCCGAGTATCCCGAACTGGATGTCGTCGGCCAGATGGAGGTCCTCGACAGTCTGGCCGCTGGCGCAGCCAAGGGGATGGGCGACGACGGCGACCCCCTGTCCAGCGTCAACAACCTCAGCGCCTATCTATTCGACGAAGTGGGGTTTCACGGCAACGAATCGGAATACTACGACCCTCGAAACAGCTACCTCAATGAGGTGCTGGCTCGCCGGATGGGTATTCCCATCACGCTATCTTTGGTGTGCATCGAGGTTGGCAAGCGTCTGGGGGTCCCTTTGGAGGGGGTGGGGATGCCGGGGCATTTTCTGCTGCGGCACCGGGACGAGCCCGGCATCTTCATCGACCCCTTTCACCGGGGCATCCTGCTGTCGGAAGAAGAGTGCGCCAAACTGCTGCGGGACGCCACCCGGACCGCCGTCCCGTGGGACCAGAGTTATCTGACTACCGTCAGCAACCGGGAGCTCATCGCCCGCATCCTCAGAAACTTGAAGGGCATCTACCTGAATCAACGAGACCACCAGCGGGCTCTCGGCATCGCCGGCCTGGCGGTGTCCCTCCAGCCCAGCATCATCGGGGAGCGCCGGGACCGGGGCCTTATCCACTACCAGCTAGGCAACCACCAAGCCGCCCTAGAAGACCTACGCATCTACCTAGCCGCCTCACCACCCGGGGCGGACACATCGGATGTGCGGCGGCTGGTTGACCGGATTGGCGGGGAGCTGGACGGGTAGTGGCGTCGGTTACAGATGCGATACCGGAGCGGCTTCACGGCCGGTATCATCGGTCTGTAACGCCTTCACCACTTGCTCAAACTGCGCTTCGAACTTGGAGTTGTCCTTATTCCAATCGGTGAAATCGGGAGCTAGCCGGGATAGCACTTCCTGCTTCTTCCCACTTTCCCATTCGTCGCTAAACAAATAGCCGTCAAGGTTGAGGGGAATCAAGGCCAGTACCTTCTTCCCCCGCTCAGTCATCAGCCTGCGTTCTTTCCTGAAAGCTCTATCGATTTCGTTGTCTACCCACCAGCTGGTCAAAGCGTCCTTGGAGCAATATAGCAGCACCTTGTCCCACAGGCGAATACCTCGATCCACTTGTTCGTAGATGTCGTCACCGGGAAGAAGTTGTTTCTCATCGAGCCAGCAGCGAATACCGCGGCCCTGGAGCGCGTCATATAACCGGCACGCGAATGATGCATCTTGGTGGCTGTAGCTGATGAAGCAGGAATAAAACTGGATTGGCAATCCCATTAGAGATGGCAAGTAGGATATCAACGTTTCATCGAGGCCGCAGCCCCGCAGGAATGCCTCTGGAATAGCGCCTCGCGACTTGTAGATCGTGTCGATTCCGATGCTTGACGGTCCGCGATGGATCACTGAGTCCAGACCCTTGACTGCGCTGAGGTCCACATCCGAAAAAGAAGCGTTACTTAAAGTGACCGCGCTAAAGTTGGCTCCGTCAAGTTCTGTTGCGTTCAGATGCATCCCAGAGAGGTCCGCACCGCTAAGATCGGCCTCGCTAAGGTCAGTCCTGGTGAGGTTCCCGCTCTTCAGGACTGCGCCGCTAAGATCTGCTTTGCTCAAATTGGCCCAAGTGAGGTCTGAGGATCGCACCTTCGCTCCGACGAGACTCGCTTCGTGGAGATCGGCCCTATGAAGGGAAGTATGCTCGAAGTGTGCCCAGTTGAGCTTCGCCCCAGAAAGATTAGCCTCATAGAGGATTGCGTATTCCAGCCATGTCCCGTAGAGGATTGCCGTTTCGAGGTTGGCATTCGTTAAGTCCGACCGTTCCAGGTTTACGTCATGGAGATTAGCGCCACTAAGGTAGGCGTCTCGGAGGTCTGACCGGGCGAGGTTTGCGTCCCGGAGATCCGCCCCTCGGAGAGCCGCTCCAGCGAGATCTGGAGTTACCTCAGGATTATACGATCTCCACCGGTTCCACGACACTGCTCCCTGCATGAGCAATGCAAGATGTTCGTCGTTTGCCATCGGACTCAATCTCCAAACAACTAATTATCGGAGCCGGAGTTATTCCAAGCGCTGATGCGTGGTCACACTTGTCAGCGACATCCTACCCCTGCAACGCCCGCCAAATCTTCTCCGGTGTCAGTGGAGTGTCGATGTGGCGGACGCCGGCGCTGGATAGGGCGTCTAGTACGGCGTTGGCTACTGCTACCGGGGAGGGGACCGTGGAGACCGACCCCACGCCCTTGGACCCCAGCGGGTTGGTGGGTGAGGGGGTGTCGATGTTTTCCATGATTAGGTCGGGGATATGGGCCGCCCGGGGCAGGGCGTAGTCCATCAGGCTGGCGGACAGGGGCTGGCCGTCCTCGTTGTACGCCATGCCTTCGGTTAGCGCCTGGCCGATCCCCTGGGCGATTCCGCCATGGATCTGGCCTTCCACCAGCATCGGATTGACGATGCGGCCGCTGTCATGGACCCCGGCGTAGTTGAGGAAGTTCACGTGCCCGGTTTCCCGGCTGACTTCCACCACGACCACGTGGGCCGCGAAGGAGTAGGCCGGACGGGGCAGGGTGAAGTTTCCGGTGAAGTCCAGACCGGTGTCATCGCCGCCGGGCAGCAGCTCCTGTTCCCGCGCCGCGGCGGTCAGTTGGGCGATGGTCATGCCGTTATCCGAATCGTTCCGGTTGTAGACTTGGCCTTCCCCGAAGCCAACGTCGACTGTGGAACAGCCCAGCACCTGGGAAGCCAGGGAGGCCAGCTTTTCCCGTGCTTCCTGGAGCACTCCGTACAACGCCGACCCTCCGACGATCAATCCCCGGCTGGCGCTGGTGCCCACGCCGTTGGGGAACAGGGACGTGTCGCCGTGCACCACTCGCACCTGGGACGGGTCGATGCCCAGTTCATCGGCGGTCATTTGGGCAAAGGACGTACCGTTGCCCTGCCCGTGGGGTGACAATCCGGTTAATACCGTGATTTCGCCGAAGCGGTCTATCTTCACTTGGGCGTGCTCTATCCGGTGGTCGCCCGACGACCCGGAGGACTTGAGCACCGTGGCCAGGCCGATTCCGATGGCCGGTTGGTCCGGGCCTCTCTGGGCCGCTTTCTGCCGCCAGCCGTCGTAATCCGCTAGTGCCAACGCCCGGTCCAGACCCTCGGTGTAGGCTCCCGAGTCGTAGGTTGGGCCGGTGATGGTTTGGTAGGGGAACGATTCCGGAGGGATGAAGTTCTTCTTGCGAACGTCGGCCGGGTCCAATCCCAGGTCTTTGGCCACCAAGTCTAGCGTTCGCTCCAAGCAGAACGCCGACTCGGGCCCTCCGGTGCCCCGGAAAGCGCCGGTGGGGGTCTTGTTGGTCACCGCGGCCACCAGCTCCACGCTGACCGCCGGTATGACGTAGGGACCGTTGATGCGGCGCACCGTGTTGAATATGGGCGAGGGAGAGGTCAGCAGAAAATAGGCTCCGGCGTCGGCGACCACCTGCACGCGCATCCCCAAGATTGTGCCGTCATTCTTCACCGCCATCTCGATGGCCAGGCTCTGACCCCGGCCATGATAGGACAGGATGTTTTCTTGCCGGCTCTCTAGCCACTTGATGGGACGGCCCAGCTTCATCGAAAGATAGGGGACCAACAAGTCTTCCGAGTAGATGCAATCCTTCATGCCGAAGCTGCCGCCTACGTCGGGAGCGATTACCCGCACCTTGTCAGCGGGCACATTCAGCGCTTCGGCAAGGTAGCCCTTGACCCGGTGGGGCGCTTGGGTTGAGTTCCAGACGGTCAAGGTTTCGTCATCGACCTGGTAGTCGGCCAGGATCCCCCGAGGCTCCATGGGTGCGGGGGCTATCCGCTGGGAGTCGTATTTCTGCCGGACTACGTGGTCGGCTTGGGCGAAGGCCGCCGCCACGTCTCCCCCTTCCGTCTTTAGACGGATCGACACGTTGGCTCCCAACTCCGGGTGAATCACCGGGCACTCTGGCTTGACCGCTTCGTCGGGGTCCATGATGGGCGGGAGGGGTTCGTAGTCCACTGAGATCAGCTCGATAGCCTCGGCGGCGATGTAGTGGTCCCGGGCTACCACGATGGCGATGGCCTGCCCGGCATAGCACACTTTGTCCTTGGCCAGAACGGGATGAGTAGGCGGGTGCATCTCTTGAATCATCTGCTCGCCCGCCATGGGCCTTGAGGGTATATCCTCCAAGGTACCGGCGATGTCCGAGGCCACCAGCACTTCGACCACACCCAGCAGGTCGCGGGCAGCGGAGGTGTCAACCGACCTGATGCGGGCGTGGGCATAGTCGCTGCGCACCATGGCGGCGTAAAGCATGCCGGGCAGCGGCACGTCGTCCAGGAATCGGCCTTGACCGGTCACCAAAGGAGCGTCTTCGAACCGCTTCACGGGCTGGCCTACGTAGGTCATCACACATCTCCCGGCGCCAAGCTTTGACGGCTATGATAGCCATCAGGCGTGTGGGAAGCAAATACGTGATTGCCACAGAGACACAGAGGCACGGAATTTTTTTTGGCTTTGGCTTCCTATATCGCGGCCATCAGGTAAAATAGCGGCGATCGATGCAGGACTGAATCACGTGACTTAAGAGGGAGCAAATATGCAGGAAAAACCGTTGGCGGGGAAAGTTGCAATTGTCACCGGCGCGGGCAGTCCGATCGGGCTGGGCCGGGCCATGACCGAGGCCTTGGTGGGGGCTGGGGCGCGGGTCGCCATGCTGGACATCAACGAGGATTGGCTGGAGTCGACGGCCAACGACATTCGTGAGATCGGCGGAGACGATTGCGTGCTCCCCATCATTTCCGATGTGTCCAATCCCGATGACGCCAAAGCGTCCGTTCAAAAAACCATCGACGGCCTGGGCGGTCTTCACATCCTGGTGAACAATGCCGGGACCAACCCCAGAGCCGCCGGATTGGGCAGTGGAGGGAGGGTCCCATTCTGGGAAATTTCACCCGAAGCCTGGAGCAGGGTGGTGTCCATCAACTTCTCCGGACCCTTTTTCATGTCCCAGGCGGTGGTGGGCCACTTGCTGGCCCAAAAGTGGGGGCGCATCATCAGCGTCACCACCAGCTTCGACACCATGCACCGGGAATACGGCTCTCCTTACGGCCCTTCCAAAGCCGGCCATGAAGCCTTGGTGTCGACCATGGCCAAAGAGTTGGAAGGGACTGGGGTCACCGCCAACATCCTGGTGCCCGGCGGCGCGTCCAATACCAACCTGATCGACCCCCGGCCCGGCCTTGACCGGGACATCCTGATACAAACCGATGTGATGAAGGCGCCGGTGGTCTGGCTGGCGTCGGATGCTTCGTCGGAAACCAACGGCCGCCGGTTCATCGGCCAATTCTGGGACGAATCGTTGCCCATGGAGGAACGTCTGGAAAAGGCCGGCGCCCCCGCCGCCTGGCCCGAAAAGGCCCGGCAGGTTATTCCGCCGCGGTAGTTGCCCGATCGGGTTTCGAGGGGGCAGCTACGTCTGGACTTGGGCCTTGAGGGCGTTCCTGGGGTCGGTTACGAAGAGCATCAGGAGCATCGCTGCCAGGTAGGACACCGCCAGGACCGAGAAGGCCACTGAAAATCCCAGGCCTTGCATGAGGAAACCGACTGACAGGGCCCAGAGGGGACCCGACGCGAAGCCCACGAAGAAGAAGACGCTGAAGGCGGCGTCGCGGTCGGCATCAGGCAGGGAGTCCGCCACCAGAGCCTGGGTGAGAGGCATGCGCGACCGGGTGACCGTACCGTAAATCACCAAACTCAACAGCAGCAGCGGCAGGAAGGCGTCCTGGAAGGCCAGCCAGACAGTAGCCAGGGCCGAAAGGCCAAGAGACGCCTGAATGACGCCGGTGCGTGAGACCTTATCGGAAAGCCAGCCCAACGCCACGGGTCCAATGACGCCCCCAACCCCTAGAGCGGCTAAGGCTACCCCGACCATGGACGGGGACAGGCCCAGGTCCATCCCGAAGTGAATGCCCATGAAGGCCATGATTGCGCCACCGCCGCGCCCCGCGCCCCCCACCATCATTACCAGGGAAACCAGCAACATATTCCTGTTCCGGAAGACCCGAGCGTAGCTTGCTCTCCCCTGGATCAGTTTGGCCTTGCTGGAGCCGGCCGTCTCTTCTGCGGAGACGCGGGGATTTCTGAATACGAAATAAACCAGCCCCATGGCGAGGCTCATGAAGGCGACAATCATGAAAACCTGCCGCCAGTCCATGATGAGAAGCATGGCCCCGGCAGTGATAGGCGCCAACAAACTGCCCACGTTGGAGACGCTGCTGTTCAATGCGATTATTTTGCCTCGGGTTGCCGGGAAATATCCCGCCAGCATGCTGTACCCCACCGGATGTTGGGCGCTGGCTCCCACCGCTGCCAAGCCGCGGGTCCCCACGAGTGCACCGAAGGAACCCACGAAGCCCGTCGCCAGGGTCCCTAAACCCAGCACCAAGTTGCCGATGCCCAGTAGCCACGTCCGGCGGATAAACGGAGTGGCGAAGCCGTAGAATCCCTGGGTGGCGCCGCTGAGGAGGCTTACAACCGCAGTCACGATTCCCAATTGAGCTGCATCGAAGCCTATGTCCGGCATCATGACGACGTACAGGACCGCCACCATTTGAGCCTGGAAGTGGTTGACACCGTGGGAAACGTTGGTTAGCCACAGAATGAAGTTGCGCTCTACGGCCGAGCCTACGGCTTCTTGCGTTATGGCCGGGCTTGATTCTGCTGCCGATTCTTGCATGCTTTGCTTAGATTCCCCCATTGCCGGTTGGCCAACCTGTTGACCCGCCAAACGTAGGACAGTATACTCCCGCACAATATACCGACGAAAGCGAGCAGGTAATGGCGAGAAATGGAGTCAGTTGCTCGTTAAGGGTTCGAGAAAGTAAATAATTTTCTTATCGAGGTGTAACCATGGGAGAAATACTGGGTGTCGGCGCGACTCACTACCCGCCCGGACTGGTCCTGGACGAATACAAGCCCTGGCCCCTGGCCAGAATGTTGCAGAGCGATGAGCGGATCCCTCCGCACTTGAAAGACCCCGCCAACTGGCCCGAAGAGATGCGCCTGGAATGGGGAGATGACGAAGGGATAACCTCCCACAAGGCCCACCGGGTCAGGGTGCTCAAGGCTTTCCAGAAGATCCGCGATGAGATAGACGCCTTTAATCCCGACTTTGTTCTCATTTGGGGAGACGACCAGTACGAGAACTTCAAAGAGGACATCATCCCGCCCTTCTGCGTGCTGGCCTACGACCAGATCGAATTCCAGCCCTTCAAGCGCACCCGGGGTAGGCCCAACATATGGGGCGAGCCGGAAGACAAGGTGTTCCGGTCTCCGGGACATCAGGAAGCCGGCCGGTACCTGGTCACCGGGTTGATTAACAAAAGTGTGGACATGGCCTACGCCTACAAGCCCCTCCATGAGGAGGGACTTGGCCACGCCTTCGCCAATACGCTGCTGTATCTGGACCAGGACCGGAGTGGATTCGACTATCCCATCTTGCCGGTGGCGGTGAACTGCTACGGCAGCAACATCATTCGCATGCGGGGCGGCTCCAACGAACACTCGGACGAGCCGGACCCTCCGTCTCCCACCCCGAAGCGTTGCATGGAGATTGGCAAGGCCACGGCGCAGGTCCTGATGGACAGCCCGTACCGGGTGGTGGTGATGGCCTCTTCCAGTTGGTCCCACGCCTTCCTCACCAAGAAGAACAATTGGATCTACCCGGACTTGCCCGCCGACCGGGTATTGCTTGAGCATTTGAAATCGGGGGATTACCAAAAGTGGCGGGATTATTCCCTGGCCCAGATCGAGGATTCAGGGCAGCAAGAGGTGCTCAACTGGTTCTGTCTGGTGGGGGCGATGGAGGAGCTGGGCCGCAAGCCCGAGGTGTTGGACTGGGCCGAGACGTGGATATTCAACGCGCCCAAGTGCCTGGCTCTGTTTAAGTAGACTGGTCTTAGCTAAGGTTAATAAATAAGGCGGTGGGCACGTGAGTGCCCACCGCCTTTGTGTTTCCGGAGTCTGTAGGTCTGCTGACCTAGATGTTAAGCTCCAGTATGTACATGCCGCCCTTGATCCGGTCAACCACGTACATGATGCCGTTCTCGTCTACATGGATGTCGTTGATACCATTCGCGTCCGCGCCTTCAGGTATCTCCGGTACAAAGTAGGCAACTTCTTCGGGTTGGAAGGCGTTCTTGGTGTTGAACACCCGGATTCCCGCGTTGAAGAATGTACCAAATACCAGGTCTTCGTCGATGCGCATGGACGTCTCGCCGGGTTGGTTCTCATAAACGTTATGGGCGCCGTAACGGCCTGGCCGGTTGAAGAAGTCTTCGGTGTCGGCCATGGGCAGAGTGCTGGTGATGATTGGGTTGGTCTCCACCCGGTTATCCATCAGCCAGACCAGTTTGGGGTAATCCTCACCACCCTGCCGGACGGCCTCCTGTGTGACTACCAGCATCTCGCGTTCGAACAATGGCAGCACCGTGTGGGTGAAGCCTGGGAACGGCGGCGCGTAGTTGACGTTAGCTAGCATGGAGATGTTGGACTTGTCGGAGATGTCCAGGGTCACCACTCCGGAATCTTTCCAGGCGCAATAGGCCCGGTCCGGACGATCGGGGTATACGTTGGCGTTGTGCAGGCTATGGCCGGCGTCGAACTGGGGATGCCTGGCCAAGGGAGGCGCGCTGTCCCCTTCCTGAGTGCCGGGGAAATGCCAGCGTCCGGCCTCAACGGGGTTGGAGGGGTTCTTCACGTCCAGAATTACGTAGAACTGGTCGTCCTTGGAGTTGGTGGGACGGGAATCCGGAGTGCCTGATGACAAGTGGGCGTATTCGCCGTCAACCCACCACAGACAGTGGCAGCCCTTGGACTGAGGGCCTTGGGCATTCCAAAAGCCGATGCGCCGGGGCTCTTCGGCGTTGGAAATGTCGTAGACGCCAACCCCGGTGCCGGGCTGGTTGTGGTCGGTGGACTGGTAGGCCACCAGCATTGTGTCGCCAACTATCGAGAGGGAGTTGGACCGCAGATGGGGGTAGTCCAAGTCGGTTTGGGCGATGAGCTTGGGGTTGTTGATGTCGGTTACGTCTACGCTGGTGATATCTTTAGGCGCGGCCACATGGGCCATGTAGAAGATCCGCCGGCCGTCCCGGGTCTTGTGTATGGCCACGCCTTCGCCGATATTACCATAGCCGTTCAGGTCATGGTGAGAGATCAACTTCATGTTCTTTATTTCTTGAGTGCTGCTCGTCATCACGCCTCCTTTATTTGTCATTCGACCGATTCGGTCTGTTTATTCACTGAGTTGGCCTCCTGGGGATTTCCCCAGGAGGCCAGTTTAGCACCCTTATGTGTGCCTTACGGTCCGACTGTGGCCCCGATGCCATCGGGGCAGATCAAAGGCTGTTCGACGGGTCTGTTCTTTCTCTACTGGGCCGCCTTGATCAGGTCCCAGTGGCTGGTCTTGGACCCTGAGGTGCCAGGGAAGCTCCAGCTCTCCACAAATTTGGGGTTGTACATTACCGTGAGGCGGAAGAAGAAGAACGGAATGTCAGCGAAGTTGTAATATTTGTCGTCCCCAAAGTCCTGAATAATTTCGCCGATCCGTTTCTCATCGAAGTCGTCAAGAGCTCGGAATTCATTGTATCTTTCCATTATGCGGTCCGTTTGATAGTAAGCGCTCTTACCAACCGACCACGCTTCTAGGCGAGAGGCTGCGGACCGCACGGTAATCACGTTGCCATAGCCGCCCTTCTTGATCTGAGTGGTCTTGCCTCTGTAGTACTTCCGTACGGTACCCCAATCGATGTCCAGGATCTTTACGTCGATTCCGATGGGTTTCCAGTAGTTGATCAGGGCTTCCACCATCACCACGGTCTCCGGCTCGTCCGAAGACACATAGTTGTAGACTGTGAACTCCATGGGGTTTTCTGGGCTGTAGCCAGCCTCGGCCATCAGGGCCTTGGCCTTTTCTGGGTCGTAGCCGTACAACTCTTCAAAATCAGATTCCCATTTCGGGTTCCAACCCAGTAGGCTAGGGTTCAGAGCGGTGTTGTACATCACTTCGCCTTGACCCTTCAGCACGTGGTCAATCATCTCCTGCCGGTTGATGGACTTGTTCATAGCCTGGCGAATCAGTTTGCCCGTGTCCCGGTTAGCCCACGGCACGTTGGGGTCGAAGTCGGGGTCACCTTCGGTGTAGTACAGGCCGCCGAAGAAGAGAGACAGGTAGTTGGTTGGGACTGCAGCAGCCGCGGGCTTCATGCCCCGTTTGGCCGCCTCGACCTGGAGTTCCCGGGACATAGAGGCGATGTGGGCTTCCTCGGTCAGCAACATGGCCAGGCGGGTCATGTCCTCACGCACCCACCTTATCTCGACCTCATCGAAATCGGGATTCTCACCCCGCCAGTGGGGCTGAGGCGCTTTTTCAAACCAGATACTCAGGCCTTGCTCCCGGCCGCCGTACTGGTAGGAACCTGTGCCGGCGGGCATTTTATCTATTCCCTCAACGCCTTCTTTTTCGAACTGGGCAGCGCTGTACATCAGGAGCTCACCACCGCCCCATCCGCGGGACACCCGCGCCACCATGTCCACCCCTACGAAGGGTATCGTGATCTTCACGGTGTGGTCATCCACGGCTTCTGCTACTGCTTCACTAAAGAATTGTGCCGATCCCGATTGGGAATCGGGCCATTGCTGCCGCTCTAAGGCGTGCAGCACGTCCTTGGAAGTGAATTCGCCAAATCCGTGCTGGAACTGTACACCCTCTTCCAAATGGAAGGTCCACTCCTTACCGTTGGGGGACCATTCCCAGTCCTTGGCCAGCCGTCGGGTGCGTTCGTTGGTCTTCGGGTCCAGCCCAACCATAGTCTCGGCCCAGGGGTCAAACTGGTAGTAGGAAGGCCGGGAGACGCTCCAATGGCGGTTGGTTTCCACCACTTCGCCAAAGGCGTAGACTACTCGTCCTACCTTGGCCTTAACCTTTTGTGTTTGAGCGGGGATAGGAGTAGGGGTGGCGACAACAATTCTGTCGATGGTGACTTCTTTTGGAATCTCCTTGATTACCTCCTTCACCACCGGTACTTCTTTGATTACCTCTCTGATTACTTCCTTCACCACCACCACCTGTTCTATAACCGGTACTTCTTTG
>Ga0209445_1001061_pt1 | contig 15119 bp, 11 predicted proteins | sample MarorgKNORR_S2LV_4_FD_188223 | JGI IMG/M metagenome (GOLD analysis project Ga0209445, IMG submission 188223) | Marine microbial communities from the Southern Atlantic Ocean, analyzing organic carbon cycling - NADW_A/KNORR_S2/LV (SPAdes) (version 2) | ecosystem: Environmental > Aquatic > Marine >...
ATATGGAAATGGGCATCAATGATCGTTCTGCTTATGATGTTATTAATTCATTAGACAAGGAACATTTGGCAATAATTATAAAAGTTTTAGGAGAAGAAAAAGAAGGAAAAAGAATTGCAAGCGAAATTGATAAATATAGGAAAATAAAACCAATAGAAAATTCAAAGGAACTTGAGTCAATAGTTAAGAATGCTAAAAGAAAAAAAAGCAGTTATAAAAAAAATCCAGCTACAAAAACATTTCAAGCAATAAGAATATTTGTAAATAAAGAATTAACAGAATTAATTTTAGGATTAATAGGAGCAGCAAACCTGCTTTCAAATGGAGGAATGCTAATTGTTGTTAGTTTTCATTCCTTAGAAGATAGAATAGTAAAAAATTTTTTCAATCTTTATTCAAATTTAAAAAAAAATCCCTCGAGATATTTTCCGTTAAAAGAAAATAAATCTATCTTATTTAAATCAGTATGTAAAAAAGCACTATTACCTACACCAGATGAAATAAATGAAAATGTACGTTCAAGATCTGCAAAACTTAGATATGCGGTTAGAAATAATAATTCTTTTATAAATCCAGAGGAATTTAAAAATAAGTTTTTAAATTACTTTGAATTAGAAAGTGCCACAATATGATAAATACCGATAAATGGATAAATTCACTTCCTAATGCAAACTTAAAGCATAATCAAGAATCAGCACAAATAGATAATAACAAATGGGTTAACACTATTCCTAAATTTCCGACTATTCCCAAAAAAAATAACTATAATTCTGTAAAAAGATACTCATTAATTACAATTATGTTTGTCTGCGGTTTACTTTTTGTTTCTCTTGTAAAAAACCAAACAAGAAATTTAGAAAAAGAAATAAATTATCTAAAAGCGTCAATAAGTTCAATTGAATTTAATTTAAGCCAAGCCATTTTGGATAATGAAGTAATAACTTCACCGGAAAACATATCAAAATTAGCTAAAGAATATTTGAATGGCGATTTGACGTTTTATAAAAAATCCCAAATTAAAAATTTAAATAGTAATAATCAAAGTTTGGAAGAAAGAAACATAAAAAATAAAAGAAAAATTTTAAATAATTTTCCTGAAAATGTAAAAACTCAGGTAACAATGAAAATTAAAAAGAAAAAAGAAGAAATAAAGAAGCTTCAGGAATTATATAATGATCCAAAATCAATACCAGGAGAAATTAAAACAAAAGTAGCAAAACAAATTCAGGAAAAAAAGTTCGAACTAAAGAGCCTATATAAGTCTCCTAAAGATACGATAAACTTAGGAAGGGTGGGAAAATGGGGCATGGTACAAGTTGTTAAAGTTTTTTTGGGAATGCCTATTATACCCGGAAGATAGTTTTTGATGAAAAGGAGAAATAAAAGCTTTTACTTTGAAGATTATACAGAATCAAAAATTCTTGAAAAAGAAGTTTATTTTAATATCGTAAAAGTTTCGTACAGCAGAATTACTTTTTTATCTTTTATCTTTCTAAGTTTAGTACTCACTTGTAGTATTAAAATGATTTATTTGTCCTTAGCATCGGATAAATTTTTTTATGCTCAAAATGTTAAAAATAATTTTTTAAAAAATAGAAGAGATATTGTTGATAGAAACGGAACTGTACTGGCAACAGACGTTAATCTTTATGATGTGGGCGTAAGACCAAAGCTACTTAAAGATATAGAAAAAAAAAATTTGCTAATAAAATTAGGACTTTTGTTTCCAGATTTAGATTTAGAAATATTAAAGAAAAAATTAAATAAAAATAATTTTTTTTGGCTAGGAAAAAGATTAACTCCACAAGAAAAGGATCAATTGTGGCTGATAGGCAACAAGGCTTTTGAGTTTAATTCAAGACCATCTAGAATCTATCCACAAAGAAATCTTTTCAGTCATATTCTAGGACAAACTGATGATATAAACGATGGTATATCGGGAATTGAAAAATCTTTTGATAAAGATTTAAGAAATAATAAAAAAATTAAAACTTCTTTAAATCTAACTTTAGATTCAAATTTACAATATTTAATTAGAGAAGAGCTCATAAAGGCTCAGCAAGATTTTCGAAGCATCGGAAGTGCTGCAGTTCTGATGAATATTAATAATGGTGAAATATTATCATTAATTTCTCTACCAGATTATGATTTGAACCAAAGAATTTCTCTTGAATCAGAATCCTATACTAACAAAATCACACTCGGAGTATATGAATTAGGATCGGTTTTCAAAACGTTTACTATAGCTGCTGGACTAGAAAATAAACTAATAAATCCAAATACAATTTTTAGCAATTTAGAAAATAGTATAACTTGTGATAAATATACAATCAGCGAGCATGACAAGTTGCCAAAAACATTGAATACTGAACAAATTTTAATTCGATCTTCCAATATTGGTGCAGTTCGTGTAGCTCAAAAAGTTGGAGTAGAAAAATATAGGACATTTTTAAATTCTCTAGATTTGCTTAATGTAATTAATTTTGATTTGGATGAAATTGGAACTCCTCTTCCTTTTAAATGGGGCAAATGCAAACTAGCTACCACATCCTATGGACATGGAATAACCACTACACCCCTCCAACTAGCTAGAGCCTATGCGATTTTGGGCAATGGAGGTTATAAAATAGAACCTTCTCTCTTGCAAAAAAAAGCAATACCTGCACAAAAAAAAGAGCAAATTATTTCTGAAAAAACAAGTAACGAAATAAATTTAATGCTAAGAAAAGTTGTTAGTTTAAATGAAGGAACAGCAAACTTTGCTAATATCGAAGGTTATGAAGTTGCAGGCAAAACAGGAACTGCTCTAAAATATAATTCAAAAGAAAAATTAAATACGTTTGTCTCTATTTTCCCAGCAAGTAGGCCTCTGTATGTTTTGCTGGTCATGTTAGATGAACCAAAACCAGCACCAAATTTTGTATATGAGTTTCCACCTTCAGAAAAATTTCCAAATGGATACAAACATAAAGGGGAAAATCGAAATACTTCAGGCTGGAATGCAGTAGTTGTTGCAGGCAAAATTATAGAAAAAATTGGTCCAATTTTAGCCATAAACAACCTGCAAGCTTCAAAAAATTTTTAAATGTTCTTAGGTAGCCTTATTAAATGTTCTAACAAGAACTATCGAAAAATGATTATCAAAGGTATTGCGTTTGATAGCAGGAAAGTCAAAAAAGATTATATTTTTTTTGCAATAGAAGGTAATAAAACCTCAGGAATTAAATTTATTAATGAAGCTTTATCAAAGGGAGCATCAGTAATAATTAGTAACAAAAAAATAAAGTATAAAAATTACAAAGCACCTTTACTTTTAGTCAAAAACGTTAGGGAAAAACTAACAGAGGTAATCTCAAACTTTTATAAAATTAAACCACGAAATATAATTGCAGTAACAGGTACAAACGGCAAATCCTCTGTTGCCGATTTTTTTTATCAAATATTAAACATAAACAAAGTGCCCGCTGCTTCAATTGGAACTTTAGGTATACTTTCTAAAAGCTATAAAAAAAAAACAAATTTAACTTCAATGGATCCTTTGTCTTTACACCAAAATTTAGAGATTTTGGCAAAAAAAAAAATCAACAATGTAATTTTGGAAGCTTCGAGCCACGGCCTTGAACAAAGAAGATTAGATAATTTAAATATAAAAACTGGGATATTTACGAATTTTAGTCATGATCACCTAGATTATCACCATAATATTAAATCTTATTTTAATTCTAAAATGTATTTATTTGAAAAATTGCTTAACAAAAAATCAAAAATCATAACAGATGAAACAAATAAAGAATTTAAAATTATAAAAAATATTGCAAATAAAAGAAAAATAAAAAAAATTACAATAGGAACAAACTCAGGAAATATAAAAATTTTACATAATGAATATAGAGAAGATAAGCAAATTGTTAAAATTGCTGTAGATTCAAAAATTTTTATACTAGAAATTCCTCTTATAGGATATTTTCAGATAAAAAATTTGCTTATGGCTATTTTAGCAGCTTCTAGCTGTGGCATAAATAAAAAAAGGATTTTTTATCAAGTAAATAAAATTAAGCCAGTTCCTGGGAGACTAGAATGTGTGGCACGCTTAAGCAACAATTCTAATATTATTGTAGATTTTGCTCATACACCTGATGCATTAGAACAAAGTTTAGTTGGACTAAAAAAACAGTTTAAAAAAGAAATTATTATAGTTTTTGGATGCGGGGGAGAAAGAGATAAAAAAAAGAGATCTATTATGGGAAAAATTGCAAAAAAGCATTGTCGAAAAATTTTTATTACAGATGATAATCCAAGAAATGAGGATCCTAAAAAAATTAGAGACACAATCATGAAAAGTTGTAAAAAATTAGCAGTTAATATTGGAAATAGAAAAGAAGCAATAAAAACTGCCATCAAAGAATTAGGAACGAACGAAATTCTTTTAGTTGCAGGAAGAGGACATGAAAAAATCCAGGATTATGGAAACAGAATTTTAAATTTTTCGGACAAAAAAGTAATAAAAGAAATAATAAAAAAAAGAAAGTCATTTACTGACAAAAACTACTGGTCAAGTTTTATTGCACAAAAATCTTTCAAAAATAATAAATTAAAAAATATAAATTATAATGGTGTATCCATTAACACTAAGTCTATAAAAAAAAATAATTTATTTTTTGCTATTAAAGGTAAAAATACTGATGGTCATAAGTTTGTTAATGAGGCTATTAGAAAGGGTGCAAACAAATGTGTAGTAAGTAGAAAAATAAAAAATGTTTCTAAGAATAAGATTATAAAAGTAAAAAATACTTTTTCTTCCTTAAATGATTTAGCAAGGATAAATAGATATAATACTTTAGCACAAATTATAGGAATTACCGGCAGTGTCGGCAAAACTACATTGAAAAATCTTGTTAGTTTTGCACTCAAGAATTATGGAAAAGTTTATTATTCTCCCTATTCTTATAATAATAAATTTGGAGTTCCCTTTAGCCTTTCTAATTTAAAAAAAAATACTGAATACGGAATATTTGAAATAGGAATGGATAAAAAAGGAGAAATAAATACGTTGTCAAAAATTGTAAGGCCTGAAATAGCAGTTATTACTAATATTGCAGAAGCTCATTTTAAAAATTTTGATACGTTGAAAGATATAGCCAAAGCTAAAGCCGAGATCATTGATAATATTTCAGAAAGTGGGAGCATAATTTTAAATAAAGATGATAAGTTTTTTAATTTTTTATCTAATAAGGCCAAAAAAAAAGGTATATTTGTTGTCTCATTTAGTCACAAGCAAAAAGCAGATATTTTTTTATTAAAAACAACAAAAAATAAAAATCATTATAAATTAAAAGTTGTCGTAAAAAACAAGATTTTTTATTTCAATATAACTCATTATACCGAGAATTTCATAAACAGTATTTTGGCATGTATTTCAATTTTATATGTCTTAAATCTAGATTTAAATAAAATAAGAAGAAAATTAATTAATTTTCCTATTCCTGGTGGAAGAGGTGATATAAAAGTGGTTAATAAATTTAAAAAAAAATTCAAATTTATTGATGAAAGCTATAATGCTAATCCCTTATCAATGTCTTCAGCTATTAAAAATATTAGCCATTATAAAAGACAAGGAAATTTAAAAAAAATAGTTCTCCTAGGAGATATGCTTGAATTAGGAAAAAAAACTAAAAAATATCATAAAGAATTATCAATTGTAATTAATAAAAGCGACATAGATAAAGTTTTTGTTTATGGAAAATATATAAGAGAAACTTTTAATTTATTGTCTAAAAACAAAAAAGGTAAAGTATTTAATAATCTTAGAGAGGCTCATAATCATTTAAGTAAAATTATTCACAATAACGACCTACTTATGGTAAAAGGATCAAATGCAACAGGATTGAATCAGTTTTCAAAAAATATTAAAAGAGGATACTTTAGTGCTATATAGTTTATTAATTTCTTTGGTAGATCAATTTTCTGCATTAAACGTATTTCGCTATTTAACTTTTAGAACAGGACTTTCGGTAATGTCTTCTTTGATTATAGTATTTTTGATTGGAGGACCTTTCATAAAATTTATTGGAACTCATAAAATTACCGGACCGATAAGAGATGATGGTCCATTAGATCATATAGTTAAAAAGGCTGGAACACCGACCATGGGTGGAGTTCTTATTTTGATAGGAATGCTCTTTGGTACTCTATTGTGGGCAGATTTGAATAACTCTTACATTTGGATTTTGTTAATGGTTGCTACAAGTTTTGGTTTACTTGGTGCTATTGATGATTACTTAAAAATAAAACGTAATAACTCAATAGGCATATCTTCAGGGATGAAAATTATTTTTCAAATTATACTTTCAATAATAGCTGTATTATTATTAATGAAATTTGGAGATAGTGAGCATCTAAAAAGTCTTTACTTTCCTTTTTTCAAAAATTTAATACTTCATCTAGGACTATTTTTTATTCCATTTGCTATTTTTATAATAGTTGGTTCTTCAAATGCAGTGAACTTAACCGATGGTTTGGATGGTCTAGCTACTGTACCAGTAATGTTGGTGGCATTGTCATTTACCCTAATTTGCTATGTTGTGGGTAACACGGTTTTTTCTGAATATTTACACATTCCTTATATAGCTAATGTAGGTGAAGCTTCTATTTTTTGTGGTTCTATCGTTGGATCATGTTTGGGTTTTTTATGGTACAACGCACCACCAGCAAAAATTTTTATGGGTGACACTGGCTCTCTATCTTTGGGCGGGTCTTTAGGAGCTGTGAGTATAATTTCAAAGCACGAAATTGTTTTAGCAATTGTTGGAGGTTTATTTGTGCTGGAGACAGTTTCAGTTATCATTCAAGTCATTTCCTTTAAGCTTACTGGAAAAAGGGTTTTTATGATGGCTCCTCTCCATCATCATTTTGAAAAAAAAGGATGGGCCGAGTCTACCGTTGTTATTAGATTTTGGATTATATCAATAATTCTAGCATTAATAGGATTAGCCACATTAAAATTGAGATAATTGATGGCTTCATTAATTTCAAATTCTTTGCGGACTTTTTGTATTTATGGCCTTGGAAAAACAGGCACATCCGTCGTTAATTATTTTAATAATAATAATTTCAAGGAATATTGTATTTGGGATGACGACAAAGCTAAGAGAGCTCTTCATGGTTTTACCACTAACGACACAATTGTTTCTTCAAGCTGCCTAGATAGAGCTGACTTTATAGTTATGAGCCCAGGGATAAGCTTAAAAAAAGCAAGTTTAAAAAAAAAACTTATAAAAAACAAAGACAAAATTATTACAGATCTTGATCTTTTTTATCTCTTTAATCCAACAATAAAGTCAATTGTTGTTACCGGGACAAATGGAAAGTCAACGACGTGCAAAATTCTTGAGCATGTATTAAAAAAAAATAATATATATGTAGAGTTGGGTGGAAATATAGGAAAACCAGTTTTAGACTTAAATTTAGAAAAAAACCCCATAGTGATTATTGAAGCGTCATCCTTTCAATTGGCTTATTCAAAGTTTGTTAAACCTGACTACGCAATACTATTAAATATAACTAACGATCATTTAGACTGGCATGTCTCCGCAAAAGAATACATTAATTCTAAATTTAAGATTTTCTCAAATCAAGAAAAAAATAATTTTGCATTTATTAATAATAAGATTTTTTTAAAAAAGTTTAAAAAAAATAAATATAAAAGTAAATTGCAATTTATAAATCTGAAAAAATATAAAAAGATAAAAAAGAAAATAAAAAATGATTATTTAAATTCGGAAGTCAATGAGCAAAACATGAGTTTTGTTTATTATTTGTCAAAAATTTTAAAAATAAATGAAAAATCTTTAATAAATTCTCTTAAATCTTTTAAAGGCTTGCCTCACAGACATGAAATTTTTTGTAAAAGAAATAATAAAATTTTCATTAACGATTCTAAAGCAACAAGTTTTGAAGCAAGCAAATTTGCTTTAAAAAGTAATAAAAATATTTTTTGGATTGTTGGGGGTCTTCCAAAGACAGGCGACAGATTTCAACTAAAAGAAATTAAAAAAAATATTGTCAAAGCATATATTATTGGAAAACATATGAAAAATTTTAAGAGATATTTAAAAGGAAAGATTAATTTCCGACTATGCGGAACTTTAAAAAATGCTGTGATTCAAGTTTTTAAAGATTCTAGAAATATTACAAATAAAAAAATTACTATTTTATTAAGTCCAGCTAGCGCATCTTATGATCAATTCAAAAATTTTGAAAATCGAGGCAACTATTTTAAAAATTTAATAATAAAAAAGTTTAAAAAAAATTGAATGTTTAATTTTGGTAGAGAAAACACAGGTTTGGTTGCAAAATGGTGGAGAAATGTAGATAAAGAAATTTTATTTTTATTTGTTTTCCTTTTTTTACTAGGGTTATTTTTTTCATTTTCATCTACGTCTTCAATGGTGGCAGAAAAGATGAATAAACAAACATATTTCTTTTTTTTAAAACATTTGGTTTTTGTTTGTATCTCACTATCTCTTCTTATAGCAATTTCAATTCAAGACAAAAAAAAATTAATAAAATTTCTGCCTTATTTATTTTTTATTTCTCTTCTATTGCTTTCTCTTATACCCGTGTTTGGTATTGAGGTTAAAGGATCAAAAAGATGGATGGGTTTTGATCCTTTTCCAAGATTTCAACCAGTTGAATTAGTAAAACCTTTATTTATAATTTTTATAGCAAAAATTATTATTCTTAATGAAAAAACCAATATTTATAAAAGGTATTTATATTCATTTGCAGTGTTACTTATTATTGTATTTTTTTTAATTAATCAGCCAGATCTTGGACAAACTCTATTGTTAGCTTCTACTTGGATTACTATGATTTTTGTTTCAGGATTTAATATGGTTATTTTAACAATATTGATTTTAGCATTTTTAATTATTTTAGGGCTTTTAGTATTTTTTTTTCCAGAAAAATTTGGCTATATTTTTTTAAGAATTAAAACATTTATCGATCCAAAATCTGGAGACGATTTTCAATCTCAAAATGCATTGGATGCTATTAAGCAAGGAGGCTTAACGGGACAAGGAATGGGAGAAGGTATATTGAAAGAAAGAGTGCCCGAAGCACATACGGATTATATAATTGCAGTTATCTCGGAAGAATTTGGCGTATTGTTTGTTTTATTTATTGTTATTATTTTTTTATTAATTGGATACAAAGTATTAAATAAGGTTTTTTTGGAAAAAGATGAATTTATCAAATTGGCATTATCGGGTTTAGTTTCGCTTTTAATTATCCAAGCATTTATTCATATAGGAGTTAATATTCGACTGCTTCCAACAACTGGTATGACGCTCCCCTTTTTGAGTTATGGAGGTTCTTCCTTGATTGGAAGTGCATTTATTGCTGGAATTATTTTAAATTTTACTAGAAAAGATTCTGGAAGGTATTTTAAAAATGAGTAAAAAAATAATTTTTTCAGCAGGCGGAACTGGAGGTCATATATTTCCAGCGGTAAATTTAATGAAACATTTTTTTGAAAAAGGATACCAAGTAGTATTGGTAACGGATAAAAGAGGAAATAATTTTGCAAATAAATATTCACAATTTAAGTCGTACGAATTAAGAACAGAAACTCCAACAAATAAAAATTTTTTCGGTAAAATTTTATCTTTGTTTGTGATTTTTTATTCAACGTTAAAATCAATTACAATTCTAAGAAAAGAGAAGGCTGATCTAATCATTGGATTTGGAGGATATGTGTCATTTCCAACTTCTTTTGCATCTAAATTTTTCAATTTACCTTTAGTGATATATGAACCGAATATAGTAATAGGAAGAGCTAACAAATATTTATTATCATTTGCTAAGAAAATTTTCTTAGCTAAAGCAATAAAAATAAGTTTCCCTGAAAAATATAAAAATAAAATTTATATTGTCGGATCAATTATAGATAAAAATATAATTAATCATTCAAATTTTATAATAAAAAATAATAAAGAAAATTTCTCCATTTTAGTTTTAGGTGGCAGTCAAGGTGCAGAAATTTTTGGAGAAATTGTACCGTCAGTTATGAATATGATAAAAGATAAAGGTCATAGTATTCAAATTAATCAACAATGTATAAGAAGTCAAAAAAATTCAATAGTTGATTACTATAAAAATAAAGATATTAAAAGCTATGTTTTTGAATTTGATAAAAATATTTTAAATTTAATTTTGGCTTCTGATTTAGCTATAACACGCTGTGGTGCTTCAGCTACTGCAGAGTTAGTGCACACACTTACACCATTTATAGCAGTTCCCCTTCATAATTCTATTGATAATCATCAATATTTAAATGCTAAATTTTACGAAGGTAAAGGCTGTTGTTGGATATTAGATCAGAATAATTTTACCAAAGAAAATTTATTTAATTTAATTATTGAAAAAATAAAAAACAAAAAAGAATTAGAAAACATCCGAGAAAATATGAAAAAAATTTATACTAACAACGTTTATAGTATTATAGAAACACAAATTAAAGAGATTATTTAAAAATGAAAATTAATATTGCTAGTAATGAGGTAATTCATTTTATCGGAATAGGGGGAATAGGAATGAGTGGATTGGCCCAAATAATGAAAAATATGGGATTCATTATTCAAGGCAGTGATTTGATTCAAAATAAAAATATCGAAAGATTAGTTAAATCAGGAATCAGAGTTTTTTTTAGACATGATAAAAAAAATTTAAAAAAAGCTACTATGATTGTTATTTCTTCAGCGATAAAAAGAAATAACAAAGAATTGAAAGCCGCAAGGTTTAAAAACTTACCAGTTTTTAAAAGAGGGGACATGTTAGCTAATATAGTGTCTTTAAAAAAAAATATAGTAATTGCTGGCTCTCATGGCAAAACTACCACAACATCACTGGTTGCAAATATTTTGTTAGAAGCTGGTTTAGATCCCACAATAATTAATGGCGGTGTAATTAATTCATTTAAAAATACTGCACAACTAGGAAAAGGGGAATGGGCCGTAATTGAATCAGACGAATCGGACGGCAGTTTCCTGAAATTACCCATTACATATTCAATAGTAACTAATGTAGACAGAGAACATTTGGATTATTACGGAAACTTTGAAAAATTGAAAAAAGGTTTTATTAAGTTTATTGAAAAAACACCATCATTTGGAAAATCATTTGTCTGTATTGACAATAAAAATTTAAAATCTTTACTTAGCAGATGTGAAAATAATAATTATTTAACTTATGGCTTTAGCAAAAATGCAAATTATCAAATTGTAAATGTAAAAAAAAATGTCAATAATTCAATTTTTGATTTGAAAATAAAATTTGCTAAGAAGAAAATTCTTGAAGTAAAAAATTTAAAAATAAATTTGTTAGGCAATCATAATATAAGTAACGTAACGGCTTCAATAGCTGTCGCATTAAATCTTGGTATTAATATAAATAAAATAAAAAAAGCACTAAGAAAATTTTTAGGTATCCAAAGAAGATTTACGAAAGTTTTCTCGATTGGAAAAAGAGATTTTTTTGACGATTACGCTCACCACCCGACTGAAATTACAGCAGTTATAAATAGCGCAAGAGAAGTATATAAAGACAGAAAAATAATTTGTGTTTTCCAACCTCATAGATATTCAAGAATAAAAGCTCTCAAAAACGAATTTGCACAATCATTCAGATCGATAGATACAGTTGTACTTTGTCCAGTTTACGCCGCCGGTGAAAGAAAAAAATATAATTTTAATCAAAACAGTTTCTCTAAATTAGTTTCAAAAAAATCTAGAACTCAAGTAGTAAATATAAGTAGTCAGAAAGATTTAAAAAATTATTTTAAAAAAAACTTACTAAATAACGAAATCATAATCTGTATGGGTGCAGGAAGTATTTCAAACTGGATAAGAGAAATTGGAAATGATTTAAAATGAATTTAGTTTCACATATAAAAGAAATTAAAAAAAAATTTTCAGGTCAAATTTTATTTGATGAAAATCTTTCTAAATATTCATGGTTTAATTTGGGAGGTCCAGCAAAAATTATATTTAAACCGAAAAACCTGAATGAATTATCTTTTTTTTTAAAAAACACAAAAGATTTTGGAAAAATTAAAGTATTAGGGGCAGGTTCAAATACTTTAATTAGAGACGGAGGTTTTAGTGGAATAATTGTTAAGTTTGGTAAATCTTTTTCACACATATCTCTATTTGATAAAAATACAATAATTGCAGGGTCGTCGACTCTAGATAAAAATCTTTCAAATTTTGCATTAGAAAACTCATTATCAGGATTTGAATTTCTCTCTTGTATACCGGGCACAATAGGAGGTGGAATTAGAATGAATTCTGGTTGTTATGGAGAAGATATATCTAAAATTTTGATATCCGTTCAGACAATGGACCTAAACGGTAAAGTTAAAGTCTTTTATCCAGCAGATATAAATTTTTCTTATAGAGGATGTAGCATGGACAATGATTTAATTTTTATAAGCGCTACATTTCGTGGAAAAATAGATAATAAAAATAACATACAGAAAAAGATAAATAATTTGACTGAAAGAAAAAAAAAAGATCAACCATCCAAAATTAAAACATGCGGTAGTACTTTTAAAAATCCAGCTAATTCTAAGGCTTGGAAGCTTATTAAAGATTCTGGATGCGCAGGAATGGCAATCGGAGATGTTCATATTTCTCAAAAGCATTGCAATTTTTTTGTTAATAAAGGCCATGCAAAATCTTCCGATCTAGAAAAATTAATTTACGAAGTTAAAAAAAAAGTTTTAGATAAAACCGGAATAGATCTCGAATTAGAAATTCAAATTATTGGAGAAAAATAGTGAAAAATCTAATTGTTGTTCTTATGGGAGGAATTTCTGGTGAGAGAAAAATAAGTTTCTTAAGTGGAAAATCATGTTCCAAGGCATTAATAAAAAAAGGTTATAAAGTTAAAGAAATAGATGCAAAAGGATGTTTTGTAGATAAATTAAAAAAGATAAATCCAAAAGTAGTATTTAATGCATTACATGGAAAGTATGGTGAAGATGGATTTACACAAGCTATACTTGAATCAATAAATATCCCATACACTCATTCTGGAGTTCTTTCTTCCAGTTTGGCCATGGATAAGGCCTTATCCAGAAATATTTTCAAAAAAAATAAAATTAGAGTACCTAAGTATTTTTTATTAAAAAAAAGTTATAAAGAAAATTTTGTTAATAAAATTAAAACTAAAAAAATTAAATTTCCAATCGTAATTAAGCCAGTCAACGAAGGATCAAGTTTAGGAGTTTATATTTGTGAAAATAAAGTTCATTTAAATAAAAATTTAAAAAAATTAAAGAAAAAGTATGACAAAATTCTTGTTGAAGAATATATACCTGGAAAAGAAATCCAAGCTGCAGTAATGGGAAATAAAGCTTTAGGAGCAATAGAACTTATTCCTAAAAGAAAATTTTACGATTATAAAGCAAAGTACTCTTCTAAAGCTAAAACAAAACACATTATGCCCGCTCAAATTTCCAAAACAAAGTATAAAGAAGTGTTACTTTTAGCAAAGAAGGCTCATAAATCTTTGGGTTGCAGAGGCATAACAAGGTCAGATTTCAGATTTCATAAAAATAAATTTTATTTATTAGAAACTAATACTCAGCCAGGTATGACAAAATTATCGTTAGTTCCAGAAATAGCAAAATATTGCGGAATAAGTTTTGAAGATCTTGTTATGTGGATTGTTAAAGATGCTAGCAATAACAGATGAAAAAATTTTATAGAATTTTCTTATTAATAACAATTCTTGTTTTTTTATCTACCTATAACTCAAATAAATTTGAAGAAAATATAGAAAATAATAATACTTTTTTCCAAATAAAAAAAATAATAATTTCAAATAATTTACTTATTAACAAAGATCATATTCTAGAAAAATTAAATAAGATATATGATAAGAATATTTTTCTAATTAAAAGACGGGATATAGAAGAATCACTACAAAATGTTAATTTTTTGGAAAAAATTGAAGTTAAAAAAAAATATCCAGACACAATAACAATTAAAATATTTGAAACAAAACCACTTGGCATATTATTCAAAGGTAAAACTAAATATTTGTTGGATAGTTTATCTAATTTGATTGAACTAGATGAAGATATGAATTTTGCTGAATTACCTAGTATTATTGGAGATGAGTCTGAAAACAATTTTGTGTATTTCATAAACCAATTAAAAAATAATAAATTTCCAATAAAAAAAATTGAAAATTTTTACTATTTTCGTATAGGGAGATGGGATTTGCAATTACTAGACAACAGAATAATAAAGTTTCCTTATAGTGTTAACAGCAAAATAATAAAAAAATCTATTGAGCTGTTAGATAGAAAAGATTTCCTAAATTATAAAATCATTGATTTAAGGTTGGATGGTAAGATAATAGTAGAATAATGAATTTAAGGGATCCAATTGGTATAATTGAATTAGGTAACTCAAATTTAAAATGCCTTATTTTTAAAATTGATAAAAATAATGATCCAGAAATATTATCTGCGACCGTAACCTCTTCAGAAGGAATTTATAATGATGTAGTAATGAATTTAAAAAAAGCATCTGATTCAATCAGGATGTCAATAAGCACAGCTGAAAAAAAAGCTAAAGTTTCCTTAAAAAAAATTAATGTAATTCTTGAACAGCCAGATTTTTTATGTACTAGATTTTCAAAGCAAAAAAAAATTGATGATTCAAAAATTCACAAGCATGATATTGAATTTTTATTAAAAGAAGCAAAGAAGCAGTTAATGCTTAATGATAAAGATCAATCAATAATTCATATATTTAATCATAATTATATTGTTGATGGTAAAACATTTATTGAAGAACCAATAAATGTTTATGCGGATTTATTAACTCATGAAATGACTTTTATTACAGCACCAAAAAATAACTTAAAAAATATAAATCAAATATTTCTTAATTGCGATATAGAAATAGAAAAATTAATTTCACAAACTTTTGCTTTAGGAGTGGAATTATTAGATACGCAAGAACTACAATCTGGCAGTATTTTAATAAATGTAGGATCAAAAAAAATTAGTTTTGGTTTATTTAAAAATTTAGCACTAGTTCATTCTG
>Ga0209445_1001065_pt1 | contig 15088 bp, 13 predicted proteins | sample MarorgKNORR_S2LV_4_FD_188223 | JGI IMG/M metagenome (GOLD analysis project Ga0209445, IMG submission 188223) | Marine microbial communities from the Southern Atlantic Ocean, analyzing organic carbon cycling - NADW_A/KNORR_S2/LV (SPAdes) (version 2) | ecosystem: Environmental > Aquatic > Marine >...
AAGAAAAAAGCAACAAAGAAAAAAGCAACAAAGAAAAAAGCAACAAAGAAAAAAGCAACAAAGAAAAAAGCAACAAAGAAAAAAGCTAAGAAAAAAGCAACAAAGAAAAAAGCAACAAAGAAAAAAGCTAAGAAAAAAGCAACAAAGAAAAAAGCAACAAAGAAAAAAGCTAAAGCTAGAAGAAGATAAAAAGGACAGTTTGATTTTCTTTTCAGCCGATGCTGAATGTAGTGAACTGACTCTCAATTCATTTTCAAACGTATTAACCCATATCGTTTCAGCGCCCGATCAATACTGCCACCCCTCCCTAACCACCTGTTATTTCTCGCCTTATAGGCCCACCTTGACATAGATGGATTTCAGATAAAAAGCTTCCGGGAACATTGCCGGATGGTCTTGAGCATGCCCTGTTCTGGCAATCTCTTCAAATTTTTTCCCCGCAGACCGAATTCCAAGATAAACCGCATCGTAAAATTCATTTGTGGGCACATGCGCCGAGCAGGAAGCCGCAAATAATACCCCAGACGTTACACTCGCGCCCGCTTGCACCAGCCTGGCATAAGCCTCCAGAGCCTGGGTTTTATGTTTCTTCTTTCTTGCAAACGCCGGCGGATCTAGAATCACCAGGTCAAAAAAGCATTTTTCGGATTTTAATTGTGCAAGTATTTTAAACGCGTCTCCTTCCTTCTGGATAAAATTTTCCGCTGGAAATGATTTTTCAGGAAAATTTGATTTCATGTTTCTCAATGATGTCTCCAAGGCAAATGGGTTGCAATCAACCTCCACCACAGACCTGCACCCACCGACAAATGCGTAAACCGAGAAACCGCCCGAATAACTGAATACATTCAATACGGATCGTCCTATGGCCATTTCTCCAATTTTTAACCGATTCTCCCTTTGATCCAGGAAAAACCCGGTTTTCTGCCCTGCAACAACATCAGCCGCAAACTTCAGCCCATTTTCCTTAAATTGCACCCATCCCGAACTCCCCTGCCCATACAAAATCTGCCCATCCCGATAAGTCGAACCATACTCCAATGATTTGCCAACGTTCCGGGCTAATCGCAAAACCACCTGCCGACTCTTGAATTCTTTTTGAAATAATTCACAGAGATCATCCAGAAACGGAAACCAGCTTGTCGTATACAGTTTCAAGACCAGAGTGTCTTCATAACGATCCAGCACCAGCCCGGGGAATCCGTCACTTTCACCATTAATGACTCGATAGCCTGTTGTTCCCTGGGTTTCCAGTTCTTGCCTGATTTTTATTGCTGACTGCAAGCGTTCCAGAAAAAAGTATCCGTTAATTTCCCTCGGTTTACCCAGGTTCAACACCCTAAAACAAAGGTCCGAATAAGGGTCCCATAAACCCATCGCCAGAAAACGGTTATTGTGATCATAAATCACGCCCAGGTTTTCCCGACTTCCATCGGGAATTCGGTTTTGAATCTGATAATTAAAAACCCAAGGATATCCTTTTCGGATTTTGCCTTGTAGCGTTTTGGATATCTGAATCTTAATCATTTAATATGCACTCGTATATGCGGTAAGGTATCCAGAATCTTGACTTGCCGGGCCTGCACATGGGCGGGGGTGGGTCTACGTGTCCAGTGCCGGGGACTGGGCAAGACAGCCGCCATCCATGCCGACTCTACCGGCGAAAGAATTTTCGATGAATGCTGGAAATAAGTCTGTGCCGCCTGTTCGCATCCAAATATGCCATCTCCCCATTCAATCACATTCAAATAGACTTCAAGAATCCTCTGCTTACTCCAAAAAAATTCAATCAATACAGTGAAATAACTTTCCAGTAGCTTCCTTAACCAAGTTCTGGTTTGCCACAGGAATACATTGCGAGCGGTTTGCATGGAAATCGTACTGGCACCCAGCTTTCGATCTGTCGTAATATTAGCCTGAATCGCATACTCGATGGCTAACCAGTCAAACCCATTATGGGTGAAAAACTTCTGATCTTCAGCGGCTATGACCGCCTTCAGGATATTCGGGGAAATTTCTTCAATTGGCCGCCAGGCATTCAGGCGTAGGTTTTGCCGGGTGTCGCTTTCTACCCAGCGTAGCCACATCAGGGGTGTTGTAGGCGGATTCACAAACCTGTATAGAAGGACGGGGACTATAGTGAGAGCAACAAAGCACAGCAAAAAGTCAAAAACAATTTTGCCAATACGAATGCGAATTGGCTTTTTCCCTCGCTTGCTTTTTTTTGTCACAGAGCCTCCAGCCAGCGTGATACCCCATTCGGGACACGAAGTTTAAGGAAGAATATAACTCCCTATTTAAAAAGAGGGGTCCGTTAAAGCTCCCCCTTCCACGAAGGCCAGCGTAACGCTGGGGGCTAGCTTTCCTTTATCACAGAGTTAAAGAGCTTAACAGTTTTTTGGAAGGACTGGTAATGCTGGGGAGGAATTTTTCGAGTATAACTTTTATGATGTTTGAAGGTAAACGGATTATAAATTATTTTTTTATTTTTTCGTTTCTGGATCTCATAGTGCAGATGGGGGGCAAACGTTCTTCCGGTATTCCCCGATTCGGCGATCTGCTGACCCACCCGGATAGTCTGACCCGGTTTGACTTTGACCCGACTCAAATGGAGGTAGAGGGTTTTGATTCCCAGTTTCGGGTGATCAATTTCGACACAATAACCGTTTGCCCGCACATTCCAGTTTGTGCGAGTGACCTTACCAGGGAATCCCGAATAAATGGGAGTCCCCACCTCTGCTTTGAAGTCCGTCCCGGAATGCCCCCCTACTCCCTTGCGGAAATCTCCAGGCAGGGAAGTGATTTCAGTATAATGCCGAATAGGACTTTGCACTTCGACAATACGCTGGGCGATCTCTTTTCCTTCTCTATCAAAATATCCGCCATTTTTCGGGTCGAACTCATCAAAATAAAACGCTTCAAACGTTTTGCCAAATAATTTGCTTTTATAGGAAAGTTTGAGGATTTTAAACTGCTCGGGACCTTCCAGTTGCTGGTACACCGCTTCCAGGTAATCGCCATTTCTCATGCCCTTTTTGATATCCATGAACCATACCATGAGGCGCCCCAGATGCGCGGAAAGCGCGGCACAGCCTTTTTCACGGGTTACTACTCTGCACACGCTATAGTTCAAGGAATTGCGGACTTTAAAATTTAGCGAATGGATGGTCCTGCCTTCCAGAGCCTCATCGGATGAAACCGTAAATACCGCAGGCGTGATAACAGCCGTCTTGACAGGTAGAAGAACTTCTTTTTTATATATCTCGGACTGGGGCGGTTCGACAGAGTTTTGCAGTATTTTTTCAGTGTCCTGCGGCAAAGACGCAACAGCAATCTCAGTTTTTTGATCAAAATATAAGAGATGAACATTCAGCCCCACTGAAATGATGAAGAGAAAGACAAATCCAAATCGTAAAATGGACTTATTTTTCTTTTGGATATACTGGTTATGTAGCGAGGAGGTGGGAATGTCCATTTTATTTCCTTCAGTTAAATGATACAGTGGCTGTTTAAAATAGTAAGAACTCACAAAAAAGGCCGGGCGCCCTGCAAAATTCAGCCCATTGTATAAAATAATGCCCAATAATACAATAAGTTATAACCCAGTCATCACAGATTACCAACCTGAAATCCTTTTACTGGAAGAAGGGGTAGAAGAATATCCCTTGGCGCAAGAAGTCCTTTCCCGGCTCCCCGACATTCCCCGGCAGAAATTCCAGGATATTTCCATGCTCACACAGCAGATGAAGTCCTCACAGTACGATGTGTTTGGGGAAGGGAAAAAACGTTTGGCATTATCTCGTTTTAAAGGTTCCTTCCTGAAGAAGTGTCCAGGTATCAGTCCGGGTATGGTGTGTTGCAATTACTATGTTGTGAACTTGGCAAAAAACTGCATCTATGATTGTTCTTATTGTTTTCTGCAGGATTTTTTAGGGAACAACCCCATGCAGGTGGCCTATGTTAATGTTGAAGACCTGCTTGTCGAATTGGAAGAAGTGTTCACACAATATCCGGATCGCAACTTTCGGGTCGGTACAGGGGAATTGACAGACAGCCTGGCTCTGGATGCCATCGTCCCCTACACGGCCTACCTGCTTCCCTTTTTCAACCAACAATCAAACGCCGTGCTGGAGTTAAAAACCAAGTCGGACCAGATTGCAAACTTGCTGGACCATTCCGATCCTACAAATATAATTGTATCCTGGTCGCTGAATCCACAAACCGTCATTGACCAGGAAGAGAAGGGGACACCGAGCCTGGCCCAACGGCTTGAATCTGCCAAGGCCTGCCTGGACAAGGGCTACCGCATCGGATTTCATTTTGATCCGATCATTTTGATACCGGGTTGGGAGGATGCCTACCAACAGTTGGTAAACATTTTGTGTGATAGCCTACCCATTGCCAAGGTGGAGTGGGTGAGCCTGGGAAGTTTTCGATACCGTCCCTCTCTGAAATCCATCATTAAAAACCGACATCCGCAAACCCACTTATTCACCAGCGAACACCTGCCCAGCAAAGATGGAAAGTTCCGCTACCTCCGTCCCTTGCGAAACCATGCCTACAAAACCATTCGCGGTTATCTTAAGTCCCGCCTGGAAGAATTAAACATTTATATTTGTATGGAAACCCAGGAAATCTGGGAAGGCGTAACCGGGAAAACACCAAGGAGCGATGAAAAACTGGATCAGTTTTTCGATCTTTGATCGAAAATTTTAAAGACGCATTGGCATGACGATGGTCTTATACTGGTCATCATCCGCCACCGTAAACAGGCAGGAGTGGTTTTGATCCTTTAGATTGAGAGTCACCAAATCCCCTTCAATAACATTCAGGATATCCAGGACATATTTTGCGTTAAGTCCGATCGAGACTTCCTCTCCCTCATACTCAAGGGACATTTCCTCAACAGCTGCTCCCAAATCCGTATTATCTGAAACCAGAGTCAGGGTGCCTTTGCGGATTTCGAACCGGACCATTTTCGACTTTTCATCTGCTAATAGAGCCACACGCTTCAGGGCATGGGTCAGGTCATCCTTGTTGGCTTTGGCCTTCAGGTTATTGTCCCCTGGAATCACTTGCCGGTAATTGGGAAATTTTCCGTCTATTTTGCGGGACACAATCACCTGTTTACCACAAATGAAAGCCAGGTGATTATCCTGGGAAGAGAACCCGAACGTTTCGTCTTCGTCCTCCATTAATTTCAGCAACTCCGACAACGCTTTCTTAGGCAAAAGGAAACTTAAGGTTTCCCCTTTTGCAACATTTGACTTGACCGGTCGGGAAATCATCGCTAACCGGTGCCCATCGGTACCCACTAGGTTTACGCTGTCCCCTTCCGACTCCAGCAACAAACCATTCAACGCCTGCCGGGTCTCATCGGGAGAAACCGAGAAAAAGGTTTTACGAATCATTTCCTTCAAAATTTTGCCATCAAATTCCAACAACGGTTTGTCACTGTATTCCGGCATAGGCGGAAAATCCTCCGGGGGAAGCCCGGGCAACCGGAATTTCGATTTTCCACACTTTAAAGTGATCCAGTTATTTTCTTCTTTTTTCAGATGGATTTCTTCATCAGGGAGTTCCCGGACAATGTCAAAAAGTTTTCTGGCATTGAGCGTCACGGCCCCGGGTGCGATCACATTCGCCGCATAATGGCCCAAAGTACCGATTTCCAAATCGGTGGCTCGAATACTGATGGTGTCTTTCTCGGCGGAAAGGTGCAGGTGGGAAAGAATGGGCATCGCCCCTTTTGGTTCAACGATTCCCTGAACTTTGTGCACACCGTTCAGAAGAACATCCCGGCTTATTCTGACTTCCATGAAACTCCTCAAGGTAAGTAATAGCCTGTTTTCAGGCTTGAAGATTTTTAGCACAATTGCAAATATCTGTCAAAGAGAAATAAAGATTCCAACCTCACTGAGAAAATCACCCGTAAAACTCTTCACTCAAACAACTTTTTTAAAACATTACATACACACCTAACGCCCGGATGTTTTGAAAAATCTTACCTAAAAAAAGCATGGTTTCCCAATAGGTTTACACAGCTTAAATTTTACTATTTAAACACCAATAATATTGGTATATTTTCCAGTACCCCTAGCTGAATACATTTTATCTTTTCGGAGGTTTTTACGAAGACCGAGCAGCGGAGCTGGTCCCGTGAAGAGGGCTGGTCTGGCGACCCCACGTCAGAGACCTTAAAAGATGCCCAACTGGTTTTGCTCTTTGGCCATCCCTCAAACTTGAAAAATGAAAGTCTTTTTAAAGAAATTCGCCAGTCTTATCCTAACGCCTATATCCTGAGTGGTTCCACCGCAGGAGAAATTTTAAAAACCCGCGTTTATGATGATTCGCTTGTGGCTACAGCGATCTGGTTTGAAAACACCGTCCTTAAACCCACACATTTAAAGATCAAAGATCGAAAAGACAGTTTATCCATTGGAGAAGAACTGGTGAATACGCTGGATCATGAAGAATTATGTCATGTCTTTGTTCTGGCTGATGGATTGAATGTTAATGGAACCGAACTTATCAAGGGAATGGTGAAACATTTACCGGAAGGCGTAAAAGTTACCGGAGGCCTGACGGGAGATGGAGGAGAATTTAAGGAGACCCTGACCGGTGCCAACCAGATGCCTGAAAGTAAAAATGTGGTGGCCCTAGGGTTTTACGGAACCCGCTTGAAAGTCCATTGTGGTTCCATGAGTGGATTTGAGCCTTTCGGTCCCGAACGCAAGATCACCCGTTCTGAAAACAATATTCTTTATGAGCTGGACGGGGAACCGGCCTTTGGATTATATAAAAAATATCTCGGGGACCGCCTGCAAGATCTGCCCACCCAATGTTTCTATTTTCCCCTCTATTACAAAACCTCGAAAATGGAAAAGGGCATTGTGCGCACGATTTTGGGAGTGGACGAAGAAACCGGGAGCATGACCTTTGCGGGCGACCTAGAACAGGGAGGCACCGCGCGTCTCATGAAAACCAATATAGACAACCTTGTCAGCGGGGCCGAAGAAGCCGCCAAAGCATGCCAGAGCGCGGGAGCTACCTCCCCCGGTGCAGCAATTCTCATGAGTTGTATTGGAAGAAAAATTATCATGAAACAACAAGTGGAAGAGGAAATCGAAGCGGTTGAAGGAATATTCGGCCCTCAAACCACCTTGACCGGGTTTTATTCCTATGGTGAGATCGCTCCCATTGAAAATTCCATGGATCCTCACCTGCATAATCAGACCATGTCGATCACCACCTTTTCCGAAACTTGATTTTCTCAAAATGAAACATAAATTGCTCCTTCGGCAGATCAAAAAGTATCTGGGCGGACTGGAAAATATCCCTCCCCAATGGGAAGGCTTCCTCAATGCCGTGGATGATGCCTACCATACAAACGATGATGATTATGCCTTGCTCGAACACACCATGGATGTGTCCGCCGTGGAGATTCTTGAGAGCGGCTCTCCCGCCTGCCCGATGAAACCCCACATCCTGTTCTGCGTATTTCCAAAGAAGGAGAACTGCTTTACTTCAATCAGGCAAGCCTGAAGTTGCTGCAATTATCGAACGCGGATCCCGCCGAGCCACTACCGCTTCATTGGCAAAAACTGGCCCGTGGCGCGCTTGATCACCACACCAATAGAACGATTGAATTGGAGTTTTCCGGGCGTTTTTTTTCTATCACTTTTTCTCCTGTTGACGAACACAACTACGTAAATGTCTATGGGTTTGATATTACCGAACGGAAACTGGCGGAAAATTACCTTCTCGACCATAACATTATATTAGGGGACCTCGTTGCGGGAAAACCTTTCCAGGAAGTCTTGGATAGCTTGTGCGAAAAAATGGAAAAATATAGCGAAGGGCTGTTAAGTTCCATTCTTATTCTGGATAAATCAAAAAAATTTCTTCAACACGGTTCTGCTCCCAGCCTGCCTGCGGGATATGTTAGAAAAATGAGCCCGGTTGTCCCGGGTCCAAAAGTGGGCTCATGCGGTACGGCCGCTTTCTTAAAACGCACAATTGTGGTGGAAAACATTTCCCTTGACCCTCTTTGGGAGGACTATAAGGAGATTGCTCTTGAATATGGCCATAAAGCCTGCTAGTCCATCCCCATTATGGATTTTGAGGAAAATGTATTGGGCACCTTCGCCGTTTATTATACCCAGCCCCGCAAGCCCACTCCAGCAGAGATGGAGCTGATCAAGACTTCTGCCAATTTAGCGGCACTGGCAATACACAATCATAATGTGAAGGACGATTTGAAAAATTATGCTGAGGAGCTAAAAAGAAGTAATAGCGACTTGAGAGATTTTGCCCATATCGCCTCGCATGATTTGCAGGAACCCTTAAGGAAAATATCCATATTCAGCGATCGCCTGCAGGAAGCCAAGTCCCAATTGAGCGAACAACACCGGGACTATCTCTCAAGAATGGGAAATGCCGCCCATCGAATGCAGGCGCTGATTGATGACCTGCTTCAACTTTCCCAGATAACCGCCAAGGGAAAACCTTTCAAAAAAGTGGACCTGTCCGAAATTTCCCGTGAAGTCATCGAAGATCTTGAAACACGGCTCACGGAAACCCAAGGCAAGATCACCCTCGGCGACCTGCCCATTCTTGATGCCGACCCTTCCCAGATGCGTCAACTTTTGCAAAACCTTATTGAAAACGCCTTGAAGTACCACAAACCAGACATCCCCCCCGTTATCCATCTGGACTGCCAACCCAGCCAAAACGGGTGCTGGGAAATTTCTGTGCAAGATAACGGAATCGGGCTGGATGAAAAGTTTTCGGAGCGGATTTTCGTCCCTCTGGAAAGACTGCACGGAAGATCGGCTTATGAAGGAACGGGAATTGGCCTGGCTATCTGCAAGAAAATTGTTTCCCGGCATGGGGGCAGGATAACTGTAAAAAGCCAGCTGGGAGAAGGGTCCACATTCACCATCACTCTTCCCAAGAGCCAACCCACTTAACCCGCATATTGCAGAGGGTTGTAAATCACCCCAGCTACCCCATGCGGGCTAAACTTTGGCTGGCCCGTCAACCGGACTTTTTAGCAATTTTCGCCCAGGTGTCGCGGAGGGTTACGGTCCTGTTGAAAACCGGAGCCCCAGGAGCGGAATCCTCATTATCCACGCAAAAATATCCCAGCCGTAAAAACTGAAACCGGTCTCCCCCCACCGCGTCCTTCAAAAAGGGTTCAATAAACGCGCCCTGGATAATCTCCAGAGAATCTGGATTCAAGCTTGTTTTCAGGTCAGGGCATTCTTTCTCGTCTGCCGGATTTTCTTTGAGAAAAAGGTGGTTGTACAATCTCACTTCGGCGCGCTGGGCATGGGCCGCAGTAAGCCAGTGCAGAGTGCCTTTCACCTTACGGCCCTCCTGGGAAGAACCGCTTTTGGTTTCCGGGTCGTAAGTACAATGTAGCTCAAGCACCTCTCCCGTTTTTTCATCCTTAATCACCTGTTCGCATTTGATAATGTAAGCATGCTTCAACCGCACCTCCCTGCCCGGAGCAAGGCGGAAAAACTTTTTAGGAGGGTCTTCCATAAAATCATCCCGTTCAATATAAAGAACTCGGGAAAAAGGAATTTTGCGAGATCCCGCCTCGGAGTCTTCCGGGTTGTTCTCGGCAATCAGTTCTTCCACCTGATTTTCCGGGTAATTCTCAATCACCACTTTCAACGGTCGAATCACCGCCATCACTCGGGGTGATGTCCGATTTAAATTTTCCCGAACGCAATGTTCCAGCAAAGCAAAATCTACCGTGCTGTTGCTTTTGGAGACTCCGATCCGCTCACAAAAATCACGAATTGCCTCCGGGGGGTAACCCCTACGGCGCATGCCCGATAAAGTCGGCATACGTGGATCGTTCCACCCGCTCACATGCTTCTCTTCCACCAACTGCAAAAGCTTGCGCTTGCTCAATATTGTGTAATTCAGGTTGAGGCGGGCAAATTCTATTTGCTGGGGACAATAGATATCCAGCTCTTTCAGGAACCAGTCATAAAGAGGCCGGTGATCCTCAAACTCCAGGGTACAGATTGAGTGGGTGATCCGCTCCAGGGAATCCGATTGACCGTGCGTGAAATCATACATGGGATAAATGCACCACTTATCTCCGGTACGGTGGTGGGTTGCTTTTAAAATTCGGTACAGCACCGGGTCACGCAAATTCAAATTTCCTGATGCCATGTCAATTTTGGCCCGCAAGACCCTTTCGCCTTCCGCAAACTCACCGGCCCGCATCCGTTTAAACAAATCCAAATTTTCTTCCACCGGCCTGTCACGGTGGGGGCTGTCCCGTCCCGGTTCGGAAAGCGTACCACGGTATTCACGAATTTGTTCCGGGCTCAACGCATCCACATATGCTTTGCCTTTCTCAATCAACCGGACCGCATATTCGTAGAGCTGATCAAAATTTTCTGACGAGTAATGCAATCGGTTTTCCCAATCAAACCCCAGCCATCGCACATCTTCCATAATGGCTTTTACATATTCTTCTTCTTCCTTGCTGGGGTTGGTGTCATCAAATCGCAAGTTACATTTTCCGGAATATTGCGCCGCCAGGCCGAAGTTCAGGCAAATGGACTTGGCATGGCCGATATGCAGATATCCGTTAGGTTCAGGAGGGAAACGGGTATGAACCCGCCCATCATATTTCCCGGTTTTTAAATCTTCCTCGATAATGTTCTGGATAAAATGGTTCGAGGATTCTGAATCGTCCATTTGCAAAATCTTTCCGCCAGCATAACGCTGGACTCAATCTGCACGTGATATTCTTCCCTCCAGCAGAGACGGAACCTTTTACTTCCTCTCCCTTGAAGGGAGAGGATTGAGGTGAGGGTGATTTAATAATACTTCAACCCACACACAGAAATACTCGTGCAATACACAGGCTAGTGGTATTTTAAGGTAAAAATAGTTTTCCCTAAATGTCAGATAATACGTTTGAATGACCAGTAATCGCAAATTTATAATTCTCCTGATTTTCATAATCGCAGTAGTGTCCAGCTTCTGGCTGGTTTCCCGCTACCCGGCTTTGGATATTAAAGCCGCCCTCTCCGGCAGTGAAGCCTTTGAAGACCCGCTCACTCACCAGGCTCACTTTCATGCTCCGCGCAAAGCAGATTTTATTACGCGGGTGGTTTATACCACCCTGAACTGGTATGAAACCAACTGGCGCGGAATGGCGTTTGGCCTGGTTCTCGCCGCCGGATTCTATACCCTGCTCAAAACCATTCCCCGCCAGTCTTCGGATCGGCGCTTCCGCAACAGTTTTATGGGCATGTTTGTCGGTACTCCGCTGGGAGTCTGTGTCAATTGTGTCGCGCCTATCGCCAAAGGCATGTATGAAGCCGGCAGTAAAATGGAAACCGCGTTAGCTGTCATGTTCAGCTCCCCCACCCTGAACATTGTCGTCCTCACTATGCTGTTCTCGATTTTTCCTTTTTATATGGCGGTGATGAAACTGGTGGCAACTTTTATTTTGATCCTGATTATCGTTCCCCTGATTTCGGAGAAAAGGCGAACCGCACCGGAAAATCAAGTCTGTGAAATCGATCCTGCCGCAACCTACGACCTCAACCACGAATCATGGGCGATGGCTTTCAAATCTGCCAGCCGGGATTACTGGAAAAGTTTGTGCTACATCTTTACCCGCACCGTCCCCCTGATGTTGCTGGCTGGCGTGTTCGGGGCTCTGGCCAGCCATCTCTGGAGCTTTGACAAGTTAGTCGGAGCACCTGTCAACCTGGCCAGTCTGAGCCTGCTCTCCTTTATGGGAACGCTCATGCCCCTGCCTATCGCGTTCGACCTCATGCTGGCGCAGGCCATGATGATGTCGGGGCTTTCCCCTGCATTCGTCACCACGCTTGTGTTTACCTTTGGCACGTTCAGTATCTATTCCGCCATGATCATCGCCCGTACTTTCTCTGTTTTTCTGGCGGTAAAATTATTTTTCATCGTCTTTGCCATCGGCATCGGCCTGGGATATGCTGCCAACAATTTCGTTGAATACCGGCATGTTAAATGGTTGACACAATACGACCAGATCATCTCAACCCCTGATCGGACCCCCTCTGCCCTCTCTACCCGACCGGAAGTCAAAGTTCCTGAAAAAACTGATTCGCCTACGGCCCCCATCATCTTTAAACAGGACAATCTGGAGATTCGTGCGCTGGCACACAGGCCACGCAACAAACAAACCGGCAAACCATTCACACAACGCCTGGGAACGGACATGGGAATCACTTATTCCAATTCCCTGACACCAAAAATATTTCTCGACCCTTTGTTTTTCGGCAGGGGCATAGCTTCCGGTGATTTTAATCTCGATGGCTGGGCGGATATCGCGGTGGCCACGAATAACGGATTCGAACTCTACCAGAACATGAATGGCACCCGATTTAAAAAGGTATTCAGCGGAGTCGAAATGTTGAACGGGAAACAGGGAATCAACATCGCCCTGGTGGACTTGAATAATGACGGCTGGCTCGATATTTTCCTGACTACTTTTAACGAAGGGAATTTCGTGGTGCTCAATCCCCTGCCCGATGATGGCAAGGTAAAAGTTCTTCGGGTTCCCAACGGCGGGGCTCTCTTAACCAGCGCATCGGCCTTCGCCGACCTCAACCGGGATGGTTTCCCCGATATCATCAACGGAAATTATTTTTTAGGCGTTTTCACCCGCAAACCAGTAGGACAAGCCGCCGACCAATGGATTCTCAATCACAATCTGGAATTCAAATCGCAAATCCTGGATGGAATTCCCGGACAAACCCACAGCGTCCTGCTTTCGGATATCAACGCAGACGGAATTCCCGATCTAATAATCGGTAACGACTACCGGGTCGCGGATACCTATTACCACGGAAGTTTAAGCAAAGGATTCAAAAAAATCCGCCAGCAGGACGGCATCATCCCCCTGACTACGCAGAACACCATGAGCATCGATACCGCCGATTTCAATAATGACCTGATCCCGGATATTTATCTCGCCAATATAGGAATGTCGCGCGGACTGGATGTGGTTTCCAATATCTTCGGCAATACCATGCAAAATACCGGACTGGAATTTTGCGAGTCCGGCAAAACCCTGCTTGACCGAAAAACCTGCCACCAACTCAACCAACTAACTACGTTGTTGAATCCGGAAAAGCAGGATATCACCGAACACTGCACCCGCCTGGAAAACCCGCAATGGATAAAAGAATGTATGATCACACGCATGATTCTCGTGGCTTCAAGCAGAAAGATGCCATCTCTCTGTGAGAAAATTTTAGACCCTTTTGCTCTCAACCGTACTTATTGCCAAAAATTTTTCCAGGCTGAGCATCTTGAATTTTTGCGGGATGATGAAATCCCCATGCAGACTCAGTTCAATCTTCTGTTATCAGGCCAGGCTGACCATACTTTTCGGGATGTCTCGGAACAGGCAAAAATCTCCACCGCCGAGTGGAGTTGGAACGCCCGGTTCGCCGACCTCGATAACGATGAATGGCAGGACCTTTTTGTGGTCAACGGGGTACCCATCACCCAGGAGTTTGCCGCGAATAATTTTTTCCATAATCAAAATGGTAAATCCTTCGCTCCGGCCGAAACAAAATTTGGCCTGGACGACCACGACCACAGCTCTTCCTACACCTACATCGACATCGACCGGGATGGAGATCTTGATATTATCGCCAACACTCTATATGGCCCGTTCAAGGTATATACCAATAATAATACCCAGGGAAACAGCGTGACTATCAAACTGGTCGATGAACAAGGCAACCGGTTCTGCCTGGGTTGCACAATCATCATCCGCTATGGGCCAGATGGCACACGCCACCAGATGCGTGAGATCAAAACCGGCGGCGGGTTCCATTCCTACGACGCGCCTGTCGCCCATTTTGGTCTGGGAGAATATGAAACCATCTACCAAATTGAAATAACCTGGTCCACAGGAGAAACCTCAATACTAAAACATAACTTCCCCGCCAACCACGAATACACTACTAGGCGTAGGGCCAGTACTGCATTGCCCGTCAAGTAGGCCAAGCCCTCAAGCGCAATACTTTTAATGTTCCCCCTGACAAGGGGGATAGAGGGGGTTCGGTTTGTCATGCTGAGCTTGTCGAAACATCTCGGCTCAATTAAGCTCTTGCTATATCCCCTCCTACGGGAGTGGGTGGCTAGCAAATAGTATGGACGACTTAAAGGACTCTTGCTATATTCCTTATATGTCACTTTGGTTAATTGTAGGTCTTGGCGGATTTTTCGGGGCAATTTTACGATACTGGGTCAGCGGGTGGATTCAGGGTGGATTCGCCACCTTCCCTTTTGGTACTCTCGGGGTAAACTTTATTGGCAGTCTGCTACTGGCACTGATCATGTACGCCTCCGAATATCGAGGCCTTTTTGGCGAAGAAACACGGGTATTTCTGACCATCGGCGTCCTGGGTTCGTTCACCACCATGTCAACCCTCAGCTATGAGTCGATGAAACTTTTGGAGCAGGGCGAGCATATGCTATTCGGACTCAACCTTGTGGGAACCGTCACGCTCTGCCTGCTGGCCGTTTATCTGGGAAAAGTTTTAATCACCGTTATGGGACTGAAATAAAATGAAACAAGAATCCGATGCTGTTCTTTTGAGAATTTTTATCGGTGAGTCAGATAAATATAACGGCGTACCGCTTTCCAAGTATCTGGTCGAATTTTTCAAGAAGGAGGGTTTGGCAGGAGCTACCGTTTTAAGGGGGATCAGCGGATTCGGGAAATCCAGCAAACTGCATACGACATCCATATTGAGGTTATCAGACGACCTCCCGATTGTGGTAGAAGTGGTGGACCGGAAAGAAAATATCGAACGCGTTAAACCGAAACTGGATGACGTGATCGAAGAAGGACTGATCACCGAAGAGGAAGTAAAAATCATCCTCTACGAAGGCCGGCCAGCGGCCGGTGGCAAATAACCGTGATATTCTTCCTCAGCTTTTACCCTTCCAGGGCATGAAGGCAAATGAAGAGAGATATCACGTGTGCCCCTTAAGGGTAGATAACTTTTGCTGGTGAACATTGGTTAAACTCGGCATGAGAGACCCT
>Ga0209445_1001068_pt1 | contig 15077 bp, 13 predicted proteins | sample MarorgKNORR_S2LV_4_FD_188223 | JGI IMG/M metagenome (GOLD analysis project Ga0209445, IMG submission 188223) | Marine microbial communities from the Southern Atlantic Ocean, analyzing organic carbon cycling - NADW_A/KNORR_S2/LV (SPAdes) (version 2) | ecosystem: Environmental > Aquatic > Marine >...
TCGCCTGAAGAAATAATCCATCACGATAGGGTTTTCGTAGAGCGTATCGTCAAAGTAAGTATGCGTAAGATGAAGGGTATCACCTTCGATCCTCAATACTTCGGTTGTTACTGTATTTCTTGACTGCGGTATACCTCGTGATGTTCGAATATAACCAAGTGAGTGGTTTCTTGATTCTATTATCAGGCGCTCATCGACATACCGCGCAAACGAAGATCCCATCTCTTGGAAATAGGTGCCTGTTATGTTTTTTGTGCTCGGCATATTTGACATCACCGATTCATCCCCAATCGGGATATCTCGCCGCAGGTCAAATAACTCATAACTAATCAGCACAGCTTCTTCACTTTGCTGTATCAAAATACGCGCGCCCGGATTTGCCCAGATTCGAGAAGCGCTGGCCGGTACACAGAAAAGGCTGGGATCATCAACTAGCAGATCGTATTCGCTCTGAATGCGGAGCCCCTCTTCAGTCAACAGTATTTCACTTTCAGTCCCTGGGCCGTTAAGCGTCCAGATACCAGTTAGATCTGGCACGGCGGCAAGAGACGAAGAGGTAAGCAACGCTGCGGTAATAAATAAAACTCTCAATATCATATAAGGTTATTCTCTGAGGTGATCGTAAGTATCTATTAGTCACCTATTCTGCGAAATGAGTCGCGTAAAGGATCAAGTTCCTCGCCGTCAATAAACATTTCCCCAGTATATCTTTGGACTTGTCCTTGGTCTGAAAAGTATCTAATTGCTGATCCTGTGATCTCTTTTCCGTCACCTGTGCTACCCGTGATTTTATAATTCCACTCGCCGTTTTCTTTGTAGATAAGGCTAACCCAGACATTTCCACCGGAAGAAACCTGATGTTCAAGAATTTGTTTTTTCCCTTCATCATAGTATGTGAGAACTGTTGCTGAACCTGGACCTGCATAAAATCGCCCGTTTAGCACTTTGCCGCCCTCACCTATTTGGTATTCTGCATAGCCGGTTACAGAGTCACCTCTCTTACCGAATCCAGGCCAGTCGTTTATCCAGATGATTTGGGATATCCATCGACCCTGCATTACCTGGCTGAATTCTTTGAATTCTTCCGGGGTTGATTGCATGGAAGTCGTTTGTTCGTTATCAGCTGGAAAAGCCGGTGTCGCAATTAACGCAAGGCAGAAGAAGCATGCTAACCAAGATTTCATAATGGAACTCTCCTTAATGGGTAAGGTTTAGTTATAGCACATAAAATCGGCTGTATCCCACCAGATTAATGTGGATTGAAATGGATACAGCATATACAAAAAAAACTTCAATAACGGGGCTTTGCGGATAATACTGAACTAGTATGGTATGGATGGGTTTTTGGTAACTATGGGCTCCACTGAACGCCCATCATAAAATACTGATATATATAGATATTAGTTTTCAATTTTCATGATGTGCCCCCAATATATAACAAAACTGGAAGCTGTCGATTAGCATGAATACATTGGAACCGATCATAGAATGTATGTTAAATCCATTTCTGTCAGCGCAAAGAGAGGCGCCCAATTTTGTCAATACTGACCGGATTAAAGCAGTAAAAATATTTCACCAAAGCTTGCCTGGTTACCGTGTTACTCCATTGGTTGAGCTGGAAGCGCTTGCTGCAAGACTGGGAATCGATTCTTTGATGATAAAGGATGAAAGTCAGCGTTTTGAGCTAAAGGCGTTTAAGGTTTTGGGGGCCAGTTATGCCATCGCCAAGGAAATAAAACGACAGCTTGGTTTGAATAATGACGAGATAACTTTTAACGCAATTACCGCGCATGATAATGTACTCAAATCATTGACATTCGTAACTGCTACCGATGGTAATCATGGTAGAGCGGTTGCTTGGTGCGCAGAGCAATTTGGATGCAAGGCAGTGGTATTTATGCCTAGAGGGACATCAGCGTCCCGCTTGGAGGCAATCCAATCATATGGAGCTCGGGCTGAAATCACTGAGCTCAATTACGATGAAACCGTTGTTTTTGCAGCTCAGCAAGCAAAAGAAAACAATTGGATATTGCTTCAAGACTCTTCTTGGGAGGGATACAAGACGATACCCAGGCACATAATGCAGGGGTATTTCGGTTTAGTCTCAGAATTTGAAGACCAAACGATGACTTGGCCTACACATGTACTGGCTCAAGCTGGAGTTGGTTCATTTGCAGCGGCAATGTTTTCTTATTTTCTGGCAAGTCCAAATCCTACTCCACAATTGATTTTGGTTGAACCAACAGGCGCAGCTTGTTTCTTTAACTCCATTCAAACCGGAGATGGTAAGCCACATTTAACCAAACAACTGAACACCATGATGGCGGGACTTTCATGTGGTCAACCAAGTAGTTTGGCTTGGGATATCATCAAATTTAACTGCAACGCTTTTGTAATTTGCCAAGATCAGATTGCGATAAAAGGCATGCGATTGTTAGCCAACCCGGTTAGCGATGATCCTGCTATCGTATCTGGTGAGAGTGGGGCAGTTCCCGTTGGGCTTGTTGATGAGATTTGCACAAATCGGAAACATAGCGCCGTAAAGGAAAGATTAAAATTTGACAGCAGTTCAAAAGTATTGATTTGTTCGACGGAAGGGGATACAGACCCAGCACTCTACAAGGAAATAGTGGAGAAAAAACAGGGGTGATATCCTCTGCTGCCCTGAACCTTTTGTCAGGGGCGCTCCTACTACCTACTATTAGTCGCTTCGATTACTGGTCTTCCAAGCGTCCTGCTCCGCCGAGTTCATAATAAACAACCGGAACAAAATCGATGGCGGTCCAGCTTGCTTCTTGACCCCATTGTGCATCGTAAGCGGCTGTCGGTTGTGCGGCCATTATTTCATCAAGGTGATTGCCATCTCTTATCATGCTGTAGACCCGGTCCTGAACATCGAGAATCATATCCAGGAACTCTTGCATCTCTTCACGACCGACAACGCTGAGACCGTGGCCTGGAATAACTTTGGTGTTTGGGCCTGACATTGAGATCGCTTTATCAAGCGCTGCGATAGTTCCCCTCAAAGTGCCACCATTGTATTTATCAATGATCGGGTAACTGGTGGTTCTGAATACATCGCCTAGGTGAAGCACATCGGAGTCCGGGAAGTAGACGAAGGTATCGCCATCGGTGTGTGCAGGAGGGGCCAGAAATGCGCGAACTTCCTCACCATTGAGATGAAAACTTATCTCGTCGTTGTATGTCACCACTGGTCGTGCTCCCGCGGGCTGCTGGGGCGCGAAACTTCCACCACCTCGTGGAAAGTGGCTTTTCTCCTCCAGAAAGCGTAAGCGCGTGTTGTCATGAGCGAAAATTAATACGCCCATCTCGGCCAGGTTCTCGTTACCGCCGACATGATCGCCATGGATATGAGTGTTGATTAAAAAGCGAATTTCGCTGTCAGTTACTTCCTTGACCGCAGCGACTAGTTTGTCCGATAGTGGCGCGAATAGGGAGTCTACTAATAGAACACCGTCAGGTCCGGCAAATGCGCCAATATTGCCACCCCCACCTGGCCTTTGCACCATATAGACGTTCCCTGCTACGTGCTCGATCGTAAGATCGACTCCCGCCATGAACCCCGGTTGTCCGAGCGCAAAGGTGCCCGCACACAATAAGGAGCCCGTGAACATTATGACTCTAATAAATTTGTGTGGTGTGCCCATTCTATTATCTCTTTTTGATGTACATTTAAAATTGAAGTACAGAGTATATTAGGATATTGCATAAAGTGAAGAGGCTTAAATTAAATAGGTGCTCTTTATGTTGGGAGATAGGTTTACTCCGAATATTAATTCTATGTATTGTTAATCTACTCGAATGATGTACTATTTTTAAGTAAGAAATAATTTAATAGAGATAAAAGCCAATACCTTTGTTTTATGTCTTGATTATATAAATCTGTTAAGCGAGGTGTAATTATGCTGAATAAAAAAAGAATTATTGAATTGATCGGGGCCCCTTTATTTTGCCTCGTTGCATTTAATGTAATTTCGCAGGAGAGTTCGATCAAGCTCGCCACCGATGTTGATTTAGAAGAGTGGCAGGCGGTATTGCACGCACCCGAAGGCCGAGTCGATCGCCAGGTGAAGGTTGTGGACATCGGAAATTCTCACGTGGCCGTGGGGGTGTTATTTCGTGATGTCATAGAAGTTAATGATGAGCCTGTCCGAGGCATTGTTCATACCCGGGTATCCGAGGTTTATTACATTACTTCCGGTTCTGGAATATTAGTGACAGGTGGCACCATGTTGGATCGCACTGACATTCCCGAAGATAGCGATATTGTCAGTGTGCTGGTTGGCGAGAGTTTTTCTACTTCAGTGGCCCGGGGTGATGGTCAGGTCCGTTTGGTAGAAGAAGGAGACATTATAGTTATCCCAGCAGGTGTGTTTCATGGTTGGCACGAAGTCAAAGAGAGGGTTGAGATGGTGAGCATTCGACCGGACCCTGAAAAAGTGTTGCCAGCAGGCTACGTTAACCCCTACGCAGAGTAATATAGGAATACCTATTATTCGGAGGCGCTTATGATATTAATAGTCATGGGTGCAGTATTGGCGATACTGGTCTATGTTCCCTCGTTCTGGGTGCGCCGAGTAATGGTTAAGTACAGCCAGGAACTTGGTGAACTACCAGGTACCGGAGGGGAACTAGCAAGTCATCTTGTTCAACGCTTCCAATTGGACGGTATCACTGTCGAGGAAACCAAGCCCTATGGGGATCATTTCGATCCCTCAGCGCCGGCTGTGCGCCTGGGGGCTGGCAATTTTAATGGTAAATCGTTGACTGCGGTTGCAGTGGCCGCGCACGAGGTAGGGCACGCCATACAATTTCACCGGCGGGAAAAAATCTTTGAATTACGTAAGCGTTACTTGCCGATAGCATTGATGCTGAGTCAGGCTGGTGTCGCCATTATGCTGGCCTTTCCGGTTATTGCCTTGGTAATACGCTCACCTCTCGTCATCGGCGTTGTAATAGGCCTGAGTTTGCTGCTGCAATTGGCAGGCGCATTGTCCTATTTAATTATCTTACCGGAAGAGTGGGATGCAAGCTTCAACAAGGCATTGCCCATACTGATCGAAGGTGACTATATCAAGTCAGCACAAATTCCGGCAATACGAAACATATTGAGAGCCGCCGCACTTACTTATTTTGCCGGCGCCCTGGCAAACGTACTTAACGTTGGTCGCTGGTTCATGATATTAAGGCGATAAGATCAATAACTGAAGTACTCGAAACCTAGTCGAACAAGGCAGCTTTTATGCATTTGCTTACATGGAACTACTGCATTTTGGCAGGCGTTCTAATGGTGTCTCCACTTGTAATTTCAGCCCCAAACACCGGTGGGAGTAACCCTGTAGCCATTATTTGCTTTTTCTTGCTTATTTTTGGAATGGTTGTACTTACTCGAGACAACAATTCCTTGCATAAACGTAAATCTGTTCTTGGCATTGCATACATTTTGGTTGCTGCAATCCTGATACTTTCTACTACTAAAGAAAATACCGGCCTGTGTGGAATTTATTACGGAAATAATAATTTTGAAGGAGTTCCAGAATCTTCCTGGCGCTTTTCTCAAGATCGAGTTCAATGTACCAGAATAGATCAGGGTGTAAATTTCACCAGCAATGGATTTTCCCTGAGACGTCAAGTTTTCCCTCTCTATTTTGCGAATGACTGGAATCGATTTAACTATTACGGGACTAGCCTCAATGAAAAAAGAAGAGAGCAATTTGCTTTTTCAGCCAATTGGAGTGGGTTTATTCATGTTAATGAAACTGAAAAAAATCTTCAGCTTCAAGCTTCCGATGGCATAGCAGAGCTTCGGGTCGATGGAAGGGTTTTAACAATTAACGAGAGCGGCGCTAGCAGATCATTGATTATTCAGCGAGGCGTTTACCCTCTCTCAGTATCATACAGTAGTAATGAAGGTACCAATCGTGAATTGCAACTATCCTGGGTCGGCCTGGATAATAAACTGATACCCCTTACTAAATGGGAAACCACTTTAACTCCAGAGGCCGAAACGGGGGGGATTGATTTTCTACTTAAATTGCTGCTCTTGAGTTGGTTTGTACTATTTTGTCATCACTTGGTGAATGAAAGGGAGAGAATTCCGTGGAGGGAGCTCGAAAAAGAAAAACTGATTCTTTGGACCATATTCCTTTTGTTAGTAGTTGCCCAATTAATCTATTTGGTTATACGAGGAGAATCACAAGATATAGAGATACTCTCTGGCGGAAATGATCATCTGCTTTATGAAACGCAAGCCAGAAATGTTTTGAATGGGGACTTTCTGGATTCAAACAGTACACTAAATGCGCCTTTCTCCCTGAATGTTGGTTATAGATATTTATTGGCATTCAGCCATCTTTTCATGGGGGAGGGAGTAACCCTTATAAGATGGGTTCAAACCGCATTGATGTATGGATTTCTAATGCTCGCATATGCAGGTATCAAGAACCTGTATTCGAGCACCATAGCGAAAATTACAATAATTCAACTCTTTGCATTTAATTATTTAGCGGAATTCTCGGAACAATTGCTCGATACTTCATGGAACGTTTTTTTCTCGACCACAGCAATATATTTTTTAATTAGATGGGCCAGAAAGCCAAATGCCAGGTTTCTTCTGACAGGAGCAACCCTTCTGGCATTAGCTTGTTTCGTTAGGACAAACTACCTTGCCCTTGTGCTTTTGTCTCTGGGGTGGGTTTTTTATGTATCTAGGCAGCATTTACAGAGACCCGTATCAAATTTGTCTCTTGTTACTGTAATTTGCGCACTGCCCTACATTTTCATTGGGCTTCGCAATAAGCTGGTATCCGGAGAGTGGGAATTCCTTCCCACATCCGGAGGATACAATTTCTGGCTTGGAAACAGAGAGATTAGTGATGGCGGTGATTTTTTCGATGGTAGTCAAGTTGCTAACCTGGCAAATACCCCTACCGCAGAAGCTATAGCCTATATTCTTAACGAGCCTATTCTCTTTTTAGCAAGGTGCTGGGAAAAAATACTTTTCGTATTTGGTTATGACAGATTCGATCTAGAATTGGAGTACGGCATATTTTTCCCCACGGTGTTAGCTATTATTGCTCTCGCATTAGTAAAATGGATAAAAGCCCCATTACCTGAATTTACTTTTATTCTCTTGTGGATATGCTGCATTATTGCTCCCCTAATAGTTATTTTTCCGTGGGGATATGGGTGGAGACTCCAAGCCGGGATCATTCTACTTATCAATTTATTTGCGTCATATTCAATTTTGGCCGGCTACTATTTGGCCCGAAAGGTTCTTCGGACCTATAACAACTGAATACCTATCTAAATGAAAATATGGGTCGATGCTGACGCTTGCCCCGTCGCGATTAAAGAAATCTTATTCCGAGCAGCGATACGTACACAGACTACTGTCATGTTGGTTGCTAACCAATCTCTAAAAGTCCCTCCTTCTCCGTATATAAAATCAATTCAGGTTTTGAAAGGGTTTGACGTGGCCGATCATGAGATTATCAGGCAGTCACAAAACGGTGATCTAGTAATTACAAGCGATATACCTTTAGCCGACGATGTAATAAAAAAAGGAGCACTTGCGTTATCACCACGAGGAGACCTCTTTTCAAAGGACAATATCAAAGCCCGGCTTAACATGAGAGATTTTTTAGATACCATGAGAGCAAGCGGAGTAGATACTGGAGGTCCATCCCCACTAACAGACAAAGACAACAAAAAATTCGCCGATAGTCTAGATAGAATCCTCACACAGAATAAAAAGCTGGTTGATTATTGAAATTTTGAATTTTTAGGAAGCAAATTTAGGTTTTCTCATTTATGGTAAACCAAGTTGTTGGGGATACGTTAAATGAATAGATTTTTGCCAAGCGCCTCACTAGAGGATCCCATTATGTATGCTCGTATTTTTGTTATAGCGTGCAGTGTCTGTCTTTTTAATACATGGAGCCTGGCCCAGTCACCGGGCACGTACCAGGTACCGAAAACAGAGCACGGTCAACCAGACTTACAAGGTACCTGGAGTACCAGGTTCAATACACTGCTGGAACGCCCAGGGGCCCTTCCTCTTGTACTATTGCCAGAACAGGCAGCAGAGTACGCTGAGGTAATTACCCAGGGGTTGGCGGGAAATGATGATCCTGATATCGACCTTTTTGGACCACCGCAACTTGCCATAGTAAAGGGGGAATATCGTAGCTCCGTAATCGTATATCCTGAAAATGGCCTGCTACCTTATAACGAACTGGGCGCGAGAATTTCTGCCCACAGTTATTTTGAGGGTTTGGGTTTCGATCACCCTGAGCAGAGACCTGGTGTTGAGCGCTGCGTAGAGAGCTGGGGCTCTCCTCCCATGCGCTTTTTTGCGTATCAGTTGTTTCATGGAATTGTTCAGACCCCTGACAAGATCGCTATTATTAGTGAAGAAAGCGTACCGCTTCGTGTCATTCATATGGATGGGCAAGAGCGACCGGATGCGATAAGAAGCTTTGAAGGACATTCCATTGGCCACTGGGAAGGGGATACCTTAGTAGTAGAGGTCACCCATTTCAGTGACACTAATCCAGAACGCGCTAATATGGGTCGGCCAATGTTAATAAGTGGTGATGCCCACATAACCGAGCGGTTTTCTCGGGTATCGGAAAGTGAGTTGTTTTATCAGTACACGGTTGATGATCCAGTGTATTACACAGAGCCATGGCGCGGCGAATTCTCATTCACCCGGGACAAGAGTGGACATATTTACGAGTACTCCTGCCATGAAGGTAATTACAGCATGGTAGGCGCGCTCCGTGGCGCGCGAGTCCTGGAGGCTCAAGCTAAGAAGCTATTGAAACCTTAATAGATTTCACAATAAAGCCCTGATTTACAGGGCTTTATTTTTCAGGACTACCCATGCTCGCTTACCAACATCAAGACTGCGATCTGACTCTAGCTGAAGGTTTGGAAGTTTATTGGAACCACCTTCAAGACGTTGGAAAGAAACAGCTTGTTGATAATGAAAATTCAACTGCGATTATGGATCACGATTGTACCCATGTAATATTTGGGCTTGATTCTTCTGTGGAACAAGAAATAATTTTAGACGGGTGGACAAAGAGGGGTACTAGTGGGTATTTAAAGTATATGCTTGATTTTGTGCGTTTGTACCTAAAAAATCCCGAGATAAGAGAAGCTATAAGAGAAAATCGAAAAAATTTGATTAAAGAATTAGGCGTTTCAAATTTGCTAAGACTGGCTATTACAACATGGCCAAAAAGCAGAGTGGTTCACAAACGAGCAAAGAAGATGAAAAAGAAATGGGGGCTCAGATGCCCGCAGGAACTTTTAAATAAGAAAATATATGACTTACGCAACGAGTATGGAATCGTAATTCTTAAACCGGAAGAAATAACACATGAAAAATGTTCCCTTAGTCCATCATAGCTAGTGAATAACTGGACTATGTAATACTATTCTAGACGAATGGTTAGGCGTTTTAGAGGGTCATGTAGGAGGTCAGATGGAATTAGAGACATTGACTTTGGAATGTGCTGTTTACAAAGCTGAATAGCCAAAAATAAAATAAACAAATTGAGGTATGAATGAATGAAAAATAAATTTGCCCTATTTTTTGTACTCCTTTCGCTAATTTCTGTAGCAAATGCTCAGGAGAGTGAAGCCTTTACTCAAATAAAGAAGATGCTGGGAACTTGGGAAGGCACGGTCTCTTCTAGTGATGGCACGGTTATCGAAACAACTTCTGAATTTAAGTTAATTTCCAATGGGGGCACTATCATAGAAAGTATAGTAGAAGATGGTGTAGAGATGGCAACGACTTATTCAGATAAAGATGGTGAACTGGTCGTAAAGCACTATTGCGCACTTGGGACAGAGCCTATTTTCGAGGCCGCATCTGTTTCTGGGTCTGGACTAAGTCTCACTCTAGTCTCTAATACGGGTTATACAGAGGGGCAGGATGATTTCGTAACTTCTTTTACATATCAAAGTAACCAGTCAAATCCTGACTCTGTAACTGTTCTTTCAACAGTTTCTCAGCAGGGTGTAGAAGTTTCTAGAAGAGCTATGCTTAACAGAGTTCAATAAACATAAAAGATAGCCCGCCAGATTGAACACTGTCTGCAAGAGGATTCGGGGCATTTCCTAGATTGAAGGGGCCGGGCTGCCGGCTCCTCCCGCTAACACTCTTTCTAAAAACATAACACTGATTCTGCTTCGTCTTTAACTGCCTTCACCAAAGCCTTGATGTATCCCCGATTGCACGTACTTACCTCTAATATCCCGCTTATTTAAATTATTCATTCTGAAATAGTCTGAAAATAGTCATTGACGTGGAAATAACGACCCTGTATCGTGCCCGCTGCTTGAAACTAAGCACTCTATTTATTTACCCATTTCGAAGTATTCTCTGTAACACCTCGTCCTGTAGTCTATAAGTACGGCCCAATTTCTAGCACGAACTCACCACCCGCCTAATTCTTGGCTGTTGGTGTCAATAATTTTTTTTACAGGATATTAATATGTCTGACAAAATTACAGGAACCGTTAAGTGGTTCAATGAAAACAAAGGCTTCGGTTTTATCGAGCGCGAATCTGGTGCAGATGTGTTTGCACATTTCAGCGCAATCGAAAGTTCCGGTTACAAAACACTGGCTGAAGGCCAGCGTGTAGAATTTATCGTTACCCAGGGTCAGAAAGGACCTCAGGCCGAAAATATCGTAGCTCTTTAAATTCAATAGCTTGTTAGTCTTACAAGACAAAACCGGCTAAATTGCACGTCTCTGCAGCTTTTCTAATTAGCTCAGGAGTCCACCCGTAGCGACCACGTTTCGGGCCACATGGCGTAGCAATTCTCCTACATTGATGGTATCGCTCCTTAGGTTTGGACCGATACCATCAAATGTTTTGAGGACGAAGAAAATCATCCATAAAGGTCGTACTCAAGTCCTGTCTGAGATAAGCCAACCAAATCAATATTGGTAGTGTTTAAACTGTGATCAGCAGCAGCAACTGCCAACTCAGCAGCAGTATATGTACCGTTATCAATAAGAGCCGAATACTGAGGTAAATTGTCGGCTGGAGTTGGTGGGCCAACTATATTTGCCCAGAGTAGATCGACGACTGACGATGAGCTTGGATTGGCCCCTAGAACTACATCCAAGGCTGCTTGCATCAACTCCTCATAAGTCATGCCACCGTCAAGGAAATAAAGCCCTGCACCAACGTAGACCTTATTAGAAATCCCCTCCGTTCCCAGAACCGCGGCTAATAGTTTTGCTGTCTTTCCCGCATTACCGTCTAGATCAAGCGCAACATTCGTATTGGTAAATTGAAGGCGCTCTATATTAACCAAGCTATCTGATTCATCTGATTTAGTAATGGCCCAACTATCTGTTCCTTTGGTTAAGGTAAAGTCGCTTAAGCTACCACTATAGATTGCAGTATCAATGCCTGTGCTTCCATCGATGATGTCATTGCCCGCGTTACCGTCTAGCTGATTATTTAGTTCATTGCCTACAAGGTGATCGTCAAAATTCGAACCAATTAAATTCTCTATTTTAGTTCCGAAATTAACAGTTATCTGTCCATTTGAAGTAATCGTGTCGGCCTTAGCTTTTCCTTTAAAGCCCCAAAAACCGGGCTCAAGGTAGACAGTGACTTTTTCTTCGGTACCAGATGCATCAATGGTATCTGTCCCAGCGCCATCCCAGATGAAGTTGGCGTTAGCGGAATTAAAGGTGTATGTGTCGTTACCGGCCCTTGAAGCTGGGTTGGGGCCGTAAAGATAGTGAAGAGCGGCGATGTCTAGCGGGCTGTATTTAACATAGTAGTTATTCGGTGAATAATTATATGACATCACAGACCAGTCAGCCCGGTCTTCATTTCCCTGAAGGTAAGGGGGAGGGCCTACATCACCACTAACGTTTGCTTCATCAAAAGGGTGCTTTAGGCCTAGAGAATGACCTATTTCATGCATCCACAGATAAGCCGCATATTCACCTTGCCTTGGTTGAAGTGAGCCGGTTTTAGCAGACCCATCGTCCCACTCTTTGTCCACATACACATCACTTCCCGAGCTACTCGAAGAAGGGTATTTGCCGTATGCCCCCGAGTTATCTTGGTTGTTATTTGCAAAAGAAAAGGTGTTAACAGCATCAATAGTGGTTACTTCGGTAAAAGTAATGTCAACTATTGAAGCGATATATTCAAATACGGAACGAGTAAATATTCGTTGAGCAGCATTAAAAGACTCCCAATTATTAGAATCTTCTGGGTCGTCACTGGCGTAATCCGGAATCGTATCCGGGAATCCGAAATTAAATGTTTTAGCGACTCCAAGCAGAGATGAATAACGTGCCGCATATTCAGCTAGTAAAGCACTTATCCAATAAGGCAGGGCCTGAACACCTGCCGTATAGGTGACATTCTCAATAAAGGAAGGAATTTTAACGAAATCGACATTGACTATCCCCGTATCGTTGCCATCTGAATCCCAAAGATAAAAAGTTTTGCTATTAATGACGTAAGTATCATCACCGTCACCACCCCATAAATAATCGAAACCTATTCCGCCTTCTAAGGTGTCATTGCCATCGTAACCATACAGCTTGTCATCACCCTCACCTCCTTTAAGCAAATCATTCCCGTTTCCTCCATAAATATTGTCGTTGCCTTCTCCTCCATGCAAAAGATCCGATCCTCCATATCCCCTGATTTCATCGTCCCCTCCATAACCATAAATGACATCATCTTCCGATGTTCCGTATAGGGATTCGGATAACTGTGTTCCGGAGATAATTGGCATAGTTTTAGAATAGAGGATGAGTGGGATATTTGCTAATTCAAGCCTTATCATCCCACTTTCACTGTTTGATTCCGCATTGGTCTATTACATACTATCAATATGAGGTCTCATCTAACTCGAGTATGCTTTCACGGTGGTGTCTAATTAATGCCTAGGCGCGATATAGTGAAATATGGACTTATTTCTTTTTTGTGTTTGATTCTTTGCGCGTGCCGCAATACTGATATACCCAATTGGCCATCGGTATTGCCCGAGCAACACTATTTTGTTTCCGCTTATCAATCTGACATCGGAAATAAAGCAGCTCAGTCTCAACAAGAATATTTGCAGTGGGTTTTAAGCTTTTATGAAGGGAATCTAGTGATAACAACAGGTTGGTTATACGTTCAGAGTCTAGTCGTCAGGAGTGCCCAGCCAGAACTCAAAGAAGAACTAGAATTACATCTTACTACTCTGGGAGGAAAGATAGCCGCCGAATGGGCAAAGGCAAACGAACACCGTACTATCGATAGCCGTATGTTAGGCATTTGGGGATCTGTGTTACAGCTGGCAGAGGGGCCAGAGCAACAGCAGGAGGCAATTCAGCTCATTGGTGAGGACGTCAATGAGCTCTTGGAGAAAGAGTTGTTAGCAGCAGAGATTCAGGATGTTCGCTATGAACAACGCTTAGGACTCCGGCTTTTTGATGGCTTATAGTTTGTTTTGCTTCTGATGGCGTAATTTTTTGTGCAACATTATTCTTAAAAATAGTTAGGTACTTTGAAACTCGCAAACTATTAACACAAAATTGCTAGAACGATGTGGTACATTTGAGGAAACAGCCTGGACGCTTGATTTAAAACCTATATAAAAGAACATTGCTTTCAGAAAAAAATCAGGAGGCTCGAGATGAAGCAACATGGAAAGAAATTAATTTGGACGTTAGTGCTCTCAAGCCTGGTTGCGGGAACGACCCTATTGAATTTGGCGTTGGCCAATGATAGCTGGAAGCTCGGCCGCACCATTAATGGACAACCTGATTTACAAGGAGTATGGGCTAATAATTCGATCACACCGATTGAACGACCAGAAATGTTTGCCGATCGGGAATATCTCAGCGACGAAGAAATGCAATTTCTCGAGCGAAGAATGTCTGAGCTAACCGCTGGTGGGGGCGACGCGCTATTTGGAGAGAGCGTGTTGGACGCCGCGTTTTCTGGGAATGAGACATCCAGGGATGCCCAGACAGGAAATTATGATCAGCAATGGATGGTAGAGCGGACGCTGGACAACCGCACTTCGCAGATCATCGACCCACCAGATGGCCGCTTTCCAGCCAGAACTCCGAAGGCTATAGCTCTTGGTAGAGAGCTTGCAGCCTACCGACAGGAGCATCCTGCCGATTCCTGGCTGGATCGGTCTTTATCCGAGCGTTGCGTACATCGAGGAGTACCAAATCTCCGGCCCGGGTATAACAGCTATTGGCAAATCGTCCAGTCTAGAGGTTATATCACTATCATTCAGGAGATGTTTCACGACGTGCGCATTATTCCTCTAGCAGACATGCCAGATCTACATGAGGATATCCGGCTATGGAATGGCAGCTCTCGTGGTTACTGGGATGGAGATACCTTGGTTATTGATACCGGGAATATTAATGAGAAAAGTGATCCGGGGCTGAATACAGAAGCGAGGGTGTATCAGGAGAGGCTGACCAGAATCAGCGAGACTGAACTACAGTACGATTTCATTGTCCATGATCCGGGAACTTTCACCACCGACTACACACGCAGAATCATCTTCGGGTATTCCAACGACAAGATATATGAATATGCCTGCCATGAAGGCAACTACGGCATGATGAATATTCTTTCCGGTCATCGTATCGAGGAAGCCAGAACAGAGGCTAACGACTAACTGGTATTGGCTTAGCCGTCACAGCCTGGCAACCATCATTGGAGATTACTAGAGACTAAATACACAAGAAAAAGCCCAGAATTACTGGGCTTCTAGGGCTTCTAGGGCTTCTAGGGCTTCTAGGGCTTCTAGGACTTCTTGGGATTTGGTGGGACTATTGTTTGGTAGCTATGGGTTCTACTGAGTAGTACCTATAAGCCATTGTTATATAACATTATTTAATTTATTAATCTTTGATATACCGTCACATTGTTTTGTCACCCTAGTGTTTGACCCCCACCCCCTTTCACCAGATAGGTCTCCTACTATCTAAGTAATACTAATCTGCTCGAATGATGTGGTAGATTTGGAGAATAAAAAAAGC
>Ga0209445_1001070_pt1 | contig 15062 bp, 14 predicted proteins | sample MarorgKNORR_S2LV_4_FD_188223 | JGI IMG/M metagenome (GOLD analysis project Ga0209445, IMG submission 188223) | Marine microbial communities from the Southern Atlantic Ocean, analyzing organic carbon cycling - NADW_A/KNORR_S2/LV (SPAdes) (version 2) | ecosystem: Environmental > Aquatic > Marine >...
GGCGATCTGGATACCAATTGTGATGGCTTCTTCGGCCTCGGTTCTGGTCATGGCAGGTTCTTTGGCCAAGTTTCGGGTTCCGAGGGCTATTTTTCTATCCAGCAATTCCGGATGTTGGGAAAACTTATGGTTAACACCAATATCTACAACTAGTACTTCCGCATTCTGTTGTCTTGCTAGGACATTTGCGGCGGCTCCACCATCAAGGAAATTCTGCACCATTTGGGCAGTGACTTTGGCGGGGTAAGCGCTAATGCCCTCTTCGGTGACCCCATGATCTGCCGCGAATACAACGACCGATTTCCTGTTGACTGATGGATGATCTGTATCGCGGATAGCCGTATATTTTTTTGCCAAATCTTCCAGGAGGCCGAGGCTTCCTGGGGGTTTAGTGAGGGAATCGAGATGAGCCTGAGCCGTCTCAAACCGAAGGAGTGGGATCGGTTTTATTGCGTCCAGGGTGTCTCGAATAAGATCAAGCATGGCAGTGGTTGGTAAAACCATCAATTCTTTTTTGGGGAAGGTTCTGCTTCATTTTCTTCTTCATCATCTTCTTCCGCTTCGAGTCCTGCCGCTTTTTGTGAATAACGCAGATATTTGATGATTCCTGTGATTTCCTCAGATGTTACGTTCTTTTTTTGCGGCGGCATTTTATCGGACCCGTTCAGCACGATTTCGCGGATATCTGCATCAGAGAAATTTTCGGCAAGGTATTCCTCGTCAATGAGCCTGGGGGCCTGAGTATGTTTGCCCATCGCGTCTGAGCCGTGGCAATTTGAACAAACTCTGTGGAAAACCTGTTGTCCATTTTTAAAAGGTTCCGGAACATCCAGCGTGGGTTTTGGGGTGCATGAAAAAGAATAAAGTACACAAAAAGATAAAAGAATAGGGAGTTTGAGTTGTTTCATGAGTTGGGATTAGGGTCGCCTTTTTATAAGGTCTAGTTTGCCGTCGTGGTTTCTGTCTAATTCGACGCGTTCCATTTTTCCGTAATCGTCAAAATATTCCCAACGGTCGACCTTGCCATCAAAGTTTGTATCGTGCTCCACTTTTATTAAGAGTGTCGAATTTTTAAAATATTGCCACTGGTCCGGATTTCCGTCGTGGTTGATGTCGAAGTTGATTGAATGCAGAGTCTCATCGTTCCCAAAAAATTCCCATCGGTCAATTTTCCCATCATGGGAAGCATCATATTCCACCCGTTCCATATGGCCGTCCTCTGAAAAATATTGAAAGACATCCATTCTGCCGTCCTGGTTTTCATCAGTTTCCAGACGTGTTACTTTGTTATTTGGTCCATAGACTTCGCGCCAGTCAATTAGTCCGGAAAATTTGGAGTCTTTTTCAATGTATTGCAGGATAAAGCCTTTGGAGTAATGCTGCACTTGGTCCAGGGTCCCGTCAAAATTACGGTCTAATTCAACGCGAATGGGTTTTTTATTGCCGTCAAAAACATCTATCTGATCAATCTTTCCATCCCCGTTTTTATCGTATTCCACTTTCAACAGGTGGTCATCCTCTGATTTATGCTGCCATTGGTCTAGCTTGCCATCGAAATCGCTATCGACCTGGATCACCACACCCTCTGCAAGCGAAGTCAGAACTAAAAAGAGGAATCCGCATAAAAAATGAGTTTTCTTCAGTCGGGTCGTCATCATGGTTCCGCTAGTATAAAGGAAATGGGGAGCTTAAATCTAATCGAATCTAAGTTGAGAGCTTCCGGAAATTTTGGATAGGGAACGGCATTTTTTACCGCGCCCAGTGCGGCTTCATTCAAAATCTTATAGGGCGAAGAAAGGGCAATAGAAGAGCTTAAAAGGTCTCCATTGCGTGCCAGCCTGAATTCTACGATGGGTTTTCCTTCCCAACCCTGTTTTCGGGCCAAAGGGGGATAATATTTTGCTTTGGCGATTCTTCCCCATACGCTGGAGGAAAAGCCCTTTCGAATAGAATCCATATCTTCACCGGAAGAATCCGTTTTTCCATCAGGATGACGGGATTTTGAAGATGCCGAGATTTGTAAAGAGTCTTCCTCCATATCATCGACGAACTCAGGGGGTATGGATGTTATATAAACGGTGCTTGCTTTTGAAAGCGATATTCTACGTTCTACCATCTGTATTTCTGGCGAGGCTTTCAAGGGATCGGGCCAAATTTCTTCGGTAATTGTCCTGGCCGTGACCCTATCATGAAGTGAAGGAGGTGAATGCCTGGAGTGGAAAGAAACATTCGTTGGATTCAAGGTTATTGTTTTGCCCAACCCGGGTGTAGGAGTCCGGGCGGTATGTGTTGAACGGGTTCGCAGAACCGTTTTGGTTGTCGATGGAGCCGGTTGCGTGGACAAAAATTCTATGAATCGGGGAGTGCTGGCTCTGATGGGCAATGGACCCTTCCTTGAAACATTGCTGGTATGCCGCTGGGTTGGCTGGAACGGTTGGGGTGCTTTCAGTGTCGTTCCCTTCTCAGGTTTCGAGGTTTCCTGTTGAGTTGCTGCCAATGCATTTTCCCGATTAATTTTCTGGATGGGCTTAGTTTTTTCCGGTTCCAGAAAAACATTTGCGATTTTTATGGACGGGATTTCGGGTTTGGTGGTGGTTTTTTCCCAGGACAGGAATACCAAGCTGGCTATCAACAGGGTGTGAATACCCGCAGAGATGCCCATTGGGACTGATAATAAATTTCTGCCTGAATGCTTGAATGGCATAGCGTAAATTTGTTAAATACCCGTTAAAATTTTTTTTAAACCATTTCGATTGAAACCACTACTACCAAGACCAATAGGGATGAAACGAACATGAGTTTATGGCTTTGACTGACGTCGGATAATTCCAGTTCCCGCAAATTATCGCCAATGAATGGCTTGATATTGATTTTTCCCGAATAGAAACTTGTTCCTCCAAGGTGGGTTCCCAGCGCGCCTGCCATGGTCGCCTCCAGAAACCCGGAGTTGGGGTGCTTGGAACCATCCCGTATCGCCACTGCCAGGGAAATTATGCCGCTCAGTCCGCAAAGGGCCGTGCTTATAGCAATGACAGGTAAGGCCAGTCTTGCTGGAAACCAGCTTACAAGATCATTCAGACGGGCAGGAACCCAACCAAAGTCATGGTAGGTGTCACTTTTATATCCAAACAAAGAATCCATGGTATTGATGGCCTTGTAAGCAATCGCCAACGGGGCTCCTCCCAGTACGGCAAAAAATAAAGAGGCGATGATTCCATCGACGGTGCTTTCTGTAACCGTTTCCACAGTGGTTCTCACAATCTCATTTTTTTTCAGTTTGTTCGTATCCCGACCGACAATTTGCAGATAGAAATTTTAAGGCGTAAAAGTTTCAAAGGTTTAAAATTCAATTCCCTTCTGTGCGGGAATTCCCTGCTCTTTAAAAGGATGTTTGATCATTTTCATTTCTGTTACCAAATCGGCGATAGCTATTAGTTTTTCAGATGCATTTCTTCCTGTGCAGACTACATGAACGTCATCGGGTTTGTTTTTGAGTAGTTCAAGAAATTCTTCCTCAGGAAAAAACTGGTAATGTAAGACGTAGTTGATTTCTTCAAAAATGATCATATTATATTTACCACTCAGTAATTTCTCTTTAGCTATTTCGTAGGCCTTGCGAGCGGTAGCTTTGTCTTGCTCAATGTTATTGGTATCCCAGGTAAATCCGTCGCCCATGGGGATAACTTCTACATAGGGTGCCAGCTTGTCGAATGATTTACCTTCTCCTGCTTTCCATTGGCCTTTCATAAATTGCATGATAAATACATTCATTTTATTGCCAGCGGCACGCAGGGCCAAACCGAAAGCAGCGGTTGATTTTCCTTTACCGTCCCCCGTGTTGACGATGATTAATCCTTTGCGTTTTCTTGGGTCTGTTGGTGAGGCTTTTCTCATAATAAAAAACTCAAGTAAAGTATTAGTATGACATCACGAACGGTCAAGCATTTCTATCAAAGTTTTCTAGGGCCGGGAATGGGGAAAGAATCCCCATTCCCGATATTATTTTCTAATTGAAGCTATAAGTGAATCCGCCATAGCCAGAAATTCCTGCTGTTCCAAATTTTCCGACCTCCTCATAATCTTCGTCCAAGAGATTTTCTCCTCTAAATGTCAAAGCGAGATTCTTGTTGTATTTGTATTTGAATGCGGCCCGAACAGTGGTGAAGGCCCCCGTATTGTTAGCGGATGAGGAATCGAAGGCTTGGCCTCTAACATAGACTCCTATCAGGGAGGTAAACTTATTGTTCCAGTTGTGGTCTAAGGTCGCCAGAAATTTATGTTTCGGGCGCCGAATTGCAGGACGGCGGTTGACAGAGTCTGCCGCATTATTCTCATCAATGTAATGGTCGTTCCAAGTGTGACTCAAGGAAAGTGAAACTTTATGGGGTAGCTTGAATTTGATTGCTGTTTCCAAGCCCTGGGAAAATAGCTTTCCAAAGTTTGAAGGAAGAAAGTTAGGGCTTGGTCCAGTTTGAATGAAATCGGTGGTGACAGAGTTGAAAAAAGTTAAACCCACATGCAAGCGTTTATTGAGCAAATCTTGCTTTAGGCCTATCTCAAAGCTCTTGATTTTCTCAGGAACAAGCGCGGGGTTAGAACTTGTGAAACCACCCACTGGAGGGAAGTAAAGTTCGTCGAAGGTGGGTGCCCGAAACCCTTTTGAAAACGAAGTGTTCAGGCGCGTGCCGGTTTTTTTGAAATTATAACCCCCTTCAAATTTAAAAGTAAGTATATTTCCGAAAGCGGTATTGTGATCATGACGAAAACCAGCCGTCAATACAAGGCGATCCTGATATTCAAATATAGTCTGGAGGTATCCCGCATAGTTATCAACCAATGCATGATAACCTTCTCCGGACGCTGTCTCATGAGCCATCGCATTTTGGTGCTCATACTCTGCCCCAAATAGTAATGAAAAATATTCATTCAATGCCATATTGTTTTGGAAGTCCATGCTGGAAGTCCTGTCCACAGAGGTGGACCGTGTTGAGTCTCCAATTGTCACCGCATCTTTATAGTATAGTGACGGTGTGAATTTGATATCCCACACTTGAAAAAAACAGGTTGCACAACCCGAGAATGTTGTATTAAGGGGTAAGGATAAGGCGAATTCATCTACGTTATTTGAGGCTCCTGATGGTCGAGGAACAAAGCCATTAGTTGAGTTGCCGAACGAGTCATCGAGTTCATCGTGGGACTTAATATAGCGGCCAACAAACTCCATATCTGTATATTTGGAGAATTCATAACCAAGGCGGGTTGAAATGGTTTTATTTATTGTGCCATCTCCTCCTGCGCCTCCACGGTCTTCGCTGACGGATGAGAAACCATCTGTGTAAAGGTGTGAACCTGAAACAGAGTAATCGAACTTATTTATTGCCCCTGAAGTTTGAATGGATTCCTTGAAAGTTGCAAAAGATCCTCCCTCAAATGCAAAGGAGTATTTTGGGGCTCCTTTTCCCTTTTTAGTGGTGATATTTATGACTCCACCTGTAGCATCTGCTCCCCATTGAATACTTTGCGGCCCTTTAAGCACCTCTATCCGTTCAATGTTTTCTATAATCAGGTCTCCCCAGTCATACCCTCCTGCCGAATTCGGGTTGACCTGCACACCGTCTATAATGGCGAGGGTAGACGACGACCCTTGGCCTCGAATAAATATACTGGTTTGTGCCCCCAGGGAACCACTTTGAACCACATCCAGTCCCAGTTCACCGCGTAATAAATCTTCAACAGTCGTATGTTGTTTTTTTTTGATATCCTCGTCCGTAATAATAATTAGTGAGCCTGGAAAATTTTCGGCTGTGAATGTGTCACGGGAAGATGTGACTTTTATTTCTTGTAAGTTTTCTATTTCTTCGGCGGTTATAATTTGTCCCAATCCTGTTGAAAATAGAATAGAAATAAAAAAATTGATTAAAATAAATTTTACTTTACCCACGCTTGTCTCCCTCGAGTTATAATTTCCGGCAGGTCTCCTGACTTGGGGCTATTACTTAGTCACCGCGCCTTCCCATCGTAGTTGATAGTGGCTGATTACTGCGGCTTTTGTTCCCTTCACAGTTGCGGGGCAGTGTTGGGCTCTCACCAATCTTCCCTTGACCGGACTTTAGTGAATTAAACTACTTGCTTACTGCGGTTTCCTTTCAATGGTTTCCATAACAATGGATGTTTTTGCTTTCATTGATTTATACCTGCCTTTTTCTTTTTAAGAGCCAAACGAAAAAGGGGCCTCCCAATATTGCTGTAATAATTCCTACCGGTATTTCTGTTGGTGCAAGAAGCATTCTTGCCAGTGTGTCGCAGGCGACTAGAAAACTGGCACCAAAAAGCATACATGTAGGAATCAGTATTCGGAGGTCGGGGCCCACAAACAACCGGACGATATGGGGAACTATCAATCCGACAAAACCGATGGGACCGGAGGTCGCCACTACCGTTCCGGTGATGAGCGAGGCGGTGATGAAACCGACCTTTTGAATCCTGGCAACATCCACTCCCCGGCTGGAGGCAGAATGAACCCCGGTACTGATGAGATTCAGGTCTCTGCTGATAAACATCAAGATGAATATCCCCAAAAATACCACCGGAGAAATTGATAAGACCGTCTTGTAATCGGTTATATCCAATCCTCCCATAAGCCAGCGGATAATTCTAAACGACTGGCTGAAGTCCGCAAGGTAATGGATAAACATCACCATTGCCGCGAAGAAAAAATTGGCGGTTACTCCGGCCAGGAGAAGTACGCCGGTAGGGAATTCTCCGTGCCGGGTCCTGACTAGGCTGAAAACCAGGATAATGGCACCGAGTGAACCTAAAAATGCAAATAGGGGAACCATCGAAAACCCTAGCAGGGAAACATGTAAATTCAAGGCAATGGCAATCACCGCTCCTAACGCTGCGCCGCTGGAGACGCCTAGTGTGAAGGGGGCCGCCAAATCGTTTCTCAACAAAGCCTGGAAAATGGCACCTGCTACAGACAAGGCGGCACCTGTTAAGGCACCGAGAAGGATTCTTGGAAATCGAACCTGAAAAAGGATGATGGCATCCGTATTGTTGGAAATATTTATGGTGTCAGAAAATGCCCGAGCCAAACTAATTTTGCTGGAACCGATGAGCGGTGTGACGCAAAGCGTGATGATGAATAATAAAAAAAATAGTGAAAGGGTCATTGTATAAGATCTTGAATTCATATCAGGGCGCCTGAGATCAACGACTAATGACTGGATGGACTCTGATGTTTCCATCGTGGGAACCCAGGTCGACTTCTATGCCGTATACCTGTTCAAGAATATTTTTTTCCAGTACCTGTTCGGGAGTTCCGTCACGCACAATTTTTCCTTCGTTTAAAAGTATAAGGCGGTTGCAGAAACTAGAAGCAAGGTTCAAGTCGTGCATGGCCATAATCAGAGTCCTTTTATGTCCGGCATTGAGATTTTTCAAAATACTCAGGATTTGAATCTGATATTTTAAATCCAGCGCGGCTGTGGGTTCGTCCAGAAGCATCATTTCCGGATTTTGTGCCAAGGCGCTGGCGATCATGACCCTCTGCTTTTCCCCTCCGCTGATTTCGTTGAAATACCTGTCGGCGAATTGGGAGGTCATCGTGATTTCCATGGCGCTCCGGGATATTTCAAAATCTTCTTCGCTTTCAAATGATAACGGAGAAAGATAAGGATGCCGCCCCATCAATACAATTTCAGAAACTTTGAAAGGAAAAACCATGGGGTGGTCCTGGGGAATCCAGGAAACAGACTGGGCGAAAAGTTTTTTATTAAATTTAGGTAGAGAGGATTCTTTAAACTGGATAGAACCTGAATCCGGTTTTAGTATCGCCCCCATAATTTTGAGAAGAGTGGATTTCCCGGATCCGTTAGGGCCGATCAATCCTATAAAATCTTGTTCTCGAATGGATATGGACAAATCCCTCAAAACCGGTGTGGTTTCATAGGCGAAGGAAATGTCTTCCAATCTCATCAATGCCTGGGTCATGGGGTTCCTTGAAAACTTGTCTTTTCTGTTTGGCTCTTAAATATTTTCGGATGTATGGCTTGGGCAAACCGTGCGATAATTTTCAAAAGCCTGGGGCCCGGTATCAAAATATAATCAGCACCGATAAAATAAATTTGTCCGTTTTGAACAGCTTTGATCGTGGGGAAGCGACTCCATTCTTGAATCCTGAGGTCAATTTCCTTTTGTTGCAGGTCTGATTTCGGGCCCGCTTCAATAATGATCTCCGGTGATTTTTCAATGATGTACTCCTTGGATAACTTGGGGTACTGGGCTGGAGAGTCTCTGACAATATTATTTCCCCCGGAGATATTGAGCAGTTCGTTTAAAAATGTACCGGGTCCTACCGCATATAAATCACGGGAAGGATCATTGCTATCCCCCAGAAGCAATAACACCTCTTTTTTAGGTAAATGTCGTTCCTGATAAAAAGTGATTCCTTCATTCAAGCTCAGGAGTAGTTTTTTTGCCGATTCCTGGCAATTTAAGGCAGTCCCAAGTTTTTTAATGGATGCAAAAATTTCTGCCAAATTTCCCATGTCCACTTCGAGTGTGCGAATGGCCAGGCTTTTCGCGTTTTTGGCGATTTTCTGATTGCCGGATTGATGGATGATCAAGTCCGGATTTAAAGAAACCACTGTCTCCATATTTGGATTGATCATGCCACCAATACTTGGGAGCTGACAGGCTTCCAGTGGGTATTTGCAAAAATCAGTTACGGCAACTACTCGGTCCTTTAATCCGAGTTCGAAAAGGGTTTCGGTGATGGAAGGGGAGGTTGAAATGATCCGGTCTGCTGGTTTGCTAACTGTGTTGCCTGCCCAAAGCAGGGATGATGGAGGAAAGACAACCCAAAGGCTAAGGAATATTACTGAAAATATCCTTGAGGTGACTCCAAGCATGAAGAACACTTGAATTCGATGCCCGTGAATCCGGAAATTATTATTAAGGAAAGAAAGTGAATTGAATGAAAATAATTTCACCGGAATATCCTCGTTCCAGCGAAATGAGGGGAGAAGCATGGAATTTAGCTTGACTTACCTCAGGCCGCGAAGGTTTTGTTAACAGGGTCAGAATCAGATGTTCTGGCTTCCGGATCATCCGAATTTCCGCGCCTTCCCATTTGAAAACAAACAGTGGCAAATTGCGGGATTCGTACCCGGATACAGCGGCGGGTCCGCGACGGATTCTAACCGTCTTTCCTGTGACCGACCCCAATAAGTTTATTAGATATTAACAAAATACTTGTAAAAGTCAATCCACCCCCTATTGACTCTTTAAATCAATGGCATTTTTTCAGGCGTTAAAAAAGTCGCACAAGTCCTGCAGGTTTTCCGAGTTGATTTCGTGAGACTGAGTGGTTTCTTTTGACGCAACCTGGTGACCATGACTTCTCATTTCCTCAAGAGCATGATCGGCCAGGAAAGAAGGAATAATCTCATCGTAACTGCCAAATATGCCGAGGATATCGAGGGGCTCATTTTTCTCAATAATCGGGCCTGAAAATTCTGGTAGGAAGCCGCAGATGGAAGCCACTTTGAACAACGAGCGCGTGCCCAGAAGGGTATAAGTCAGGGAGGCGGCTCCTCCCTGGGAAAAGCCCCATAGGCAGGTTCGAAGCGTCCCCTTTATATTTGAATAATGCTGGTGGGCAGAATCGATGATTTGTGAAGTATAAGTGACAAAACTTTCTACTGTCTCTTTTTGCTGTGGGCCGTCTTCCCACCAACTCCAGATGCCATCCCCTGCATTTACCGGGCCTTCCGGAAAAACCATCAAAGTGTTCTGGAGTGTTAAGCGGTTGCCCAGTACAAGTATATTTTCAGGGGTGGAACCTGCGCCATGAAAACCGACTAAAAGGTTGACCGGTTTTTTTTCGTCAATTTTTGTTTCCCCCAATATGACCTTTTTATTGTTCCATTCGGTGGTTGAATATCTGGTTGTCATCACTCGGACCCTGCTAGTTGTGATTGAATAAAATCTTCGGCCAGCGCTATCGCTTCTTCACGGGTGGCTATGCTACCAAGCACTTGTGCTTTTTGGATGCAGTGCAGGATTTTACCAAAAAGTGGGGAAGGAGAAAGATGGAATTGATGAATTATATCTTCTCCATTCAGTAAGGGCTTTTTATCCATTGCTGGCAGAAATTGACAATAATAGAATTTAAATATGCGGTTGCAGAAAAGAGCCACGTCTATTAAATGGAAGGCGGAAATGAACAGGATTACAGAAGCCAGTAGTTCTTCGTGAATCATTTTGATCAATTCGTACGTTGCAGAATTGTCCGGTTCATGATTTTCCTTTAAATATGCTTCGGTCAAACACCGGGCCCCATTCAGGGTTTGGTCCATAAACTTGATTTCCGCATTGCTGGCGCGAATGTTCCAATCTTTGACAACAGGACCATCAGAGGCCTCTGTTGATGTGATTGCGGAGTTTTGATTCATTCCTTGCAGTAACTTCGAGAGCTTTAAAAGATATTGGTTGTTAAGAAAGCCACTGGCGCTCAACTCCTCTGTATATTCGGGAAAAGCTTTTTCTGGTTCCTCTAATAGAGACTCCAGTCTCTGATATTGAGCAAAGGTGCTGGTTTTATCAGATATTGGAAAAAGACAGTGCAGAAGCCCGCAGTTATGCATGATCTCCAGCAATGAAATGGTGTTCGGGGTTTTAAAAAATAAAGTCAGCTCGTGCCAGATTCTTTCTGGAGCCGATTCATTCAGTTTGGTTTTATGGAGAGAAATCTTGCTTAATGTCTCCTCATCAATTTGAAAACCAAGGGTTGCTGCGAAACGGAAGGCTCGAAGCATGCGAAGGGGATCGGATTGGAAAATAGGGCCTTGTAGTACCCGGATTTTTCTATTTTTCAAATCTTCCTGCCCTTTGAAAGGATCAATAATGTTTGTTTTTCCGGATAGAAAATCCGATAAGAGTTGCCCCATGGCATTGATGGTGAAATCCCGTTGTGATAAATCTTCTTCGATGTTTTTTCCCTGTAAATCGGTGAAATCCAGATGCCGTTTTTGATCGAGGATAACGCGAACCGTTTGTCGGCCAGGGGTGTTATCCAGAGGAACGCATGTGAAATTGAGGGAGCGGGCAAAGCAACTTCCTATTTCTGCGGCATTTTCCCCGGTCAGGTCGAAGTCGGGTTTTCGGGACAAATAATCCCTCAATGTGCCTCCAACCACATATAGTTTTTGGTTCTGGCTGGTGGAAAAATTTAAAAGTTCCAACAGGATGGATTGGGTCGATGAATCCATGTATTGAAAGAAGTGTTGTTGATTAATAGTGGTTTTATTGTACAGGAAATGGGCGTGGTTTTTTAAATCTTGCTGGAATACCTATGAAATCGGAATAAATTCAGTCGGCCCGTAGGAAAGGGTCAGGCTTCCCATCCGGACGAGAGGCGGACCTGTTTTGAAACAAAGATTCTCCCCTCTCTTTTCACAAATTGCAGATCGGTGTTGGTCAATGCTCCGATAATCTGCTGGAGATTTTCAGAAGGTTTACTTTGCGGGTCCTTGATTAAAAACGGAATCATTTCGTCAATAGAATCCCGGACCCGATCACTTTCAATGATGTACCCCAGATAGGTGACCTCGACTTCGAGGAATTTTTTGACCAGTTTAAGAAGATTGTCTCCAGCCATCAGATCTTTGCGGTTTCTCACTCGGTTTACCACGAGACCGGGAGTAAAATCCTTGATTAATGAGTCGAGGCTCTCAGTATAGTTGGGAAAATGTTCCTTGAATTTTGAACGCAATAATCCGGTGGTGTAGGATTCCATATCGGCATTAGTTGGATCGGAATGATCTACCATTTTCTGGATTTCTGGATAAGCTTGGAAAGCAAGCGATATCCGGCGAAACAGGGCAGCTCGGATGAAGCTGAATGTTTTCATGACAGAAGTCATTTCCGGTGTTGTCAGTACCACGCCTTGCGTGCTGATATTGAAGAAATCAATGACGTTGTAGTTGGTTCCCGGGCCCAAATCAAGGAGGATGGTATCGGCTTCCAGTCCCTTAATGAAAGAAATTATGGTGCCGATTTTATCGGAACCAATATTTGCGCTTCCAGGGTTGTCTCCTGCACCGCTGACAAATTTAAGATTACTAATGCCGGTATCGAGAAGGAGTGTTCTGGGGTCGACGATATCGGTATTAAAGAAATCCTGGAAGCCGTGCTCGGGGTTGCTGATACCCAATAGGGCGTGAAGGTTGGATGCGCCGAAATCGGTATCCATGAGAATAACTTTTTGTCCACTCAAAGCCATACCTGCCGCAAGATTGGTGCAGACAACACTTTTCCCTATGCCACCTTTCCCGCCTCCTACTGCGATAATGTTAATTGCGTTTGTCATTGAGTTTATACTTTGAATGTTCTGGGCTCCATAACGGGTTATTTATATTTTTTCTGGTCTTTCATAAAAATAAACGATTCCAGTAAATCCATATACTTTTTGCTATCTGGGGATATACCTGTGGATATGCTTGTGTATCGTCTGGGTTCTGCCAGACTCTCTGAAGAATAGTCCGAAATTTTCTTTTCAATAGGCGTTGGGGAACCCGCAGGTTCAAGGGGTTGGTAGCGGTTCTCAAAACGTGTCTGTAAAAATTTAAGCCGATCTATCAGGCTGTCAGTTTCTTCGGGAGAAGAGTATTTTCTCTCTGGTTCCAGACCACCTGCTTCCAATCCAGGTTCTAAAGATGCCAAAATTTCCGAGTCTGAGAGCTCTGAAATTGAGGGGTCAGAAGATTCTTCTGAAAGGGTGGGTGCTTCGCTTTGGCTATCTGGAGAATCAGCATCAGGCGCTTTTTCTGGAGAATCTTCCAGGAAATACTCCTTCTCAGGGGAAAATTCTTCATCAATGGTGGCATCCCCGCCAATATGAATTTCACTCAAATCCTTGATGGAGCTTGGGATCTCGGTGGGCTCATCAATTTGTTGGGTCAGTTGGTTGATAGTCCGTTCCGTTTCTTCCTGAAGATCCTTAATGGCTTTGTCTTGTTCATCCTCGTCAAGTTCAGAATAGTTCGAGAGGGGATCCTCGGCGGACAGTTCTTCATCCAACTTCATCAATTCTTCTTCTTGGAGTTCTTTGATGGCCTCATCGTGGGAGGAGTCATCGAGATTGAGTTCTGAGACAACACCATTTTCCTCTTTTTCCCAGTCAGGCTCCTCCGTCATGAATTCATTCAGTTCTTTATCGAATTCGTTTTCCGTCAAAAGTGAACTGACAGGCTCCACAATTTTTTCAGAGTCGACGGTTTCTTCGCTATCAGAGGAAGGCTCAAGTTCAAACTCCTCTAATTCGGCCTCAAAATCTTCTTCCGCTATATCTTTTCCCTCTATGTCATCGAGAACTTTCATATAAGAAGGTGCGGAGGCTTCATCATCTCCAAATAAAGGTTTCGCCTCATCATCCTCTTCATCCGGTTCGGGTTCAGGTCGACGAAGCCTTCTTGGATCATCTTCATCGTATTCTTCCTCCTCCATTTCTTCCATCAATTCATCGAGTTTCTGTTCGCGTTCTCTAGAGATGCTCCTGATTTTTATCAGGCCATATGGAACAAGAAAGAGCGCGGCAAGGGAAATACCCATATAGAGTGGGTCGTCTTGGAGTTGAATAAGATAAGGTTTGAGGAATTTAAATGCTTCTGTATCTTCCAGACCGAATTGGGAATCCAGCTGAAACCAGATTTCTTTAAAAAACTCAAGAGCAGTTTGCAAAAATTGTTCGATCATATTTATGGGGTGGGTTGGGGCCTAATAGAAAGAGTGCGGCACAAGAAGCCCCTCTTTGGCAAAAAAGGATGTCCTTTTTCTAAACTCAGGGTTGATTTTTTTGCCTGACCTGAGTCAAAAATATCCTGTTTTGGCATTTTCGCCTCAATAAAACACAAGAAAATTCCAAAGTTTTACCATGGTTTTATTCCGGCCCTTATAGTAGCACAATAATCCAGAAATGCAGTAAAATTAATTACTTGGAAGGTTTTTATAAGGGCTGTTAGATGTTATAATCGGGTCGGGTTTCAGGAATATTTCATTTTCGGAAAAAATATTTATGGAAAAGTTATCGGTCACAATCATTACCAAAAATGAGGAGAAGAATATTAAGAGATGCCTCATGAGTGTAAAATGGGCCGATGAAATTGTTGTTCTGGATACAAACAGTACGGACCGTACGGTGGAAATTTGCCGGCAATTCACCGATCAGGTTTTTTGCGTGGATTGGCATGGGTACGGTAAGCAGAAGAATTTGTGTGCAGACAGGGCCAGCCATAACTGGGTCTTGAATATTGACTCGGATGAAGAGATCAGTCCGGAGGGGGCTGAGGAAATAAAGGAGGTTCTGCGGCAGGGCGCGCCCAAACACTCTGTATACCATTTTCCGCGGAAAAACTTTTTTGCCCAGCGTTGGGTCCGCTATGGCGGATGGTACCCAGATCGAAAATCCCGACTTTATGATAAAAGGCAGGTAAGTTTTACTGAATCCCAAGTGCATGAAATACTTGCTCCCGATGAGAATGCGGGTTCCCTGCATAATCCCATACTGCATTATTCCTTTGCTGGAATGGAAGACTATATTGAGCGGCAAAATCGATATTCAACCCTTTATGCCCGTGAGAAAATGAGTAATGGGTTTCGGGCGAGTTGGTCACATCTGGTTCTTCGGCCCCCTATGGCATTTATAAAAAACTACTTTATTCGTCAAGGATTTAGGGAGGGATTTTTAGGGTTATTTCTAGCCATGGCTTTTGCTTTTTATACTTTTTTGAAATATGCCAAAACCAAAAGTGTTTGATGTTTTTTAAGGGGGTCTCTATTTAATTGGTAATTTTCTCTAAGGCAACGGCCCTTATTTTATAAGGGCCGCGCCAAAAGCAATTTTTAGAGATGCGCTTATAAGAGTTCACCCAACTCTTTTAGAGTATTAAATTGTGACAGGGTTGAGGAATTTGAGCTAAAATGAGATTACGTTAAGGTTTTGCCGTTTACAGGTTATGTCCCCGAATTCGGCCCCTCTTACATTTACCGTTTCATCCTTG
>Ga0209445_1001073_pt1 | contig 15036 bp, 12 predicted proteins | sample MarorgKNORR_S2LV_4_FD_188223 | JGI IMG/M metagenome (GOLD analysis project Ga0209445, IMG submission 188223) | Marine microbial communities from the Southern Atlantic Ocean, analyzing organic carbon cycling - NADW_A/KNORR_S2/LV (SPAdes) (version 2) | ecosystem: Environmental > Aquatic > Marine >...
AGTAATAAAAAGAGTCCCCGTGGGCGATCGCACCGCCCGGGTAACGGCTCCAGAGGTACATCTTGGACAGGTGCAGAAACTCAGACTTCTTCTTCCACTTCACATGGCCATCGCCAAAGAGCATGTTGATGCCGTCGATGTTCGGCACCTTCCCCCTGTCCCTGGGCATGCCCGGGAAGTTTTCATTGTAGGCCCAGCCAGCCGGGCCATGGTTGTACCGCCAGCCATCGCCGTCGAACTCGAGGATATCGCTCATGAGAAGACGACTGGATTCAAGGCTGTTGGCTGTCAGGTCCTGCATCGCAGTGCCCCTGATTTGACCGGCATTCACCTTATGCGCAACATCCACACGCCCCCAATAAGCGTATTGGTACTCAAGGAAATTGTATTGCCTGAAGTTCACCTGCTTGAGCCACTCGTTCATTTTTGTGGCATCAATCTCCGGGCACATCGTAACACCGTATACATTCTCGTTAGCCATGTTGAACGACTGGAGGTAAGGCTCAATCTCGTTTACCGCCCACTCGCGCGGCTCAGACTGCTCCTCGTTAGTGAACCGGATGTACATCGGGTAATGCACCTTGCCCCATTGCTGCACCATGCTCATGATCTTCTCATCGTTGTCCGAGGCGTTGGAAATGATGGCAATTCCGTACTGTTTATGGTTGGAAACGCATCCGATCTGCTTGGCCTTGCGCTTGGCCTTGGCCAGGGCCGGCAACAGCAGCGCAGCCAGGATGGCTATGATCGCAATCACCACCAACAACTCAATCAGGGTAAACGCGGGGCTTGGTTTCGTTTTCATTTGCCTTCAGCTTTCAATTCTTCACCTGTCTTGTTTTTTTGGTGGTGGGTAATCTCGCCTCACCGGCTGTTGGAATCCGGCGTGTGCTATCGGAACAATTCAATTTCCCGGAATTCCAGGAGCCCGTTTTCGGCCTGTATTCCGATATGCCCGTCGAGATTCTTGATGCTGGTCGCGGTTGTGATCAGCGTCCCGTTGAGCTTTACCCTCAAGGTTTCGCCCTTGGCGGTAATCTCGTAAGACTGCCATTCGCCCACGGGTTTGTAGGCCTTTTTCAAGGCGTCCAGATCCGACTCGTGCTCAAATGGCGGCGCTCCATAGGGAATCATGGTGGCCAATGGAACTTTTCCAGTAATCGTATCCATGCATTGGACCTGGTAGCCATTGTTCGGCCAGCCGTTTTCGTCTTTCTTGCTGGTTGCTCCGGTGCGCACGAAAATTCCGCTGTTCGCGTTGGCCTCCAGAAATCGGAATTGCAGTTTGAATGTGAAATCAGCGTAGATGTCGACGGAACGCAACCATCCGGTTCCGCGGTCAACTCTTAGTCGGCCGTTTTTCACGGAAAAGCGGCCGTTGTTCTGAATCTCCCAGCCCGCGAGATTCTTGCCGTTGAACAAGTCTATTCGCTCGCGGGATTCTTCCTTCGAGGCTGTTTGCTTTTTTCGGGTTTTGGCAGCGTAGGGATCGACACGTTTCGGCGGCTTAGCGGTCGGCTTCTCTCCGTGAGCGGTCATCACTTTTTTGATCGCCGCCATCGTCTCGTAGGAAGGTTTGAAGTTTCCAGGCCGGTAGCCTGCCGCGATCAGGTAGGGCGTCGACCCCTTCTTGTTCCTACGGTTCCAGACTTCGATCTTGGCGTTGTTGTCATCGAGGAACTGCACCACTTTAGGAAGGTTCTTGTAGGCGGCTCCGTGCATCGCGGTTTCGCCGCTGTTGTTCACGGCGTCGATATCGACGCCCAGATCGAGCAGCATTTGTGCGACTTCAAGGATTTCAGTCTCGGTCCCGGCGGAGGCCGCCTCCATTGTTTGGCCGATCCCAGTTGCCACCATCAGGGGAGTGCTGTTTTCCGCGTTGTGGATCAGTGGATCGGCTCCCAGTTCGATCAACACGCGCATGAGGGGAGCGTCCGCGGTCTTGGAAGCCAGGAAGAACGGCGTTGCCCCTTTCCAGTGAAGCTTGCCCCCTTTGAGCCGGGTGTTCACCCTGACGCCATGGTCCACCAGCTGTTTGGCGAATTGTGCGCTGCTCATGATTCCTGAACCGGTCGGAGGAGCGAGGTCGTCGGCTCCGTCGCCGCCATCCGGCTTGCGCACCCAGGAGAGCATGTGCAGCGAGGTGTATCCGGCGCGCATGTCGTTGGGATCGGCTCCGGCTTCGAGCAGTGTCGTCGCCAGTTCGAAATGGCCGTTCTCGACGGCCAGGGTTAGCGGTGTCGTTCCGCTCTTCAACTTCCCGTTCTTTTCTCGACTCACGGGCTCGTTGACGTCTATTCCAGCTTTCAGCAAGGTATGCACGACCTCCGTTCTTCCTTCCCGGACGGCGAAGAACAGCGGTGTGAAACCGGAGTCCAGTGTCGCGCGAATGTCCGCCCCTGCCTTGAGCAGCAGATTGACAACCTCAAGGTGGCCGTCGGCCGCGGCCCACATCAGGGCGGTCTGACTTTTTCTACCTTTTTCGTTCACTTTGGCTCCGTGGGCCAATAGCGCCTTCACCGCCCCGGGCTTGCCGGTTCTTGCCGCGGTCATGAGAGCAGGCTCGCCTTCGTGAAGACTTGTGTTGGGATCGGCTCCAGCCTTGAGGAACAATTCGACCATGTTCCCGTTTCCGTTGATGCAGGCCAGAGAAAGGGAGGTCACGCCATAACGATTTTTCGCTTTTACGTTCGCGCTCGCATTCACCAGGAGTTTCGCCGTGGCGAGATCGTCCTGGTAAGCGGCCCAGTGCAACGCCGTCATGCCGTCGGTTTGAGACGCGTTGACGTCTATGTTCTTCTCGAGCAGCTTGCGAACGGCCGCGTGGTCCTTCTTCTCGACAGCGTCCGCCAAGGGTGAATCCGCCGATGCAACATGGAACATGGTCAGCGTGATCAGGAGGGCCGCGATCTTTGATAGACGCTTCATGGAGGGTTGGTTCTAGCGCCCTTTCAGGGATTCGATATGGACTCGCGAGGACTCTCGCTCCACCGTGTTTTTGTCTTCGTTCGGATATTCCACGCTCTCTAGATGGATAGCGGTTCAAACAGTTCGTCGACGGTCCCGGTGCTGTCGGCGAAGGATTCCACTGGGACGCCCACTTTGTTGAGCAGCGAAAGGTGCAGGTTGGCCAGCGGCGTGGGTTTGTCGTATTGGATGTGACGGCCGCCTCTCATCTTGCCGGCGGCGCCGCCAGCGACGATGGTCGGCAGGTTGGTGTGATCGTGGACGTTTGGATTGCCCATGCCGGAGCCGTAGAGATAGAGCGAGTGATCGAGCAAGGAGCCGTTTCCGTCCGTCGTCTTTTTGAGTTTCTGGACAAACTCGGCAAAGAGCGAGACGTGGAATGAGTTGATCTTCGCCATACGCGCGACTTTTTCGGCGTTGTTACCGTGATGGGAAAGGGGATGATGCGGATCGGGCACGCCGATCTCCGGGTAGGTGCGATTGCTGGTTTCCCGGGCGAGCTGAAAAGTGGTGACGCGGGTCACGTCGCCCTGGAGCGCGAGAACCTGCAGGTCGAACATCAGTCGCGCGTGGTCGGCGTAGGAGGCCGGAACGCCCAGGGGGCGATCGAGGTCGGGGAGTTGGTTCTTCGCGCCGTCGGACTCGGCCGTTTGAATGCGGCGTTCCACTTCGCGCACGGCGGTGAGGTATTCTTCGAGTTTTGCGCGATCGGCGGGGCCGAGTTCGCGCTGAAGGCGGGTGATTTCTTCGCTGACCGAATCGAGCAGACTGGCGCGCTCTCGCAACGCGGCGCGGCGTTCCTTGGCGGTGCCGCCTTCGCCGAACAGGCTTTCAAAGACGATTCGCGGATGGGCCTCGGCCGGCAAAGGCGTGGTCGGGGAGGACCAGGAAAGGTTGTTTTGATAGACGCAGGCGTAACCATTGTCGCACTGACCGACGAGCTTGAGCAGATCCATCGCCATTTCCAGCGACGGCAGTTGGGTTGATTGGCCGATGTGCCGGGCAGCGATCTGATCGGCGGTTGTTCCCAGGTAGTAGTCCGTGCTTTCCGTCACCTTGGCCTTTGCCGCGCTCAGGAAGGCTGAGTTGGAAGTCGCATGGGAGCCGGGATAGGCGTTGGCCAGTTCCAGATTGGAAACGATCGTGACATCCTGCTTCACCGGTTCGAGCGAACTGAGGATGGGGGAAAGCTTGTCCAGCTTCTCGCCACCTGGAGGCGTCCACCTAGTGATGTCACAACCCATCGGCATGAAAACATAACCCAGCCGGCGCACGGGTTTGGCGGGCGTTTTCGCGAGGGCGGTTGCCGCGGGAACCATCGCGTCGAGAAGCGGCAGCGAGAGGGTGGCTCCGACGCCTTTGAGAAAAGTTCTACGCGGGAGAGCTTTCTTTGTAATGATCATAACGCTTCACGCATTCTAAACGGTATGCTGTTCACTATTCCAAGGATAATCGACGACATCCGGTAGTCGTTCTTGGCTGCTTCAGCGACGATTTTTCGCACAGCGGGACCGTCGAAATGTTCGACGCCGCGCCCCAGGGCGAAGGTCATCAGTTTCTCGGTGAGTGTGCCAGCGAAGAGTTCGGGGCGTTCGAGCAGACCCTTTTCAAGGCCGTCAATCCCGGTGAACGCCTGGCCATCGGGCAGTCCGCCGCTGACGTCAAGTTTCCGGCCTTCCTCGTGGGTTCGCCACCGGCCGATCGCGTCGAAGTTCTCCAGCGCGAAGCCAACCGGGTCCATCAAGTCGTGGCACACGGCGCAAGCCTTGTTTGCGCGGTGCTGACTAAGCCGTTCACGCATGGGGAGGGTTTGGTCGACGTTGTTGTCTTCAAGGGCGGGCACATCGTCGGGCGGCGGCGGCGGCGGGGTCCCGACGATGTTCTCGAGAATCCAATTGCCGCGAATGACGGGCGAGGTGCGAGTCGCGTAAGAGGTGACGGTCAGGATGCTGCCGTGGCGCAGTAGGCCGCCGCGCCTGTCTTCCGGCGCCAATGCCACCCGCCGAAAACGGCTCCCGTAGACGTGGGGAATCTGGTAGTGCTTCGCGAGCCGCTCGTTGAGGAAGGTGTAGTCGGCCTTTAACAGGTCCATGACGCTCTTGTCCTCGCGAAGGATGCTTTCGAAAAAGAGTTCGGTTTCCCTCTGAAATGCCTGCCGTAGATTGTCATCGAAATCGGGAAAGAGCCGGGCGTTAGGGGTGAAGGAATCCAGATTGCGAAGGTAGAGCCATTGGTTGGCAAAATTGTCGACCAGAGAAACGGAGCGCGGATCGGCCAGCATGCGGCGCGTCTGTTTCTCCAGGGCTTCCGGATCGCTCAATTCACCTCTCTCCGCGGCATCGAGCAATTCATCGTCGGGGATACTGCTCCAGAGGAAGAAGGAGAGACGCGAGGCGAGTTCGATGCCGCTCAGGGGGTAGGCGGAATTGGGGTTGGCTTTTTCGGGGACTTTCTCGATGCGAAACAAGAACCGGGGGCTGACGAGAATAGAGCTGAGAGCCATCTCGATTCCGGCTTCGAAGCCGCCCTTCCTGTTGGCCTGTCGAAAGAACTGCATGGGGCGTTCGAGATCCGCGTCGGTCACCGGCCGGCGGTAGGCGCGGCGCGCCAAGGCGGACAGGATTTGGCGGGCGGCGGATTCGGTATCGTAGCGATCCGCAGGGCGCGCGATGAAAATGCGTTTTCGGCTGGGCGTTTCACTGGAGCCGGCAGCCCGGTAGGGGCCGGTGATCGAAACCTGAAAAATGGCGGGTGACAGGCGCGGGTGCCGATGGTGGTTGAAATGAGAATTGTAGGGCTGTCGCTTGGTTTCGAGCAGCGATGAAGGCTTCTTGATAAAGGTGACGCCGAGGTCGCGCGGTCCGGCGGAGACTTGAATGCGGGTCTTGAGGTGCGCATCCAGCTTTGTGTGGTCGTTTCGTTTCTTCGGCTGCTTGACCGTGAACACCTTCAACCGTTCGCGATCCAGCAGCAGTTCCAGTTCGTGGGTTCCTGAAAGCCCTTCGACCTGTTCGTTTCGGTCGCGGGTTAGGCGCATCTGAATTTCGTATTCGCCATCCTGCGGAAAGGTGTAGGGGATCAACGTTCCGCCCCGAGTGCCAAGGGGGAGACCGGGGACGTGCTCTTCCTGCGTGGTGTCCGGTGGAATGCGGATCGTGTGGCCTCCGGGCGATTTGCGCGGCGCGCCCACGGCCAGCCGGCTGATCTTCTGGGCGGCGGTGATATAGCGATTCAGCAAGGTGGGGGAAAGGTCGCCAACGGTAATGTTGTCAAAGCCGTGGCTGGATTCGTCGGCCGGTAGCAACGCGGCGGCGTCGATGTCGAGCGCGAGCAGATCGCGAATGGCGTTTCGATACTCCGTGCGATTGAGGCGGCGAAGGGTGTCGATTCGGCCGGGCTGGGGATGTTGAGCCGCGAGTTTTTCGAGCGAGCCTTCGAGTCCGGAGAGGAGTGTGTTGTAGGTTGCTTCATCCGGCCGTTTCTTGCCGGCGGGCGGCATCTGGCGCGCGCGTAGCCGACGCACAACTTTTTCCCAGACCTCCGAATGCTGGCTTGTGGGCTGGGAGCTGATGGCTTCGAGATTCAGGTCACCTTTGGTCGAATCGGCGTCGTGGCAGTCGAAACAATGCTCGGCGACGAGGGCGCGAAAGGACGGGCCGGAGAGGCTTGACGAATCCTCTGCGAACGACCAGGAAGCGAAGAGCAGTGTTGTGGCCAGACCAAGCTGGAAACCTGCTCTGCGAAAGCTGATCGGCCCACGTGTATTCGATTTCCAGACGCTCAAGGAGTCAGTCTGGCAGGAATCAGCTCCTTACGCAATCCCACACCCCACCAGCACCACGGCTGCGATTGTTGTGAGTATTAGTTTCATAAGCCTGACGTGAGTTAAACGATAGCAGACCACCTAGAACCATCCAACACCAATTAGCCGTCCTGGCCGGAACCGTGTCTATTGCAGGCACGGCTTTTTTTTGGGCCGGGGAATAATCCTAACTTGCAGGAATAGCATCGCAGTAGAAGCAGTCGAGGCAACGGAAAGCCTCCCTAAAGAAGCCGGACTAGTGGGACTAGACGGTCCTTTGGATCAACTGGACCTGACCAAGATGTTGGCCGATTCCATTGGTGTAGAGGAACAGGATAGGTCCGAGGAGACATCGCCGAGTGGCGATGCGGTGGAGGAAGCCGAGCCGGTTGAGGAATCGACCGAGGAGGCAGTCCGTGCATTTCGTAATCAATTGCTCAGGCAAAAAACTCCCGGAATAAAACTTGAATTGATTCGTGGGATGCCGCCATTTTGTCGGTCGCCGTCATATGAAACCATTGAAACGAATATTTGAATCAAGAGAAGCCGTGTTCGCCGGCTTTCTGGTCGCCACGCTGGGCGCGGGCTGCGTCACACCGGGAGGCGGTGGCACCGAGCTGTTCAACGGCAAAAACCTCGACGGCTGGGAAGTCACCGACTTTGCCGGCGGTGGCGCCATCAAGGTGAAGGACGGCGAGATCCACATGGCCATGGGCGAGCTGATCTCCGGAATCAACCTCGCCCATGAAAATATCCCGCGCACGAACTACGAACTCGAGGCCGAGGCGATGAAGCTGGATGGCAACGACTTTTTCTGCGGGCTGACTTTCCCCGTGGGCGACACGTTCGCGTCGTTCATTCCAGGCGGCTGGGGCGGCACGGTGGTCGGCCTATCGAGCATCGACGGCATGGACGCTGCGGAAAACGAGACCGCCACATTCAAGCAATTTAAGACCCACCAGTGGTATCATTTCCGGGTGCGAGTGACACCAGGCAAGATCCAGTGCTGGGTGGACGACGAGATGGTGGTGGACCTGCTGCTCGAGGATCGCGCCATCGCGCTGCGGGCCGGGCCGATCGAGTTGTCGGTGCCGATCGGCATCACTTCGTTCCAGACCGTGACGCGCATTCGCAACATCCGGCTGCAACCGATCAAGCCGTAACCGCGCGAGCCTGTGGCCAAGACCATTGTCATCACCGGCGTGACTCGCGGCATCGGCCGCGGCCTGGCCGGGGAGTTCGACCGGCTGGGCCACAAGGTCATCGGGTGCGGCCGCTCCAACGACCAGGTCGCCGAGCTGCAAACCGCGCTTGGCCAGGCGCACGACTTCGCGACAGTGGACGTCACCGACGACCGCGCTGTCGCCGACTGGGCCAGGCGCACGCTCGCCGAACACGGCGCACCCGACCTGCTCATCAACAACGCGGCGATCATCAACCGCAACGCCAACCTCGTCGACGTGTCGGCGGAGGAGTTCGACGCGGTGATCGACATCAACATCAAGGGCGTGGCCAACGTCACGCGGCACTTCGTGCCGGCGATGATCGAGCGCGACCACGGCGTGATCGTGAACCTCAGCTCCGGCTGGGGCCGCGGCACCTCGCCCGAGGTGGCGCCCTACTGCGCGACCAAGTGGGCGATGGAGGGACTGAGCAAGGCACTGGCCGACGAACTGCCGAGCGGCATGGCATGTGTGCCGATCAGCCCCGGCATGGTGAACACCGGGATGCTGCAAAGCTGTTTCGGCGCCGGAGCCGACTCCGCGCGCAAGCCGGATGCCTTCGCCAAGGTCGCCGCGCCGTTCCTGCTTGCGCTTGGCCCGAAAGACAATGGCCAGTCGCTCACCGTCCCCGGTTGAGCGCGCCTGGCCAGGCGTCAGTTGAAACTCTCGAACCGGTCGGTGTCGGCCATGATGTCGCTCAGCACCGAGAGGCCGGAGAAAACCGCCGAGTCATCGAGCGGGAGCTTACGCTGGCGCATGCTGTACGCGCAGCCGAACAGGTTCAGTCCATCCTCCCGCAACTTGGCCAGGCGCGGATCGCCGATGCCCGGCACCGCATCATCAATGCAGTAGAGGTAGACCTTCTCCCCGTCACCAAGCGCCTTGGTTGCCAATTCGAGAGCCTGGCCAAAGCCGGGGGCATCCGGCGCCACCGACACCATCAACCCCAACTTTTTCGGCTCGGCGCTCAAGGCAGGTTACTTCCGCCCAGCCAGACGCTTGAGGTGTCTCTCGACCGCCGGCTTGCCTTTCACGTAGCCGAGTGAGCTGAGGAACTCGTGCATGCGCGTGACGGTGGCGAGGAACATTTTGTTGTCGCGGCGACCAAAATTGAAGAAGCCGTGCGGCATGTCTTCATAACCCGCCAACTCCGCTCGCAAGCCGGTTTTGGTGGCCTCCTTCACGTACGCCTCGGCGGTCGAGTACGGCACCGTCGTGTCGCCCTTGCCGTGGAGCACGAGTGTTGGTGGTAGACCCTTTCGAATGTTGTGATAGGGTGACATCGTTTTCGGGTCCTCCACCCCGAGTCGCGCCTTCAGTTTCTCCAGTCGGTCGCCGCCGAATGTTTTAAGCCCCTCTGCCTCGGCGGTGATGAGGACCGGATTGAACAGTACCATCGCGTTGGGGACGGAACTGACCTTGGCATCCTCGCCCGGCTCGTCGTGCTTGGGCAGCGTGCCGGTGCAGGCGGCGACGTGACCCCCGGCCGAGCCGCCGCCGGCCGCGACACGATCCGGGTCGATGCCGAGTCGGTCGGCGTTTTGGCGAATCCAGCGCACCGCCGATTTGCCGTCACGCACGCAGTGGACTGGCTTGGTGCCCTGCCGACTGGAAACACGATAGTCGGCCGTCATAGCCACCATCCCCTTCGAGGCCAGATAACGGCAGTGCTCCAGGAACTGCCTTGGTGTGCCACCCCGCCAACCGCCACCAAAAAAGAATACGATCGCCGGCCGCTTGGCACCGGCCTTGTGTCCTTTCGGCTCGTAAATATAAATCTTCAACTTCACGTCACCAATCGTCTTGTAAACCTCGGCCCGCGACCCGGGCAGATCGAAGCCGCTCTCGTATGGCCCTTTTTTCTCCTGCGCCAGCAACGCCAATGGGGCGAGCAACGCAGCCATTATTGGAATGATTTTTTTCATGGCTGGTTAAATATCAAACTTGATGATTTGCCGGGCGACTTCGCCTTGGGCGAGGGCGTCGAAACTTTCGTTCACCTGCTCGAGCTCGATGAAGCGGCTGTTCAAAACATCCACCGGCAACCGGCCCTCGGCGTAGAGTCGCATGAAGCGCGGTATGTCGCGCTTGGGCACGCACGAACCCATGTACGAGCCCATGAGTTGACGTTCCTCGGCAACGAGCGACAACGCCGGGATCGTCAACTCGCGCGCCGGGTCAGGCAGCCCGACGGTGATCGTGCGACCGCCCTTGCGCGTGGCGGCGTACGCCTGGGCAAGCACCTTCTCACTGCCGACCGCCTCGAACACATCCTCCGCACCGCCGCCGGTCATGTCCCGCAGCGCCATCACCGGGTCGGCCTCGGCAGCGTTGATCACATGCGTCGCGCCGGCCTCCTTGGCCAGGGCCAGTTTGTTCTCCAATCGGTCGATGGCAATGATCGGGTACGCGCCGGCGAGCCTCAGCCCAAGCACCACGCTCAGCCCCACGCCGCCCAGGCCGAAAATAGCAGTCGACGTGCCGGGCTGCACCTTGGCCGTGTTCACCACCGCGCCGACGCCGGTCATGACCGCGCAGCCAAACAGCGCCGCCATCTCGAGCGAATACGACTTGTCAATTTTTATCAGTGACTCCGGCGCGGCCACGGTGAACTCCGAATAACCGGACACGCCCTGGTGGTGGTTGACCTCTCCGCCGCCACTCACGCTGAAGCGGCGACCGCCGTGCAGCAACCGGCCGGCGACCGCCGCCTCGTAGGCCGGCTCGCAAAGCGGCGCCCGGCCCACGGCACACATCGGGCATCCGCCGCAGCACGGCACGAACGAAAACACCACGTGATCGTCCGGCGCAAGCCCCTTCACCCCGGGGCCAACGTCGCGGACGATCCCGGCCGCCTCGTGCCCCATCACCATCGGCACCGGGCGCGGGCGCGAGCCGTTGATCACCGACAAGTCGGAGTGGCACAACCCCGCACCGGCCACCTGCACGAGCACCTCATTTTCGCCGGGGCCGTCGAGATCCACCTCCTCGACCGAGAGCGGGCGCGACTCCGCATACGGGCGTGGCAACTCCATTTGCCGAAGAACAGCCGCCTTGGTTTTCACGCCCGCGAAGCTACCGCCGCCCTTGGCCAAGCGCAATGATCACTTGCGGCTTTGGCTTGTGTCGGGGCGGGGGTTGTCGGCAACTTGGCTCAGCGACGTGGACGAGGAACTTTCAACTGGCGAGGCCGCACCGGAGCCGACGGTGGTGACGATCGATGAGACGCTCACCAGCGAGCGGCTCGACCGGTATCTCACGACGAGGCTGCCGCACATCTCGCGCGGCGGCATCCAGCGGCTCATGCGCGAGGGCTGCATTCTCGTCAATGGCAAACCGGCCAAGCCGACGCAGCACCCCGTCGCCGGCCAGACGGTTGAGGTCACCTGGCTGGCGCCGAGGGAACTCGAGGCCAAGCCGGAGGATTTGCCGCTCGATATTTTATTCGAGGATGACGACCTCGTCGTCGTCAACAAGCCGGCCGGCATGCCGACCCATCCCGGCCACGGGCACGAGGGCGGCACGCTCGTCAACGCGCTGCTGCACCACTGCGCCGGGAGCCTGAGCGGCATCGGCGGCGTGGTGCGCCCGGGCATCGTGCACCGGCTGGACATGGACACGACCGGCTGCCTCGTCGCCGCCAAGAACGACGCGGCGCACCTTGGCCTTGCCGCGCAGTTCAAGGAGCGCGAGGTGGACAAGCGGTATCACGCGATCCTCTGCGGCCGGCTGGCCAACGATGAGGGCGAGATCGACGCGCCGATCGCGCGGCATCCCGTGAACCGCAAACTGATGTCGGTGCAGCCCGGCGCGAGCCGCAACGCCCGCACCGGCTGGCGCGTGGTCGAGCGCCTGGCCAATTGCACGCTCGTTGAGGCAACGCTGTTCACGGGGCGGACACACCAGATTCGCGTGCACTTCAAGCACATCGGTTTTCCGTTGGCGGGCGATACGCTTTACGGCACAAAGGCGACGGCGCAACTAGCGAGCGACACCGGCGTGCGTGCCGAACGGCAGATGCTCCACGCACGGTCGCTGGCGTTCACGCATCCGCGCAACGGCGAGCGGCTCACGTTCGAGGCCGCTTGGCCAGGCGACTTTGAACGGGTGCTCGACGAGTTGCGCAAAGCAAAAACGAAAACGAATTCATGATCGAACTCTGGACCGGATACGGCATCGTGCTGCTGATTATGTTCATCGGTGTGATGGGTAATCTCATCCCCGGCATCCCCGGCACACCGCTGATCTTGGCCGGTGCCGTCGGGCATCAACTTTACTTTGCCGGGCAGGGCGGCGCCGGCTGGTGGTGGGTTGCGGTGCTGACGGCATTCGGGCTGCTGGCGCTCGGGCTCGACTACCTGGCGACTCTGCTCGGTGCAAAAAAACTGGGCGCGACGTGGAGAGGCATGGTCGGCGCGGTGCTTGGCGTGGTGGTGGGGTTGTTCGTGTTCCCGCCGATCGGACTGGTCGTGGGACCGTTCGTCGGGGCGATGGGGTTTGAGTGGGCGTTCGGCCGAAAGGCACCCGAGGCGGCCAAGGCCGGCGTGGGAGCGGTAATCGGCATGGCACTGGGCGTGGTCGGCAAGTTAGTCTGCTCGGTGGTGATGGTCTCGTTGTTCGCCTTCGCCGCTTGGCCAAACGCGAGTGATCTGTCGGTTGCTCCGACGCCACCGCCCGTCGTGGAGTCACCGACTACCGAGGCATCCGACGCGGCTTCGGACTAATCTTCGGCGTCGGCTTTTTTGTTTTTCAACAATGCCCCCATGGCATCGGCTGCCGCCTGGCCAAGCTCGTCGTTTTTGGCTTCATCGCCCAGCTTGGCGTTGCTCTTGCCCAAATCCTCACCGAGCATTTCCATCGACTCGCCGTAGAGCTCGTTTTTCTCTTTGTCGTCGCTCACTGGCGGTAATCTGCCAAAAACCGCCTGAGAGTTCAACCGGGCAAAAAAAAACTTTGTTTTTTTGTCAATTTCCCGTTGCCAAAGTCCCTTTGTGGGCGTAGCAAGGCCGGCCAATGAACTCACTACGATTCATTCCGCGGAACGTCCTTTTGGCCGTTGGAACCGCTGCAATTCTGTCCCTGACCGTCGCCGCACAGGCCGCCGAAGGCTGGGTTGTGGATTTTGAGAAAGCCAAGGCCCAGGCCGCCAAGGAGGGTAAAAGCATCCTCATGGAGTTCACCGGCTCGGACTGGTGCCCGCCCTGCAAGGCACTGACCGCGAACGTCCTGTCCAAGGACGTCTTCAAGACGGAGATGCCCAAGAGTTTCGTCCTTCTCAAGCTGGACAGCCCTCGCGATAAATCCAAGCAGACCCCGGAGGAGATCGAGCAGTACAAAGTGCTCAGCGCAAAGTACGGCATCCAGGGTGTGCCGACCATCTTCCTCGCCGACGCCAAGGGCCGCCCGTACTACGAGACGGTCGGCTACAGCGGCGACCCGGCGGAAAAGTATGTGGCCAACTTGAAGGATCAACTCGGCACATTGGCCAAGCGCGACGCGGCGTTCGCCAAAGCCGAGAAGGCCTCCGGCTCAGAGAAGGCCAAGCTGCTCGCCGAGGGGCTCTCCCTTGTGAACGACGAGATGGCGCTCAAGACTTACGGCGACGTGGTGTCACAGATTATCGAGTTGGACGCTGACAACAAGGCCGGCCTCAAGGCCAAATTTGCAGGACTTAAAGACAGCGTGGGGTTCAAGAGCGAACTCGAAGCCACCATGCGCGGCAACAGCAGCAAACCGGAAGACACCCTCGCCGCCATCGACAAACTGATCGAGGAAAAGAAACCGACTGGCGCGGCCCTGCAGGAAGCTGTCTTTATGAAGAGCTCGATTCTTTTCCAAACCGACAAGGCCAAGGCCAAGGAAATGCTGATCGAAGCGCAGAAGCTCGCGCCCAAGAGCGAGACGGGCAAACGGATCGACGACATCCTCGAGCGCTTCTTCAAGGACGAGTAACTGCGCCACTTGGCGAAGCGCGTGGAGCACACCCGGCTTGGGTGTGCTTTTTGGCGTCTCGGCACTTCCCATCCCAGCCATTTTTCTGACGAAAAGGCGTTGACAGGCCAGAGCTTGCGGGGTGTCATTCCCGCGATCTGATAGAGGCAAGACAACATCTGCAGCCTGCCGTGTGTGACCGGACATACGCTGAATGAGCGAACAGACCTTTAATATAGCCCTCGTCGGCCTCGGTTTCGGCGCAGAGTTTATTCCCATCCACCAGGCGCATCCCAACGCCAACCTCGTCGCCGTGTGTCGGCGCAACGAGGCGGAGATGAACGCCGTGGCCGACCAGTTCGCCATCCCCAAGCGCTACACGGATTACGAAAAACTGCTGGCCGATCCGGAGATTGATGCCGTTCACATCAACTCGCCGATCCCCGATCACGCGACGCAATCCATCAGGGCCCTGCGCGCCGGCAAGCACGTTATGTGCACCGTGCCAATGGCAACAACGATCGCCGAGTGCGAGGAGCTTTGCCAAGCCGTCGACGAAACCGGCCTCAAGTACATGATGGCCGAGACGGTGGTTTACAGCCGCGAATTTCTGTTCATCAAGGAGCTTTACGACAAGGGCGAACTCGGCAAGCTGCAGTACCTCGCGGCGAGTCATCCGCAGGACATGGACGGCTGGCCAAGCTACTGGGAGGAGATGATCCCCATGCACTACGCGACGCACGTCGTGAGCCCGTGCCTCGGGATGGTCGATGGCCTCGCCGAGTACGTGAGTTGTTTCGGCAGCGGCACCGTGCGCGACGACATCGCGCAAAAGAGCGGCAACAAGTTCGCCGTCGAAAGCTGCCACATCAAAATCAAGGACAGCGACCTTTCCGCGCACGTCTGGCGTTTCCTGTACGATGTCGCCCGGCAGTACCGCGAGAGCATCGACGTTTACGGCACCAAGAAAAGTTTTGAATGGACGCTCACAGAGAACGATCCGCACATCCTGCACGTGGCCAAGCGGCCCGAGGCGGAGATTCCCGAACGCGTTGAAGTGCCGGACTTCGCGCATCTACTGCCCGAGCCGATCCAGAAATTCACCCAGAGTAT
>Ga0209445_1001076_pt1 | contig 14995 bp, 9 predicted proteins | sample MarorgKNORR_S2LV_4_FD_188223 | JGI IMG/M metagenome (GOLD analysis project Ga0209445, IMG submission 188223) | Marine microbial communities from the Southern Atlantic Ocean, analyzing organic carbon cycling - NADW_A/KNORR_S2/LV (SPAdes) (version 2) | ecosystem: Environmental > Aquatic > Marine >...
AGTATTTAGGTCTTCCTTCAGAAAAAAAGTATTTAGAATTAGGCGGAGGTGTTTCTGCATGTGCTGTTTGTGATGGCTTCTTTTATAAGGGTCAAGAAGTAGCAATTGCAGGAGCAGGGGATTCTGCATGTGAAGAAGCACATTATTTATCAAAGTTATGTAAAAAAGTTACGATGTTAGTCAGGAGAGATGAATTTAGAGCTTCTAAAATAATGCAAGAAAGAGTTAAAAAAACTGATAATATTGAAATCCTTTATAATACTGAGACTAAGGAAATTTTAGGTGATAACAGTGTCGTTGAAAATGTTCTAGTTTATAACAATAAAACAGGAGAGGAGAAGAGGATTCCTATAACTGGTTTCTTTGTGGCAATTGGACATACTCCAAATACTAAAATTTTTAAGCCATATGTAAATATGGATGAAACAGGATATATTATAAACGAACCTGGTACTTCAAGAACTAACATTCCAGGTGTATTTGTTTCTGGTGATGCTGCAGATCATGTTTACAGACAAGCAGTTACTGCAGCTGGAACGGGTTGTATAGCAGCTCTTGATGCAGAAAAATATCTATCATCAAAATAAATTAATGAAGTTTTTAAAATACAACTTATTTCTTTTAAAAAAATTACCTGCAGCATACTTTTGTGGAGCTAGAATGAGATCTTTAGATTCTGAAAAATGTAAGATTAAAATAACACTTAATTGGTTTAATAAAAACCCATTTAAGTCAATGTTTTGGGCAGCTCAAGGAATGGCAGCAGAGTTGACTACTGGCTTAATGATGATTGATAAGATTAAAAAAAGCGGACATGATATATCAATGTTATTAATTTCAAACAAAGCAAATTATTTTAAAAAAGCTACAGGCACAATTATTTTTAATTGTACCCAGGGTAATAAAATTGATGATACAATTGAAAAACTAATTGCTTTAAAAATCCCTCAAACAATAGTTCTGTCATCAACAGGAATAAACAAACAGAATGTAACTGTATCTAAATTTATCTTTGAATGGTCTTTAAAAATTAGAGAAAAATAGGTTTAAATGACTATTGATAGATTTATAGAAATTATTCCAAAAATCAAGGAATTGATTATTGATTCCAATGTCTCACAGTTAAAAATGGCGCCTCCTTTTAGAAAGGATTTATTAGAGTTAACTAGAAATAATTATAAAAACTCGAAAAATGCTGGAGTTACAATATTATTTCATCCATATAATAATAGAGTAAGTTTTACACTGATTTTGAGGAATGAATATGATGGAGTGCATTCAAATCAAATTAGTTTACCAGGAGGGAGTTTTGAAAAAAATGATAAAAACATTTTTGATACTGCATTAAGAGAGACAAATGAAGAAATAGGTATTGATATTAATGAAGCTCAATTAATTCGAAAATTACAAAATGTATATGTCCCACCAAGTAATTATGATATTTCTCCTTTTATGGTCTATACAGAAAATGAGCTTAAGTTTATAAAAGATATAAGTGAAGTAAAAGAAATTATTAATGTTGATTTAGAACAATTATTTATTGATAGTAATATTGTAAAAACAAAAGGATCACAGATATCAAATAGGTACTTAAATACATTAGTTCCAGCTTATAAATTAAATGGATATTTTGTTTGGGGAGCTACAGCAATGATATTGTCAGAAGTAAAGGATATAATTAAGTCTGTTTTATGACTTTTTTTTTACTTTTGTAATCAAATTTTTTATATGGGGATTATTAAAAGAAATCCTTTTGGTCATATACTTTTTTTTAAGAAATGGCTAATAAGAATTTCAGCAGTTTTAAGTCATAGAAGATTTCGCGGTTTTAATGAGTTAAAAATAGAAGGATCTGAAATAATAAAGAGCCTGCCAGACAATAATGTATTATTTGTCTCAAATCATCAAACCTACTTTGCAGATGTAGTTTCAATGTTTCATGTATTCAATGCAAGTTTAAAAGGGAGAGTTGATTCAATAAAAAATGTTGGATATATATGGAATCCAAAATTGAATTTATATTTTATTGCAGCGAAGGAAACAATGACTTCAGGATTGCTTCCAAGGATATTAGCTTATGCTGGTTCTGTTAGTATAGAGAGAACTTGGAGAAGTCATGGGAAAGGTGTAAATAGACAAGTAAAAATGAGTGATATTTCTAAAATAGGAATTGCATTAAATGATGGTTGGGTGATTACTTTTCCTCAGGGGACTACTACACCATTTAAACCAATTAGAAAAGGAACGGCATTTCTAATTAAGCAATATAAGCCGATTGTTATTCCTATTGTAATTGATGGATTTAGAAGATCATTTGATAAAAAAGGAATTAGAATAAAGAAGAAAAATATACTTCAATCTATCGAGATCAAACAACCATTAAAAATTGATTATGAAAATGAATCTATTGAAGAGATAGTTAAAAAAATAGAGTTTGCTATAGAACAGCATCCATCCTTTTTAAAAGTTCTATCAGAGCAAGAATTAAAAATTCAGCAAGAATTAAATGCTAAAAGACAATGGACATAGGATATTGTTTTATTTATTAAAAACAGTATTTGTTTTCATTTTTAACTTTTTCTGCAATATTATTTCTTATTCCAATTATATCTGGGTAGTTTTTATATTTAGTAAATTTATTTAAACCTTTTAAAAGCATTTTTTGTTTACTTCCTCTAGAAATAGATACTATAATTTGTCTGCAAGCTTTTGATACTATATCTACTGAATTATATAAATATAATTTAGACATATCTATTTGAATTTTTAACTCTTTCTCTCCAAATTTAATAGCATTTTTTTCGGTTCTTAATAAAGCTGATTCAGCCATATATATTTCCATCAATATATCTGCTAATGCTAGAATTGTTTGTTGATGTTTGTCTAAATCTTTACCAAATTTTTCAACAGCAAATCCATTAATCATCAAAAACACTTTTTTTAGATTTTTTAATAATATTTTTTCTTCGGTAAATAGAATTGAATAATCTTTTGATTTAAATGAAAATGATGGTATACCAATAATTTCTTTAAATACTCCTTTAGTAGGACTTAAAAGGTCAATATTTTTTTTCATTGCTTTTTTAAGAAGCATTCCAATACAGACCATTCTATTAATCTCATTAGTCCCCTCATAAATTCTTGTTATTCTTGCGTCTCTCCATGCAGCCTCCATTGGAGTCTCTTCAGAGAACCCCATTCCTCCAAATATTTGAATTCCTTCATCAGAACATATCTGCATATCTTCAGATGTTGTTACTTTAATTATTGAACACTCAATAGCAAATTCTTCTAATGCTTTTAATTCAGCTTCTTGTTCTGAATAACTATTTGCAATTAAACTTTCTATTCGATCTTCTATATCTTTTGCAGCTCTATAACAAGCAGATTCATTAATGTATGCATTCGTTGCCATTTCAGCAATCTTATATTTAATTGCACCAAAATCCGATATTCTGGTATTAAATTGTTTTCTATTATTTGCATACTGAACAGATATTGTAACACATCTTCTTTGTGAATCAAGGCATGCAGCTCCCAGTTTGATTCTTCCTACATTTAAAGAATTCATAGCTATTTTGAATCCTTCTCCTCTTTTACCTAACATATTTTCAGCAGGTATAGTTGTATCATTAAAAAAGACTTGTCTAGTAGAAGAAGCCCTTATTCCAAGTTTTTTCTCTTCTTCTCCTAAAATAATACCATTATTTTCATCTTTTTCAATAATAAATGCACTTATATTTTTATCATTTTCAATTCTTGCAAATACTATAAATAATTTTGCAAACCCTGCATTTGAGATCCACATTTTTTGTCCATTAATTTTATAATATTTTTTATCAGATGTTAGTTCTGCAGTTGTTTTTCCTGAGTTAGCATCACTTCCAGCATTAGGTTCAGTTAGACAATATGCACCAAACCATTCACCTGAAGAGAGTTTTGGTAAGTATTTTTTCTTTTGTTCTTCAGTTCCATAAAATAAAATAGGCATAGTGCCAATTCCTGTATGTGCCCCAAATGCAGTGCTAATGGAGCCACTACCACTAGAGATGTAGTCGCATACGAGCATTGTAGAAACAAAACCCATTCCTAAACCTCCATACTCTTCTGGTACATGAACACCTAAAAACCCCATCTCACCAGCTTTTTTCAGAACTTCTTCAGTTAGTTTAAAATCTTTTGCTTCAAATCGACTTTTATTAGCTATTATTTCTCTGTCATTAAATTCTATTATAGAATCTCTCATCATTTTTTGTTCTTCAGAGAAATCTTCAGGTGTAAATATATGATTACAGTCTAATTCTTTAACAATAAATTCTCCACCTTTTATTTTACTATTTTGCAACATAATTAATTTATTAATTCAAATATTCCAGCTGCTCCTTGACCTGTTCCAACACACATAGTTACTAGACCATATTTATTATTTAACTTTCTTTTTCTCATTTCATCAAATAGCTGAACACTTAATTTAGCTCCTGTGCATCCTAATGGATGACCTAATGAAATTGCTCCGCCATTTACATTAATTATTTCTTTATCTAAATCTAACTCATTAATTACAGCTAATGACTGAGAAGCAAATGCTTCATTTAATTCTATAAGAGATATATCATTTAGATTTAACCCAGATTGTTTAAGAACTTTAGGAACAGCTTTGACAGGTCCTATCCCCATAATTCGTGGTTCTACTCCAGCTACAGCATAATTAACCATTCTTGCAATAGGTTTTAAATTAAGTTCATTTACCATAGCTTCACTCATGATAAGGGTAAATGCAGCTCCATCACTCATTTGAGAAGAATTTCCAGCAGTCACACTACCTTTATTTGAAAAAACAGGTCTTAATTTGTTAAGCACTTCTGTATTAGTTCCTTCTCTAGGGCCTTCATCTTTTGTAACAGTATACTTGTTTGTAGCCCTTTTGTTATTCTCGTCAACATATGTATGACTTATATTAATTGGCACAATCTGATCATCAAATTTTCCTTCTTTTTGAGCCTTTAACGCTTTCATATGTGAATTATAAGAAAACTCATCTTGATCTTCCCTAGATATCTTATATTGCTTAGCAACTGCTTCTGCAGTTAACCCCATTCCCCAATAATAATCTTCTTTTCCTTGACTTACTATTTTATAATCTGGAATAGGTTTGTATCCTCCCATTGGCAGTATACTCATGCTTTCAACGCCACCTGCTATAATACAGTTTGACATCCCTGATTGAATCTTAGCTGTTGCCATAGCTATAGTTTCAAGACCAGAAGCACAGTATCTATTTACAGTAACTCCAGCAACATCATCTGTTTTTAAACCCATCAATGAGATCAATCTGGCAATATTTAATCCTTGTTCTGCTTCAGGAGTTGCATTACCAACAATCACATCGTCAATTCGAGATTTATCTAGATTAGGAATTTTATTTACCATATATTCAATGGTCTCTGCAGCTAATTCATCTGGCCTTTTAAATCTAAGAAGTCCTCTGGGTGCTTTACCAACTGCAGTTCTGTACGCTGAAATAATGTATGCTGTATTCATATTTGTATCAATTTCTTAAGGGTTTACCCTTAGTTAACATATGTTGAATTCTTTCTAATGTTTTTCTTTCTCCACAAAGACTAAGGAATGCTTCTCTTTCAAGTTCTAAGAGATATTGTTCAGATACCATTGTAGATTCTGACAAGGCCCCTCCTGACATAACATACCCTAACTTATTAGCAATTTTTTTATCAAATTCACTTATATAATTTGCTGATTCCATTGAATGGGTTCCAACAAGAAACATTCCTAATGCTTGCTTCCCAAGTACTTTTATGTTTCTTTCTCTTAAAGGCGGGATATATCCTGTTTCAGCCATAATTTTTGCATGACTTTTTGCTATTGCAATTTGACTTCTATTATTCATTACAATTATATCCTTACCCTTAATTAATATTCCTAAGTCATAAGCCTCATATGCAGATGTAGATACTTTAGCCATTCCAATTGTTAGAAAATGCTCCTGGAGAATATTTAATTCCACATCATTTTTATTATACTTATTAGAAGCTCTTAATGTCATTTCTTTTGTTCCGCCACCAGCAGGAATTAGTCCAACACCAATTTCTACTAGTCCTGTATAGGTTTCAGCATTTGCAACTATTTTATCACAGTGCATTGCAACTTCACAGCCTCCAGCAAGTGTCATCCCCTGGACTGAAGCAATTGTAGGAACATTACAACAGCGTAAACGCATCATTATATCTTGAAATTTTTTGATAGTAGAATTTATTTGATCATATTCTTGTTCTGCTGCAGCCATAAGTATCATTGCTAGATTTGCACCAGCAGAAAAACTAGCAGCTTGATTTCCAATTACAAGTCCTTGAAAATTTTCTTCAGCTATATCAATTGCTTTATCTAGACCTAATAGAACATTTTCTCCTATTGAATTCATTTTAGACCTAAACTCAGCATTTAGAATACCATCACCTAAATCTTCTATAACAAATTCTTCATTCTCCCAAACAAGATTAGTTTTTCTAATATTATCTAGAATTATAAATGATTCTTGCCCAGGTTTAATCAGATGTTTCTTTTCAGATATATCATAATAATAAGTGAACCCATTATTAATAGAGTAGAAGCTTTTAGTTTCTGAACTCACTAATTCTTCTATCCATTTTGCGGGTTTTTTATTGTAGAATTTCATTAGATCAATTCCTTCTTGAATACCAATAGAATCCCATACTTCAAATGGACCATTTTCCCATCCAAAACCTGCTTTTACAGCATCATCAATACTATATATATCATCTGATATTTCTGGAATTCTATTTTGAGCATATGAAAACATTCCAGCTAATGTTTTTCTATAAAATTCACTTACTTTATCATCTCCATCAATTAAAACTTTAAACCTATCTATTGTATTTTCTATTTTTTTAGCCTTGCCAACAATATCAAATCTTGTTTTATTCGTTTTTCTATATTCCATAGAATCAAAATCCAGAACAAGAATCTCCCTTTTTCCATTTTTATCTCTTGTTTTTTTATAGAAACCTTGGCCTGTTTTATCTCCAAGCCAATTTTTCTCTAGCATGTCTTTTATAAAATCCGGAGTTACGAAAACATTTCTACATTCATCATCAGGGCAATTTTCATATATTCCATTACTTACTCTAGATAAAGTGTCAATTCCAACAAGATCCGCGGTTCTAAAAGTTGCAGATTTAGGCCTTCCAATAAGTGGACCAGTTAAAGTATCTAGATCTTCTATTGAAATATCTAATTCTTTCATGTTATGGAAAAGATCTTGTATTCCAAAATTCCCTATTCTATTACCTATAAAACCTGGTGTATCTTTTGCTAAAACTGAAGTCTTTCCTAAGAATTTTTCACCAAACATATTAAGGAATTCTATTACTTCGTTTTTGCAATTTGGACCAGGCACAATTTCAAATAATTTTAAATATCTAGGAGGATTAAAAAAATGAGTAACAGCAAAATGTTGTTGAAAATCTTCAGATCGATCGCTGCTCATGAATTTTATAGGAATTCCAGAAGTATTTGAAGTAATAATAGTGCCATCCTTTCTGTATTTTTCAATTTCTTTAAAAACTTGGTTTTTAATTTCAAGATTTTCAATTACTACTTCAATAATCCAGTCAGCTTCAGATATTTTTTCTAGATCATCAGTTAAATTTCCAGTTGTTATCCTATTTTTAAAATTCCTATGATATAGGGGAGAGGGCTTTGATTTTATTGCTTTTGCTAGTGATTCATTAACAATTCTATTTCTAACAGTTTTATCTTCTAGGCTAAGATTTTTTTTAATTTCTGTGCCTGAAAGTTTATTTGGCACTATATCTAATAATAATACCTCTATACCGATATTGGCAAAATGACAGGCAATTCCACTTCCCATTATTCCAGATCCAATAACTGCAACTTTATTTATTCTTCTATTTTTCATTATCTCTCTTTATTTCTTAGAAATATACTTTTAAAAAATCTCTTCTTTAGGAATGATATCCTTTATCATATCTGAAATTTTATGAAAAGATTTAATTTTTTCTTTACCAATTTTTCTATTTAATAATGAATTAAATCTAAACACTTTTTCTTTAGTAACATCTCTTTTTTTTCTTCCTTTCCCAGTTAAAAAGATTAGAACTCCTCTTCCATCATCTGGATTAGGTTTCCTTTTAATTAATTTTTTCGTCTCCATTGATTTTAATATTCTAGATAAACTATTAGCTTCCATTCCCATTTTAGGACCTAAAGAGGTAGAGGAGGTTCCTAGAACAGGATCAATACTAAGCAATGTAAACCCAATAGACATTGTATACCCATATTTTTTCGCCCCTTCATCGTACATCTTCTTAACAGCATGCCAAGTAGTTCTAAGCGTGTAATCAATTGTGGTAGTTTTCATAAAAAATTAAACCTACTCAAAAATATAGAATTTTTTTTTACTATGCGCGCATAGTAAAAAAAAAATTAAAGTTTAATTAATTTATAGGTATAGCTATTATTTCCACTTATTAATTTTAACAGATATAATCCTTGAGATAATGATTTTAAATTTAAAGAAGTCTGACCGTTTTGTTTGTTGCTTATAAAAACTTCTTTTCCAATTAAATTATAAATAGTAATATTATAATTAGTCAGATTAGTATTAATAAAAACTTTTTCCTTAGCCGGGTTAGGATAAAATTTGACAGGTATATTATCAATACTATTTATACTTAAATTACTGCTAATAATATTGATTTTTAAATCGTCAAAATAAAATCCATCTCTTCTTTGAGAATTATCTGAAACTAATTTAAATCTAATTGTAATTTCATTATCTAAATAGTCAGATAATGATATGGTTTCATTAACCCATGATTCTTGAAGACCATCATATAGAGGTTCATCTATTGCGTTTTCATGTGTGTCACTTCCAATTTTGGTATATTTCCCACACTGAGGAGTCCAGCTTTGACCATTATCTATTGAAATCTCTACTTGGACATAGTCATAACCACTTTCCGTATGCCATTTTGTATTAAAGCTTAATTCTGCATATGAAGCATCTGATAGATTTACTGAATTTGATAATTCAATTACAGAATATTCATTATTACTGTAATTGCCATTTGGAGAATCTGTTATTGATGTGTCTGGAGAGGTATAATCTTCATATGTTATATTCCATGAATCAGATTCCCAATAATCTTGAATCATACTACTTTCATCTTCAAAAATAATTGTTGGATCACCATAAATTTTATTTATAATATATTCTTTATTAAAGGATCCATTATTGAGAACTAACATATAGGAAACTTGATCTCCATATTGAATTTCGCTATTTAATTCAATTGTAAAATCATCTTCAATGGCTCCTCCTAAGCTCATTTGATTATGATTGTTAGTATTTGTGCCAGATATAATATTATCAGAAATTGGAGTAATTGAAACGTCAAAATCTCCTTGGCCACCTATTCCAAGCCTTTGGATTTCATAACTAGTTGAATATGATGAAGAGCTAATAAAATTTGAGGTTGTTATATCTTTTAGAGTTGCATAATTATTTACCATTTGAGCTGCTGTTAGATTAAGATACATCATCTCTTTACAAAGACCTTCAATAGTAGATGCTGCAGGCCAAAAGGATGATCCTATTTCAGGAGTCATAGCAAATATCTTATTTCTGCTTGTACCTGATTCCGTCTCTAACATTCCATACATAAAATCGTCGCTATCACCAGCAGCTGGATAAAGATCAGCACTAATGATATTATCATATCCATTTTCCTTAACTAGCTCTTCAGAAAGAAATTCATATACATCGTTATCTTCGGTATATTGATTATAGTCGTATCCATAAGGGTAGAGTAGGAGATTGCTATATGTATGGTTATTTAATGCAAGGATAAAATCGTTATTTTCTATAAAATACCTAATAGCTTTATTTTCAGATTCTGAAAAAGGACCATCACCAGCATAAGTACTTCCATTTTGATTGCTAGATGTTCCTGATGTATTCCAAACTTCATTTCCATTATTATCTATATATGAATAGTTTCTGTTATTATCAACACCATGATTATTGTTTCTGTTTTTCCTCCACATGCCACCTCCTTCAGGATCATTAGTTTCATTATAGATGTAGCCGTCAGGATTTACACAAGGAACAAAATATAATTCTGTGCTATCCACTATCTCCTTAATTGTATCATCCTGATTGTAGTTTTCAAGTAGATACCACATGTAGAAAATTAATTGTTGTAATGATCCAGGTTCTCTTGCATGATGTATTGCAGTATATAGAATTTGAGGCTCATTTTCATTGTCATTTGGATTATCTGAAATTTTAACCCACTGAAGGAATCTTCCCTGGTATGTTTCATGCATATGCGGGTTTTCATCTGTAGTAGGATCTTTAATATCTGATCTCGCAGAAATAAGATTGGGATATAGTTGATGCATCTGATCTAATTCATCTAACATTTCGCTATAAGTATAGAAACCTCCAAAATCATTACCATCTTTGATGTCAAAATTTACAGGAGTCTCATAATTGTTTGAGTTTGATTCATCACATGTAATATTTTTAGAATTTGATTTAGATATATAATCTTTGTGATCTGGATTATTTCTATTCTTATAATAAGAAACTACGTCATAGATTATAATCTCATAATCAATGTTGAAATTTTCTATTATTTGTATTTCAGATTCAGAGAAATCAGATTCAAAGTAATCATTTTTCTTATGTATACCATGATCTATTGCAATACCAGAATTTAATAATTTTTCAAAATTTTCAAATGAATTATAATTTATTTTAACTCTATGAAATAATTCATTTTCTTGTGAATTAACAAAACTAAATTGAAAAAATAAAATTAATAGAAATACTAGTTTTTTCATGTGCTTTTAATCGATTACAAATATATTATAATCAAATATTATTCCATTATTTTTTTGGATTATAACTTATAATCCAATCTCTTGCATTAATAAAAGCTTGTATCCATGGTGAAACTTCATCATTTCTTCCCCTTATATAATATGCCCAATTCCATTGAAAAATAGATCTTTCTATATGCGGCATTGTCACTAGATGTCTTCCGTCCGAACTAGACATCATAGCAATATTAAAATCTGATCCATTAGGATTTGACGGATAGCCTTCATAGGAGTATTTAGCGATTATATTGTATTTATCTTCAGAATAGGGTAGGTTAAATTTTCCCTCTCCATGACTTATCCATACACCTAAATTACAGTTCTCTAATGATGACATCATTACTGAATTATTTTTTTGAATATCTACAGAAGTAAATCCACTTTCGTGTTTATTTGAATCATTAAAAGTCATTTTTCCATGAATTTCATGATCTGGATTAACAACTTCTAATTCCATAAAAAGCTGGCAGCCATTACATAAGCCAATTGATAAAGTGTCTTCTCTAGAAATGAAATTATTAATTGATTCTTTTGCTTTTTCATTATATAAAAAGGCTCCTGCCCAACCCTTTGCAGATCCTAAAACATCAGAATTAGAAAAACCCCCAACTACTCCTATAAATTGTACATCCTCTAAATTTTCTCTTCCTGAAATTAGATCAGTCATGTGAATGTCTTTAACTTGAAAACCTGCTAAAAACAATGCATTAGCTAATTCGCGTTCACTGTTGCTTCCTTTTTCTCTTATTACAGCAGCTTTTGGTCTATTTTTCATTTCAAGAGTTATTGGTTTTATTCCTGAAAACCCAATTGGAAATTTAAAATTTAATGATTGTTTTTTATAATTTATATATCTTATTTCTGAAAGATTATTAGCAGTTTGTTTTTTATCAAGTAGCATTGAAGTTTTAAACCAATAATCTCTATATTCTTCTATATCTATTTCATATGAGTCAGAATGATTTTTAAGCAATAATTTTTGTTCAGTTGTTACGCTACCAATTTTGTAATAATCAATTCCCTTATCATCTAATATTTTTTCTATTGACTCATCTTTTGATTGAATAACTATACCAGGATTTTCTGAAAAAAGCAATTTTATTGAATTTTTTTCACCAATTGCTGTAAGATCAATATTTGCAGCAATATTATTATCTGCGAAACACATTTCCATAATAGTAGTTATCAAACCACCAGAACCCACATCATGACCAGCAAATATTAAGTCTTTTCTAATAAGTTCTTGAATAGTATTGAATACATTTACTACAAAAGCTGAATCTTTTACAGTAGGAGTTTTTTTACCAATTTCCCCCAATATTTGTGCAAATGAACTTCCTCCTAATTTATAATCATCACAGGATAGATTAATATAGTATATATTACCAAATTTGGAATTAAAAACTGGTTCAATAACTCTAGTTATATCATCACAATGTGCAACTGCACTAATAATTACAGTTCCAGGTGCTGAAACTTCTCTATGATTATATTTTTGAGTCATGGAAAGTGAATCTTTCCCCGTTGGAATACTTATGCCTAGTTCAATTGCAAATTCTGATATTGCTGAAACAGCTTCATATAATCTACTGTCTTCTCCTTTATTTTTACACGGCCACATCCAATTTGCTGACAAAGACACTCCTGAAATATTATCTTTTAATGGAGCCCAAATTATATTTGTTAATGCTTCTGCAATACTGTTTCTACTACCTGCAATAGGATCGATTAATCCTGATATTGGTGAATGTCCAATTGATGTTGCAATTCCGTCCTTTCCATTATAATCTAAAGCCATTACACCACAATTATTCAATGGTAATTGCAATTGACCTACACATTGCTGTTTAGCTACTTTTCCTCCAACACACCTATCTACTTTATTAGTTAACCAATCCTTACAGCCAACAGCTTCAAGTTTAAAAAGGTCTTTTAGATGAACATAAAAATCATTTGAGTTATAGCTAAGCTCACTATAATTTTTTTTAAATGAGATATCTTCAATTATAGTAGTAGGGGAGCTTCCAAAAAAATGTTTGAGTTTTAGATCAACAGGTTTTGTATTTGTTTTATCTGATTTAATAGTAAATTTTCCATCATTTGTAACATAGCCAACATCATATATAGGAGCTCTTTCCCTTTCACATATTTTATTAAGTACTTCTAATTTTTTCTCATTTACAAGCAATCCCATTCTTTCTTGTGACTCATTCCCAACGATTTCTTTAAATGATAATGTTGAATCTCCAATTGGCAGTTTATCAATATTTATAATTCCGCCAGAATTTTCCACTAATTCTGTTAGGCAATTTAGATGACCTCCAGCTCCATGGTCATGAATGGAAATAATAAAATTATCTTCACTTTCAATAACCCCTCTAATTGCATTTGCAACTCTTTTCTGCATTTCAGGATTTGATCTCTGAATAGCATTTAATTCTATTCCGGATGAAAATTCACCTGTATCAGCTGAAGAAACAGCAGCTCCACCCATTCCAATCCTATAATTTTCTCCACCCATCACTATTATTCTATCACCTAATTCTGGATTTTCTTTTATGGCATCAGTTGCTTTTGCATAACCAATACCCCCTGCTAACATTATTACTTTATCATAACCTTGAACATCATTATTTTCTTGATGTTCAAAAGTTAAAACGGAACCACAAATTAGAGGTTGACCAAATTTGTTTCCAAAATCTGAAGCTCCATTAGAAGCTTTAATTAATATGTCTATAGGATTTTGATACAGCCAATCACGTTTTATAATTTTTTTCTCCCATGAATATTCATTAAACCTAGAATAAGGCGTCATATATACTGCTGTCCCGGCCATTGGTATAGAGCCTTTCCCTCCAGCTAGTCTATCTCTAATTTCTCCACCAGATCCAGTTGCAGCACCATTAAATGGTTCAACAGTCGTGGGAAAATTATGTGTTTCAGCTTTTAAGGATATAACAGATTCAAATGATTTCAATTTATAATAGTCAGCTATATCTGATCTAGTAGGTGAAAATTGGTTTACAATTGGGCCTTTTATAAAAGCAACATTGTCTTTATAAGCAGAAACTATTTTATTTGGATTAATCTTTGAAGTCTCTTTAATCATCTTAAAGAGACTATTAGGCATTTCTTTACCATCAATAATAAATTTTCCATTGAAGATTTTATGTCTACAATGCTCTGAGTTTACTTGAGAAAATCCAAAAATTTCTGAATCTGTTAGTTTTCTGCCAATTTCATTTGAAACATTAAGTAAATAGTTAACTTCTTCTTTACTCAATGACAGACCTTCAGATTCATTGTAAGATTCAATATTGTCAATATGATTTATAGGCTCTGGATCTATATTTATAATAAATATAGATTGGTTGAGCTCTGTAAATTTTTCAAACAACATTGGATCGTATTCTTTAAAATATTGATCTACTTTAACATATTTTTCAATTCTATTTATATGATTTATTCCCATATTCTGAGTTATCTCAACAGCATTAGTACTCCATGGAGATACCATTACAGCTCTAGGGCCCAAATAGGTATTTTTAATTATATCTGAATCTATTAAGGAAGAATTTCCAAATAACCAGGATAATTTATTAATATCAGAGTTTGATAGTTGTTTTTGTGTTTCTACAGCAAAAATTATATTCTCACGATTATCAAAAAAAAGTATCATTTAAAGTAATGAGAAATAGAAAATCAAATTTAGTCGATTTATTACAAACTATGTATTAAATAAGAAGGGATAATTAATTAGTTATTCACTGTTTTTAAACAACTAATTAATTATATTGTTTGCATGCGGACTAGATTAGTATAGACGCCTCCTTTATCCATTAGATCTTTATGTTTCCCGCTCTCAATAACTTTTCCTTTATCCAATACTAAAATATTATCTGCTTTTTGAATTGTTGAAAGTCTGTGAGCAATAACAAGAGAAGTTTTGTTTTTCATTACATTATCTAATGCCATTTGTACAAGATTCTCACTTTCACTATCTAGTGCAGAGGTGGCTTCATCTAAGATCATAATTGGAGGGTTTTTT
>Ga0209445_1001083_pt1 | contig 14955 bp, 10 predicted proteins | sample MarorgKNORR_S2LV_4_FD_188223 | JGI IMG/M metagenome (GOLD analysis project Ga0209445, IMG submission 188223) | Marine microbial communities from the Southern Atlantic Ocean, analyzing organic carbon cycling - NADW_A/KNORR_S2/LV (SPAdes) (version 2) | ecosystem: Environmental > Aquatic > Marine >...
CAAAAAATGATAGAATTAAAAAAAATAAAAAATGATTCAGATTTAAAAAAATTTGTAACATTTCCATTTAAGTTATACAAAAACTCCAAATATTGGATTCCTCCTATCATAAGTGAAGAAATGAATAATTTTAAATCTGATATTAATCCTTCACTAAAAGATTCATCTATCTCATTATTCATAGCTATTAAAGACAATGAAGTAGTCGGAAGGATAGCTGCAATAATTAATTGGGTTGAAGTCAAGAATTATAAAGTAAGAAAAATTCGTTTTGGATGGTTTGATGTTATTAATGACATAAATGTAACTAAACTCCTAATCAATAGAATAAAAGAAATTGGTAAAGCAAACAAGCTAGAGTATATGGAGGGACCTATGGGATTCTCAAATTTAGATAAAGTTGGAGTTCTTACACATGGATTTGATAAAATAGGAACAATGGTTACATGGTATAATCACCCCTATTATTCGTCACATTTTGAAAAACTTAATTTTAAAATAGAAAAACAATATTTTGAAAAGCAATTTTCCTTTAAAAATATTGACAAAGACTATTATTCCAGGATGAGTAAAATAATTCAAAATAGATATGATTTTAAGGCTGTTAATTTCGATAAAATTGAAGATGTTTTAAATAATATGAATGAAATGTTTGACTTATTCAATAGAAGCTATTCCTCTTTATCCTCATTTGTTGAAATAAATGATATTCAAAAAGAATATATAAAGAATAAGTATCTAAGATTTATGAATCCAAAATTTATTACGTTTGTTGTCGATAAAAATAATAATATTATAGGTTTTGCTATAATAATGCCTTCTTACGCTAAAGCATTACAAAAAATGAAAGGAAAACTATACCCTTTTGGATTCCTTCATTTAATTAATGCCAAGAAATATACTAGAAATGTAATTCTATATCTAATTGGAGTACATCCTGACCATCAAAATAAAGGGGTGACAGCTATTCTATTTAGTTCTCTAATACAAAACTTAAAAGAAAAAAATATTGAGGATTGTCTTAGAACGCCAGAGTTAGTTGAGAACGATTCAGTAGATAAAATTTGGAAAAATTTTAATCCTACTTTAAGAAAAAAAAGATGTACTTATAAAAAAGATCTTAATTAAGAGCTATAACTTGTGATTTTCAGATAATTTTTTATATATACCAGAATTAAGACGATCTGCTATAATAGAAAAAGCCTCTAACGTTTCTTGAATATCTTTAGAATTATGAGATGCCGTTGGGATTAATCGCAACAAGATTACTCCCTTTGGTACCACTGGATAAATAACAATTGAGCAGAAAATAAGATGATTTTCTCTTAAATCCTTAACTAATGCCATGGCTTCTTGGAAAGTCCCTTTCAAATAAACTGGAGTAACACAACTTTGAGTGGAGCCTATATCAAAACCTCTTTGTTTTAAACCTGATTGTAATTCATTTACATTTTCCCATAATTTATTTTTAATTTCAGGAATAGATCTTAATATTTCTAACCTTTTTAGTATACCTACTACCAATTGCATTTGAAGAGATTTAGCAAAAACCTGAGATCTCATATTATATTTTAGGTAATCTATTACTTCCTTTTTAGATGCAATAAAGGCACCCGTACTAGCTAAAGCTTTTGCAAAAGTTGCGAAATAAACATCTATTTTATCTTGAACACCTTGTTCTTCACCAGCTCCTGCCCCAGTAGCCCCTAAAGTTCCAAAACCATGAGCATCATCTACTAATAATCTAAAGTTATATTTATCTTTTAAGTCTGTAATTTCTTTTAACCTACCTTGCTCACCTCTCATACCAAATACTCCTTCTGAAATAACTAAAACACCTCCACCAGTATGTGCTGTTATTTTTGAAGCTCTATTAAGATTTTTTTCTAAACTAGATATATCATTATGCTTATAAGTAAACCTCTTTCCAAGATGTAATCGAACGCCATCAACTATACACGCATGAGAATCCATGTCGTATACTACCACATCATTTTTTCCTAACAATGAGTCTATGGTTGAGAGGATGCCTTGATAACCAAAGTTTAATACATATGCAGATTCTTTATTAGAAAATTCTGCTAATTCTTTTTCTAATTTTTCATGTAATAAAGTATGACCAGACATTAATCTTGCACCCATTGGATAAGCAGATCCATATAATTTTGCTGCTTCAGCATCTGTTTTTCTTATATCAGGATGATTAGCTAATCCTAAGTAATCATTGACACTCCATGTTATAACTTCTTTACCCTGAAACTTCATTCTATTTGAAATTTCACCTTCAAGTTTTGGAAAAGCAAAATAACCTTCAACAACATTAGCCCATTTACCTAATGGACTTTTATCATTATACATTTTTTCAAAAAGATCTTTCATTAATAATTTTATAAAATATTCCTTTATTTAACAAACTGAATGCTCTTTAATGTAGTCTCATGTTCTGAATCAAAAAATCCTTGTTTTTCCATCCACTGATCGCTATATATTTTACTTAAATATTTTGATCCATGATCTGGGAAAATAATAACAATTTTATCATCTTTTTTGAATTCTCCTGACTTATTTAATTGTTTAATAGCTTGAAATGCAGCTCCACTAGTATAACCCACAAAAATTCCTTCAACTTTTACTATTTCACGAGCTGAATGGGCGCTTTCCTCATCATTTACTTTAATATATTTATCTATTATATTAAAATCTGTTACTGATGGAATTAGATTTTTACCTAATCCTTCAATTCTATATGGAAAAATTTCATTCTCATCAAATTCTCCAGTTTCATGATACTTCTTTAAAACTGACCCGTGAGCATCAACTCCTATTATTTTAATGTTTGAGTTTTTTTCTTTTAAATATTTGGCTATTCCTGATATAGTTCCTCCTGTCCCACTACAAGCAATTAAATGTGTTATTTTTCCATCAGTTTGATTCCAAATTTCTGGTCCAGTTGTTTTATAATGAGCTTCTAAATTTAAACTATTAAAATATTGGTTTATATAAATAGAACCTTTAATCTCATTATGTACTCTTTTAGCAACACTATAGTAAGATCTTGGATCATCTGCTGAAACATTAGAAGGACAAATAAGCACCTTTGCTCCCATTGCTTTTAGCATATCTATTTTGTCTTGTGATGATTTTGAACTAACAGCCAATACACATTCGTATCCTTTAATTATAGAAACCATAGCAATACTAAATCCAGTATTTCCTGATGTTGTCTCAATTATAGTATTTCCTGGCTTTAAAACACCTCTTCTCTCTGCTTCTTCAATTATGTATAACGCTATTCTGTCTTTGGTTGAATGCCCAGGGTTAAATCCTTCTAATTTTGCTAAATACTCACCTTTATATTTAGTTGTAATTTTATCCAGCTTAACCATAGGTGTTTGACCTATAAGTTCTAATATATTATTTGCAATTTTATCGCTTTTAGCCATAATAAAAGTTTAAAATCTAATATTTTTTAAAGAAATGCAAAATTAGTGTTTTTTTTTATTATTTATCAATTTTATCTAATTGAAACAAGAAGGTTATATTAAATTTTAATACTATTAATTTTAGTTAATAGATAATCATGTTTCTCCTTTGTGTAATCTAAATGTGTTACAATTCTAATCTTATTTATTCCCATAGAATACCAATCAAAAGAGATGTTTAGTTTTTTGAAAACATCTACAATTGTATTTTTTTTAATTTTTTTATCAATTTCAAATACTATTATGTTTGTTTCTATCTCTTCTACCTTATTAACAAAAGACAGACTAACTAACTCCTTGCCTATTTCTTTCGCTTTTACATGATCATCTTTAAGTCTTTTAATATTATTGTCTAAAGCAAAAATAGCAGCTGCTGCTAAATATCCAGATTGTCTCATAGCTCCACCCAAAATTTTTCTAATTCTAATTGCTTTTTTCATTATCTGATTTCTTCCTATTAAAGCTGAACCTATTGGACATCCAAGTCCTTTGCTAAAACAAACTGAAATCGTATCAAAAACATCTCCATATTCTAAAGGGCTTTCTTCTTTTTTGACCAATGCGTTCCATATTCTAGCTCCATCAAGATGTAACCCTAAATGATTTTCTTTACAGATTTTTTTTATGTTTTTAATCTCATTCATATCCCAACAAGCTCCACCGCCTTTATTCGTTGTATTCTCTATAGTAACTAAAGAAGATAATGGACTGTGATAAAATTCTTTAGGATTAATTGATTCTAGAAGTTGATTACTATTAAACATGCCTCTATTTCCATTAATTAATTTAAAAGAAACTCCACTGTTAAATGCTCCTCCCCCTCCTTCATAATTAAAAACATGAGAATATTTATCACATATTACTTGATCACCAGGATTGGTGTGTAATTTAATAGCAGTTTGATTTGCCATTGTTCCTGATGGGAAAAACATTGCCACATCCATTCCAAACATAGCTGCTAGTTTTTTTTCTAATTCTCTTACAGTAGGATCTTCACCATACACATCATCTCCAACTTTGGCAGAAAGGATTGCACTAAGCATTTCTTTCGATGGAATTGTAATAGTATCACTTCTTAAATCTACATGCATAAAACTAATTTATATAACTACATTCACTAGAACCAATTGGTGATCCATCTGGAATTTTTAGTGACTTAGACATTACATACTTTTCAGGATTTGATTTAAAATTCTTAATTAAATCCTTATAGTATGAGTTATAGGCAAAACCCTTATAAGCTTTTGATGATAACAGTTTCTCTATACTATCTATAGCCTTACTCGCTGCATCTTTTACCTGAAAAAGGCAGTCATTTGAAACTACTAAATTCATTAGATATTCTAAGGCTTTATGATTTACTGTCTGCTGAATTTCATTTATGTATAAGTTCTCATTATTTACTTTAAATGTATAAGAAATCAATCTATCAAATACTTCTGATATACCAAGAGATGAATTGTTTAATGATTTCTGAAGAATTAATCTATTCATTCTCTCTGGGTGTAAAAGCAAAGAAAATGTCATATCACTAGCTGTAGAAGCTATACTTATAGGGTCGAATTGCACACCCATATTCGATTTAAAAGACTCTCTTGATCTTGGGTAGCCAAAGGCTCTAGGAGGAAAAAGATCTAACTTGTTCTTTGGGATTGCTAAGAAATCCGCTTTTATAGTTTTTAAAACAGAATTTAAAGCGTTTTTTTGTTCTAAGTAATTAATTTCTTTAACAGTAGTCTGATTATCTCCTCTTGTTGCATAATTATATTCTAAACCTCCTATAAGCTTAACAGCTGCTTCAGTTTGATATCTATGTAGGAAGTATAGTGGGACAAAAACATCTTCTAGAACAGAAAAGGGCTGATTTTTTCTAATATTATATTCTGAAAAATTTGAAATAGCCTTATTTCTAACTTTAATTATATCCTCTAAACCAACAGAAGCACTTTCACCATTATCCCATAGATGTCCTAGAGAATGTGCTCCACCAATTGCTCTTGCATCGCTATCACTTATAAATCTTAGGCCACTACTATATGCATCATCCAATATCTTATTTAACGTCTCCTTTTCATCAATACTTTCATCAAAATCTGAATAGCTATAAGCTACTGTAATCTTATCCCATTCTCCAATACCTATATCATAGGCTTCATCGATATTTATATCATTATTATGAATAGAAATAAGTGGATGAGGATAATCCATAACAGATGCTCTATCTTTTGTGCTGGCTGCAAAATTATGAACAAATCCAAGGGTATGCCCTACTTCATGAGCACTCAGCTGTCTAATTCTTGCCAAAGCCATTTCTAACATAGGATTATGATTATTACCTTCTAAGTAAGGCTGATTTAATAATGCTTGAGCTATTGAAAAATCTTGTCTTATCCTTAAGCTACCAAGACTTACATGTCCTTTAATAATTTCTCCTGTTCTTGGATCAATAACACTTGATCCATAACTCCATCCTCTGGTCGATCTATGAACCCATTGAATCACATTATATCTGCAATCCATTAGATCAGCATCTTCTGGTAAAATTTTAACTTGAAATGCATTTTTAAAACCAATAGCCTCGTAAGCTTGATTCCACCAAGAAGCACCTTCTAATAAAGCAGATTTTATAGGCTCTGGTGTTCCAGGATCTAAATAATAAATAATTGGTTCTTTAGCTTCACTATAATTTGCAGTAGCATCTTTTTTCTCTAATCTATGTCTTGTTATAAATCTTTTAACAATAGGTTCATATACTGGAGTAGCATAATCCATAAATGAGATTGAAATAGCACCACTTCTTGTGTCAAATTCTCTAGGCTTGTAGTTATTATCAGGCAATTTGATAAAGGAATGGTGTTGAATAACAGAAACCAGGTTTGGATCAGGAGTAACACTTGAAACCAATCTTCCTTTTGCATCTCCAGAAAATGTTAATAAAGCTTCAAATTCTACATTTTCTGGAAAAGCTTTTGTTCTTTCTAATTCAATAGCACTTTTACTCTTATCTACCTTGTATGTTCCTTGTTTTGAATTTTTAAGTCTTTTTGCAACTCCGTGTCTGTCTTCCATAAGAAATGCAGTAAAATCTACTATATACTTATTCTCCTGTTCCTCTACTATTTTAAATCCATAAATAACTGACTTTGCAAAGGCTTGTTCTACACTTCTTTTTTCTAATTCATTATCTGAAATAGCTCTATAGCCTAAATTTGGCTGAATAAGGAGAATTTTATCGCCATATTTTGAGAATTTAACTAACCTCTCATTTCCTAGCTGCCCCCTGTCTAGTCCTATATCATTAGAGCCAACTCCCGATGAGAGCGAACTAATGTATAGGAATTCTTTTTCTAGTTCATTTACTTCTAAATAAACCTTATCAGATGAATCATCATAATAGAAGTTAAAAAATCCATTATAAGCCTTAAAATCTTTAGTAATAGATTGAGAGAAACTAATACTAAACCATAAGAGAAATAGTGTTTTAAATAATAATTTCATAAGTATATTAATTTAGTTAAATCTACATAAAATATATTTTTTAAAAAAAACAATCTAACTAAATTAATATGTATTAAATTTGCAATAAACATATCTAATATGATTACTTCTGAACAATTCAAAGAACTTAAAGAGCGTCTGGATGCGCTAAGGAGGTATCTTTGACATTGATGCTAAAATTTCTCAATTAAAATTAGAAGAAGAAAAAACACACCATCCTGAATTTTGGAATGACCCAAAATCTGCAGAAAGAGATCTTAAAAAAATTACGTTTATTAAAAAGTGGGTTACTGATTTCAATAAGGCTGAAAACAGAGTTAATGACCTAGAAGTTTTAATGGATTTTTATAAATCTGGTGAATCCACGGAAACTGAGATAGATCAGTTATATTCTAAATCAAAGGAACTGATTGAAGAATTAGAATTTAAGAATATGTTGTCAGATAAAATAGATGGCATGGATGCTATTTTGCAAATTACAGCTGGTGCAGGGGGTACTGAAAGTTGTGATTGGGCTCAAATGTTGATGAGAATGTACACAATGTACTGTGAGAAAAATAATTATTCGATATCTCAATTAAATATCCAAGATGGAGACTCTGCTGGTATAAAAACTGTAACTCTTCAAATTGAAGGAGATTTTGCTTTTGGGTGGTTGAAAGGAGAAAATGGTGTGCACAGATTAGTTAGAATATCACCTTTTGATTCAAATGCCAAAAGACATACTAGTTTTGCTTCAGTATATGTTTATCCGCTAATAGATGATTCTATTAATATTGAAATTAATTCATCTGACATACAGATTACTACATCCAGATCTAGTGGTGCGGGAGGTCAAAGTGTAAACAAAATTGAAACAAAGGTACAGTTAGTGCATAAACCTACAGGAATTCAAATTTCATGCTCAGAGACTAGATCACAACTTGACAATAAGGTTAGAGCGATGCAAATGCTTAAATCACAGTTATACGAAATTGAATTGAAAAAAAAGAACCAAAAGCGTTCTGATATAGAATCAGAAAAGATGAAAATTGAATGGGGAAGTCAAATAAGAAATTATATTATGCATCCCTATAAACTTGTAAAAGATGTAAGAACTTCATATGAAAGTGGAAATATTGATAACGTATTAAATGGAGATATTGGCCCTTTTCTTAAAGCCTACTTAATGCAGAAAAAATAAAAGATATGATAAGGATTTACCATAATTCAAGATGTAGCAAATCAAGAGAAACATTGGATTTGTTAAAATCTAGTGAATTAGATTTTGAAATTGTTGAATATTTAAAAGAAAAATTGACAAAAAATCAAATACAAGTATTAATCAATAAATTAGGCCTTAAACCTCTAGAGCTCGTAAGGAAAAACGAAGCAATATGGAAAGAGAATTTCAAGAATAAAGTGCTGACTAACAATGAGATAGTTGAAATTCTTTCAAAAAACCCCAAATTAATTGAACGGCCTATTGTTGAATCAAATAACAAGGCAATTATTGGAAGGCCTCCTGAAAATGTTTTTAGTTTATTTCACTAATATAATTTAACATAATTTTTTGTTATTATTAACAAGGTAAATTTAAAAATAGGACTATCTTCGTGGTGAATTTTCAAATTTAGACTGACAATGAAAAAATGCTGTTTTAGTTTTCTTCTTTTTTTATTTTCTATTTCATTTACTTATTCACAAAACCCATATAAAGAGGCCGAATTTACAAAACAATTTAATGTATTTGGAAAAATAATTGATGAAGAAGGTAGTGAACCTTTAGAGTATGCAACTGTAACTATTTTAAACCCTGTAGATAACAATGTTATTACTGGTGGAATAACAGATAAAAATGGAGTATTTAACATCCCAACTTCAAAGGGGGAATATAATATTCTTATTGAATATATTTCTTTTAAAAATTATACTGTTGACAACCTAAATGTAAGTGAAAATAAAGACCTGGGAGTTATTTCATTAATTATTGATATTGAGTCTTTAGATGCAGTAGAAATTATTGCTGAAGAAACTACTGTTGAAATTAAACTAGATAAAAAAATATATACTGTAGGTAAAGATTTAACTGTAAGAGGAGGAAATGCAGGAGATGTTTTAGATAATATCCCCTCTGTTTCTGTTGATTTAGAGGGTAATATCTTATTAAGAGGTAATGATGCTGCTAGAATTTTAATTAATGGAAAGCCTTCAAGTTTAGTTGGAATAGATTCTAAATTCCTTCAACAACTCCCATCTGATGCAATTGAAAAGGTAGAGGTAATAACATCTCCTTCTGCAAGATATGAGGCTCAAGGAAGCGGAGGTATAATTAATATAATTCTTAGAAAAACTAAAAAATTAGGACTAAATGGTTCTTTAAGCTCAAATATTGGATATCCTAAGAGCACAGGCATATCATCAAACCTAAATTATAGGGATGGTAAAATTAACTTTTTCAATTCATCAGGTTTTAGTGATAGAGTTAGTCCTGGGACTGGTTATAACTATTCAGAATATTATAATGGTGATCAGCCTAGCATATTCTTTGAAGAAAATAGAGAAACAGAAAGAGATAGAAACAGTTTCTTTACCAATAATGGAATAGAATGGTATATAGATGATAAAACATCCATTGTTGGAACTTTTTTCTATAATCAAGCTAAATCTGACGACTTAACAATAAATAATATAGATGAAATAGATGAAACTGGGAATATTTTAAATCAGACTGTTCATGATGAAAATGAAAAAGATATTGATTCTAATAGAGAATATAACTTAAATTTTGAGAGAAAATTTAATGACTCTGGACATAAATTAACTATTGACTTACAGTATGACAACTCTAAAGAATGGGAAGATGCATTAATATCAGAAAATAATATTCTTAACGAGGTGGTTGCAAGTGATGCTTCAAGTGAATCTTATCTAATTAAAGGAGATTATGTTAACCCTATTGGAGAAAACAAACAATTTGAAGCGGGCTTTAGGATAAGCCAAGATGATAATATAACAGATTATAGAGTTTTTGATAATGAAAATAATGTACTAACTGAGGATCTAAATCAGAGTAATCTTTTTCAATATAAAGAGCAGATAAATGCATTATATACTCAATATGGTGTAAAAGTTGAAGATAAATACTCTTTTTTAGTAGGTTTAAGACTTGAGAATACAGTTAAAGATATCAATCAACTAACTATCCAAGATTTCACTAATAAAAATGAAACAGGATTATTTCCAACATTTAATTTTGGTTTAGAAATTTCTGAAAATGAAACACTTACTTTTGGATATAACAGAAGGATTAGAAGGCCATGGTCTAGATCTATTAACCCCTTCCCTACTAAAACTAGTCCAATAAGTATTTATAGAGGAAATCCAGACTTAGATCCAACATATTCAAATAACATTGATTTTGGCTATTTAAAAAAATACAAGTCTTCTTTTACAATTAACACCTCTGCTTATTATCAAAAAGCAACAAATACTTTTAATTATATAGTTGAAGAAACAGGAGAAACTGCTGAAATAAATGGAGTTGATGTGCCGATAACAGAGAGATATCCAATAAATCTATCAACAAATACTAGATTTGGTTTTGAGTTAAACTTATCTTATAGGAAAGGAAAAAATTGGAATATATCCTCCAATTTTAATGTTTATAGCAATAAAGTTGAAGGAAGCTATAATGATGTTGTTTATGATAATGAAAATGTAAGTTGGAGTTTTAGATTAAATAATAAATTAACTCTTCCTGGAAAAATTGAATGGCAAACAAGAATGAATGTCAGAGGTCCTTCAGAAACTGCAATTACCAAAAGTGAAGGAGATTTTTCAATTGATTTGGCATTCAGCAAAGAATTATTTAACGAAAAAGCTTCATTAACTCTTAATGTTAGGGACCTACTTAATCAAAGAGGATGGAGATCTAAGACATTCAATGAAACTTTCTATAATAGTTCTGAGTTTAGATGGAGAAAAAGATCTTTTACTTTAAACTTTACTTACAGATTTAATCAAAAGAAAAATCAGTACAGAAAACAGCAACAACAGCAAAGTTACGATGATGGAGCTTTTGAATTTTAAGAAATAGCTACTTTTTAGCTTTTCTTTCTTCTAGAAGCTCATTAATTCTCTCAATTAACGCGCCAACTACCCAATAAGGAATTACTACAAGCAGCATAAGAAACATTAACCAAAAACCCATGCTTACAATAGTCATAAATGCTAAAAATCCTAAGTATTGATCAAATTCAAACATATCTTAATAAAGAATATTGATGCAAAGATATAATATTGCCAATTTATATTAGTATATATTAAAAATTAATTTTTCAACAAAATACGTTATACTATAGTAATATTATACAGGAAATCAACTAAAATCCGTAAATTTGCATATATATATAATCAATCATGGATTATAGAATTGAAAAAGATACCATTGGAGAAGTTAAAGTGCCTGCTAACAGATTGTGGGGAGCCCAAACCGAAAGATCTAAAAATAACTTCAAAATTGGTCCAAGCGGATCAATGCCAACGGAAATAGTTTATGCTTTTGCTATCATAAAAAAGGCAGCTGCTCTAACTAATCATCAAAAAGGTATACTAGATAAAGATAAGCTAGATGTAATTTCTAAGGTATGTGATGAAATTCTTGAAGGAAAGTTAGATAATGAATTTCCTCTTGTTGTATGGCAAACTGGATCAGGAACACAAACCAATATGAATATAAATGAGGTGATCGCTAATAGAGCACATCAAATTTTAGGAAATAAATTAGGAGAAGGAGAAAGACTTATAAGTCCTAATGATGATGTTAACAAGTCTCAATCTTCTAATGATACCTTCCCTACAGCTATGCATATAGCTACATATAAGTTAATTGTAGAACAAACCATTCCTGCTCTTGAAAATTTAAGGTCTTCTATAGGGTTGAAAGTAAAGGAGTTTACATCAATTGTTAAGATTGGAAGAACCCATCTGATGGATGCTACCCCTATTACATTGGGTCAAGAGTTTTCTGCTTACGAATCTCAATTAGATCATGGTATTGTTAGTCTTAGAAACTCACTAAATCATCTATCAGAAATTGCATTAGGCGGAACCGCTGTAGGAACAGGCATAAATACTCCTGAAGGATATGCTAAAAGGGTGGCAGAAGTAATTAAAGATCTCACTAAATTACCTTTTAAGTCTGCTGATAATAAGTTTGAAGCACTATCTGCACATGATGCTATTATTGAAACCCATAGTGCACTGAAAAGATTAGCTGTTTCATTAAATAAAATTGCTAATGATATTAGAATGCTTGCTTCGGGTCCAAGAAGCGGAATTGGTGAAATAAATTTACCAATTAACGAACCAGGAAGTTCAATTATGCCTGGAAAAGTAAATCCAACTCAGTGTGAAGCAATGACAATGGTTTGTGCTCAAATAATTGGAAATGACACAGCAATAACATTCGGAGGTGCTCAAGGACATTATCAATTAAATGTCTTTAAACCTATGATTGCTGCCAATATTATTGAGTCTGCAAGACTCTTGGCTGATTCCTGTAATAGTTTTAACACTAATTGTGTTTCTGGTATTACTGCAAACAAAGATGTAATAAAATCTAAGCTTGATAACTCTTTAATGCTTGTAACGGCATTGAACACAAAGATTGGATATTACAAAGCTGCAGAAATTGCAAATGCAGCATTTAAAAATGGAACTTCACTAAAAGAAGAGGCAATTAGATTTGGTTATCTAACTTCTGAAGAATACGACTCCTGGGTTAAACCAGAAGACATGGTTTAATTATCAGTATGTCCTTACTAATAAAAAATATAAAAAAATTAATTCAGTGTAGAACTGATAAAACACCTTTTGTCTCAGGGAAAGATATGTCTTTTGTGCCATCAATTGATGACGCATTTCTGCTAATTAAAAATGGTAAGATTAATGATTTTGGAAAAATGCAAGAGCTTAAAAAGATCAATACAGATCAAGTTATAGATGCAAAAGATAGAATGGTGCTTCCATCATGGTGTGATTCACACACCCATATTGTTTTTTCAGGCAATCGTTCAAAAGAATTTATTGATAGAATAAAAGGTCTTAGTTATGAAGAAATAGCTGCTAGAGGTGGTGGAATATTAAATTCTGTAAAGTTATTGCAAAATACTTCTAAAGAAGATTTATATAATCAGTCTAAGATGAGAATTAACTCTGTAATTAGGCAAGGTACAGGTGCAATTGAAATAAAATCTGGTTATGGCCTTTCTTTTGAATCAGAATTAAAAATGCTTCAGGTAATTAAACAGATAAAAGACAGCTCTAAAATGCAAGTTAAATCCACTTTCTTAGGCGCTCACGCCTATCCTAATGAATTCAGAGGAAATAAAGATGGATACATTGACTTAGTTTTAAATAAGATGCTCCCAGCATTTAAAAAGAAAAATTTAATTGATTTTATTGATGTTTTTTGTGAAAAAGGGTACTTTTCACCAGAGGATACTGAAAGAATAATTAAAGAAGGTTTAAAGTATGATATTAGATCTAAAATACATGTAAATCAATTTAATGTTCTTGGAGGCATAAAAATAGCTGTAGAAAACAATGCATTATCTGTAGATCATTTAGAGGTTCTTCAAGACGATGATATTAAAACATTATCTAAAGGATCAACCATGCCAGTAGTATTGCCTACATGTTCCTATTTTTTGGGAATTGACTATGCACCCGCTAGAAAACTAATAGATGCTGGTTTACCTCTTGCTATTGCTAGTGACTTTAATCCTGGGTCCTCACCAAGTGGAAATATGAATTTTGTGATTTCCACAGCCTGTACTAAAATGAAACTTACCACTGAGGAGGCTATTAATGCTGCAACAATAAATGGAGCTTATGCAATGGGGCTTGAAAATAAAGTTGGTAGTATTTCCAGAGATAAAATAGCTAATCTAATAATTACTAATAAGATTAATTCAATTGATGATATTCCATATAACTTTGGGGGAAATCAGGTTTATAAGATTATTTTAGAAGGACAATTAATTTCATAAACCAACTATAGCTTTTCCTCTACAATTTTTGAAATTCTTACTTCTAGTAAATTCGTTTTATCAATAATTATTTTAGCAGACTTAAGTATCTTTTTAACGTAGTTTTTATCCTCTAAATCTTTGCAGTTTATCTTTACATTTAAAAATGCACCCATTATTGCTGCACGTGCGCAATGCATAGCCACACCTACATCACTAATTGAATTTGGATTACCCTCTTCTGCCATCTTCATTATCACTTCAAAAGAGTTAAATGATGTCTTCATAATTTCAAATGGAATATTAATTGCATTTTTGGTTGCTTTTTGAATTTCTTCATTCCTTATAGCTAATTGCTTAGTATTCTCCTTTGGTAATAAATATGCATTCATTATTCCATTAAATGCATGGGTATCTCTATCAACTAAATCTAATAATTGATTTTGGTAGCCAATTCCTTTTTCACCCCATTTAGAAAAAAATTCCCACCTATCATCCCAGCCTCTTTTATGAGCAGATAAATTTGCTACCATAGTTGCTAATGCAGAGCCAAGTACACCACAATATGCAGCAATAGATCCGCCACCAGGAGCTGGAGATTCACTTGAAGTTTCATTAGCAAAATCTGTTATTGTCATTTTTGCTAAGGGACTATCATTAGTCTTTATTAAATATTCTATAATTCTCTCATTTGGATTAAATTTTGACAATTCATCAAGACCTAAAGATTTAATAGCAATATGTATTATATCCTTGTCTGGAATAGCTAAAGATCTTTTTTGTTTAACTAGAAAGTACTTTCCCGCATCTATTAGTACTTTTTTTGGCACTAGACCAATAAGTTCTGAACCTGTTACTCGAAGCCCTCTAATTTGAGCTCTTTCACATGTTTTATCGAATACTTCATGTAGAGGGGTTGTATTAATATTAGTCAAATTATAGGATATCTGTGCTATTCCATA
>Ga0209445_1001086_pt1 | contig 14931 bp, 17 predicted proteins | sample MarorgKNORR_S2LV_4_FD_188223 | JGI IMG/M metagenome (GOLD analysis project Ga0209445, IMG submission 188223) | Marine microbial communities from the Southern Atlantic Ocean, analyzing organic carbon cycling - NADW_A/KNORR_S2/LV (SPAdes) (version 2) | ecosystem: Environmental > Aquatic > Marine >...
GTGGGAATTCAAGGGTATCCCTTCTACAGCATCGAAGGCAATCGTATGGCACTCGGCGAATTAGCACTACGGGCTCCAATTTTTCGTGAAAAACATTATACGTTAGGGTGGTTTATTCTACAGAACAGTGTTGTTGGATTAATAATACAAGCAGGAGATGCCTGGAACCCGGGAGAGGGAAACTTTTTTCATCAATTTAAATTAAAACGGTCAATTGGATTTCAATGGAGGTTTCAAGGGTTTTCTTTTTATAACTTCCCCACTGCAATTGGATTAGAAATCCATCGAGGGCTTGATAAATTTGAAAAAATGGTAGGGACAGAAGGGTTTCGTTATGGGAATAAAAATCGGTGGTACTTTACTCTATTATTCGGATTTTAAAAGAAGGATAAAGACATGAAATGTTTTTCATTCATTTTATTTTTTACAACAACATTGTTTGGAAATGGGATTTTATCAAGCTATGATAATCGATTTGAGTCACCCTTGTGGATGAAATCAGCGCATTTCAGCCTCCAGGATACTCTCACTAAACCAGAGGACTCTACTCTGGTTCAAACCTATCCTGCCCGTGCCTTGCTCCGTTCCCTGGTATTGCCTGGATGGGGGCAGATATATAATAAATCTCCTCGGTGGAAGACTGCACTTTTTGCCGGCATCGAGTTGGCAGGTATTGTAGGAATAGTCCAGTTAAATAAAAAAGCTGAAAAGTTACGATTGGAATATGAAGATTTTGCCAATGAACATTGGGACTTTACCAGATGGATCAGCAATACTCCAATAACAAAGTCGCATTGGGTTAGTAATTTGAATATTCCGGATGTTTGGAACTATAATGAAGGTGACACAACCATGTATGATGTGATTATTGATGGGACTCATCTACTAAGTGTTTTTTTTCAAGAACAACTATATTCAACGGTTTGTTTTAATGATACCTCTTATTATTGTGATCCAATGTATCATTACGACAATGAATTACTTGAATCTATACAAGTTGTCAGAGACCTTCATTTTTATGAAAACATTGGGAAATACGATCAGTTCGTGGGAGGATGGGATGACTTGGTTGACGCTGATAGTTCTTCAATATGGTGGATAAAAGAAAAACAGACAGAAGATGGTACTGAAATCCTCATCATGACAAAAAACAAGGAAAAATATTTGGATATGCGCTATAAAAGCAATACATACCTTAAAATGGCAACCTATACTGTTAGCGCAGTTATGTTTAATCATGTCATAAGTGCTTTGGAAGCCGTATGGACGTCTCAATCAGATGCTAGAAAGAAGAAGACATATGATACCTCAATTGGATTGTTTTATAATAAAAACACTCAATATGGTATTGGTGGATTATCTCTTGCAATCAGTTGGTAGGCAATGGTACGATTTCGCCTGATTAAATTATTCTGCCACATATTTACACTGTTTGTTTTGGCCTGGATTATTGGCTGTGCCGGGAGCAGTCCTAAAGATGATCGGGATTTTGAGTCCCAGTTCAAAAAGGCAAAAACTCTTCTGGAAAAAAAGAAGCATATCCGTGCACAGGAAGAGTTTCATTTGCTGGTATTAAAAGCCTCTCATACAGATATTGGTGATGATGCCCTGTTCTACCTGGGTGAATCTTATTTTTTGAATAAGGAATATCCATTAGCAATTTCACAGTATGATCGTCTCATCCGTAAGTTTGAATTTAGTCTCTATGTTGAACAAGCCCGATGGCGGATTTGTGAGAGTTATGTTTCAGAATCACCGGATTATTATCATGATCAGAAAAATACGAATAAGGCATTAGAGAAAATAGAGGAATTCCTCGATGATTATCCTAGTACCGAATACAGGGATGAAGCTCAGAACACAATTCTTGGCCTCAGAGCAAAACTCGGAATGAAAATGTATGAAGTTGGTGTGCTATACATAAAACTCAGGGCATTTGATTCGGCCCTTATAGCATTTGATAATATGCTGGACAATTATTATGATACCCCTTATGCAGAATTAGCTCATGTTGGGATTATTCGATGCCATAGCGAAATGCTGGAGGTGGAAAAAGCTCAGGAATACCTGGAATTGAAAAAGGATATTTTGAATGTTGAACTTCAAACAGAAGCAGAACGATATATAGCCAAAGCACATAAACGGATTGAGAAAGCAAGGTAATGAAGACTTGTCTTTTCGGCGGGACATTTGATCCTCCCCATGTTGGGCATTTATTAATTGCTCAGACTATTTGTGAAGTGGAAAAATTCAAAAAAGTAATATTTATCCCCTCCTTGAAACCTCCTCACAAAAGAAAAAATGGAATGAGTCCTGTTGATTTGAGAGTTAAAATGTTGGAATCTGCTACCGAAAGTAATCCTCATTTTGAGATATCAGACATCGAAATAAAAAGAGGAGGAACATCTTATACCATTGATACGGTTCTAACCTATAAAAGGAAAGATAAGAGTGATCGTGATGAATTATATTTTCTAATGGGAAGCGATTCTTTGATAGAATTTCATACTTGGAAAGAACCTGAGCGGATTGTAAAGGAATGTCACGTGATAGTAGCATTACGTCCAGGTTTCCAGCCCAGCGCTGTCCCCCATTGGATTCTCCAGAATGTTCAATTCGCAAATATCCCACAATTTGAGGTTTCCTCAACAACAATTCGAAAAAGATGGAAGAATAATAAGACTATTCGATACATGGTGACCCAGCCCGTTTGGGAATTCATTAACGCTCATAATCTTTACCTTTGATTTACGAACTATTTACGAGTTTTGTATTTTTATTGATTGGGATTGTACTCCTCTATTATGGAGCTGATTGGATTGTAAAAAGTGGAGTACATATCGCTTCACAATTTCAAATCCCACATTTTGTAATCGGATTAACATTGGTTGCTTTTGGTACATCGTTACCCGAACTGGTAGTGAGTCTTAAAGCTGCCTTAGATGGATATTCGGGGATTGCTATTGGAAATATTGTAGGATCGAATATCGCTAATGTCGGGTTAGTCTTGGGTATCAGTTCTACCATTTTTCCGATTTTCATCCAGTTTAATCTCATAAAAAGAGAAATAGGAATTTATTTTATAGTCTGCTGTATCTTAGTTCTTTTCATGCTTGATTATCGGATAAATCAGTGGGAGGGATTGGTACTCTTTCTTGGAATTATTGTGTACACCTTATGGTGTATAAAATCGTCGGTGGAAGAACCTGAAGAGGTCAGTGATCAATTGCATTCAACTTTTGGAACATGGATTCTCCTTGTCCTGGGGATTATTGTATTATATCTTGGATCAAAATCTTTTGTGAAAGGTGCTATTGACATAGCTCATATTTTTAAGGTGGATGAGGTTGTAATCGGCATGTCAATTGTTGCATTTGGGACTTCGTTGCCGGAACTTGCAACATCTGTGGTAGCAGCATTTCGTCGGGAGAGCGCTATTTCAATGGGCAATATTATCGGATCGAACTTATTTAATATTCTGTTGGTTTTAGGTCTGGTTTCAATTATTAAACCAATAGATATTTCCTCAGGAATCCTTACATTTGAAATTCCTGTTATGATATTATTCGGATTGGTGTTGATTCCACTCAGCTTTATGAGGCAGCCCGTCTCCAGGGCTAGTTCAGTTTTATTATTTATCGGATATGTTATTTTTCTATTCAATCTCAATTGGTAATCTTGAAAAAAGTCAGGTAGGTTTTTTTATAGTGATAGCATTTAATGGTGTTTCTTATTTTTTTTCAAAAGAAATTGGTGTAAAAGATGTCAATTTTGAAATTAGCCAGGATGAATTTGCTTTTTTAATTGGTCCAACCGGATCAGGGAAAACGACTATTATGCGTCTCATTTATATGGATCTAATGCCTGACGATGGGTTTGTCACCGTTGGTGGAATAAGTTCGAACAGAATAAAAAAACGAAAGATACCAATGGTGCGCCGAAAAATAGGGATGGTCTTTCAGGATTACCATCTTTTATCTGACCGAAATATTTTTGAAAATGTTGCTCTTCCTTTGCATATGGTAGGAATAAGGAGAGATGAAGTGCGAGAAAGGGTCATGAATATGTTGAATGAATTAAATATTGAGGAGAAAGAAAAAAAGAAACCATTTGAATTATCTGGAGGAGAACAGCAGAGAGTTTGTATTGCCCGTGCGTTAGTAAAAGAGCCGGAAGTCATTCTTGCCGATGAACCAACTGGAAACTTAGATCCCGTTGCTGCTCATGATTTGATAAAATTACTGGAAAATGTTAATAATGAAGGAACAGCTGTGTTCATGGTTTCTCATAACTACAATTTAATTAAGAACAGAGGTCATAGAATTCTGGAAATCCAGATGGGGGAAATTCAAAACCAATGATCGATAAAATTTCATTTTTATTAATTGAAGGTTTTAGGAATTTATGGCGGCATAAATTAACTGCTTCGACATCCATTTTTTCAGTTTTTCTGACGTTATTTCTAATTGGAATACTCATTATAGTGGGTCAGAATTCTCACTATCCTATTGAATATTTTCGGTCTAAGTATAAAATTGAGGTTTTTTTCAATAACGATACTTCAGATGCACAAGAAAAAATTATTATTGAGAAAATTCGTGAACTTCCTGAAGTCCGTTCGGTAACACCAATTACAAAAAAGGATGCTGTGAGAATCTTTAAAGATCAGTTTGGAGAAGATGTGATAAAAATGCTTGGATATAATCCTCTTCCAGGCAGTGCGGTAGTGAACATTAATAAAGATGGTTTTGAGCAGGTAAACCTTGAGCCCCTTACAGAAAAGATTCAGTCACTAAATGGTGTGGATGTTGTTCGATACCAGGGGAGGTTAATCAGCCGTTTAGAAAGATTTTATCAAATGATGATCAACCTGTTAAAAATATCTACCGGGGTAATTCTCCTGGTTAGTATCGTAGTTATTTCAAATACAATCAAATTGACCATTTATACATGCCGGGAACTGATCAAAACATTGCAGTTACTTGGTGCGACAAAAATGTTTATAAAAGTTCCCTTTATTCTGGAGGGAATATTTCAAAGTATCATTGGAGCTTCTTTGGCATTTTTTACTATCTTTGGGCTTATGAAAGCGGGTAATTACTATCTTCCTCAATTAGTTACATTGAGGATTCAATTGGACCTTTATTTTGGAATTGGATTACTCATTATTTCTGTCGTCATTGGTTTTATAGGTAGTTATCGTGCAGTCTCAAAATTTTTATAAATGTTTATTCACCACTTGACTAAAAAAAATAATAAGGTCTAATTTAGTATCATGAAAGAACAAGATTCAAAAGGACTAAGTGAAAGGGAACACCTTGTTCTCATGACAACAATTGAGGATTATATTGAAGTAAATCATCCCGTTGGGTCCAATTTCCTAAAAAAACGTCATTTATTTTCTTTTAGCCCAGCAACAATCCGGAACACTTTAGCATGCCTAGAATCAAAAGGAATGCTTACTCATACGCATACCTCTTCTGGGCGAATACCAACAGATGAAGGTTACAGATATTATGTTGATAAGTTGTCAGACAGCGAAAAAATGGAAGGTAAATTAGATGAGGATACTTTTAAGAACCTTATTAAGATGACCTCAAACATTGATGATTTGATGCAGGCAACTGCAATTTTGTTATCTAAAGTAAGCCGATTGTTTGGTTTCGTTATGATTTCTGAGGTGAATAAAAGTATTTTAACAGATATTGAACTTATTTCTCTTTCCTCTGACCGTGTTATGGTGGTTCTTGCCATGAAAACAGGATTAATTCGTTCAATTGTACTTGAACTGAAAGTGGTTGTTAATCAGAATGAATTAGATAGTATCACTGCAATTTTGAAAGAATGTTTACTTGGTCTTTCGTTAGATGAAATTCAGAAGACAATCCATCTTCGTGTGTGTGGATCAGATATCTTTGATCATGAAATTATTCAAGTGTTGGTTAATAAGCCAGTCTCACATTTCAGTCTCGCAGGTAATACATTGATTTATACTTCATCCTACAGTGAACTGTTAAATTATCCAGAATTTCAGGAAGTCACGATACTCCAGAAGACAATTAAAGCTCTAGAGAAAAGGAATATTAAACAGTTTATAAAATCTAATGTGGGTTCAGAAAAAAAATATACATTTATTGGACATGAGACAAACAACGATCTCATGGATCACTTTTCAATTTTGACTTCTCGATTTAATAGTGATTTAGTAACCGGTCAATTAGCTGTTTTAGGTCCTACTCGTATACGGTATCAATTTGTGAAGCGTATACTTGAAGATTTTTCGAAGGTGTTACCGAATGTCTGTTAAAAAACAGGAAACAGTTGATTCGTCTGGAAAGAAGATCGAACAAAAGAAAAAAAAGACTCCCCCCCCAAAGGGTTCTAAAGAAAAACAAAAAATCAATGATTTAAACCAACAGTTGGTTCAAAATGAGGATCGACATCTTCGTCTTATTGCAGAATTTGATAATTATCGACGCCGAAAAGGGAAAGAGATAACCCAAATGCTGCAGTATGAAGGAAAGGCAATATTTGAAGATTTATTACCCATCATTGATGATTTGGATCGATTAGCTGAGGCCTTCAATACACATAAGGAATCTGATGATGGATCATCTATTAAGGAAGGAGTTCGATTAATTCAAGCAAAAATGAGAAAGTTTTTAGAAGATTGGAAGATAGAACCCTATGGTACACCAGGTGAAATATTGGATTTAGATGTTCATGATGCGATTATGACTCAGAAAAAAAAGGGGAAGAAGGAAAATGAAATTCTGCAAGTTTTTCAAAAGGGTTATACTTACAAAGATAAGGTAGTCCGCCATGCAAAAGTGATTGTCAACAAAAAATGAAAGATTTGTATGAGATATTAGGTGTGGATAACACTGCATCAGCTGAGGAAATAAAGCGGGCTTATCGAAAAATTGCTATGAAATACCATCCGGACAAAAACCCCGGAAATAAAGAGGCAGAACAGCAATTTAAAGAATCAGCTGAAGCTTACTCTGTATTGAGTGATAAACAAAAACGAGGGCAGTACGATCAGTTTGGTCATGCCGGCGTAGGCATGGGCCAGCAGGGCGGCGGGTTCGGAGGTGATGTACATATGTCCATGGATGATATTTTTAGTCAATTCAGTGATATTTTTGGGGGACATAATCCTTTTCAGGATATTTTTGGAGGTTCAACAAGACAAAGCAGTCATGTGCGAAAAGCAAAGGACCTGCGTGTCTCAATTGAGGTAGATTTTTCTGATATATTGCACGGAACTGAAAAAAAAATCCGAATCAAACGGTTTGAAGTTTGCACGACTTGTGATGGCAATGGGGCTAAGCCAGGTACGACACCTTCACAGTGTAGGCATTGTGGAGGGAATGGTCAAGTACAAAGAATGTCACAATCCTTTTTCGGGCAATCTGTTGTTGTAAGTGATTGCCCCGTTTGTCGTGGAGAGGGGGTTTTAAATGAACATCCGTGTCGTGATTGCAGTGGTCGGGGAATTATCCGTAAAACAGCAACTATTAAAATTTCAGTTCCTAAAGGAGTTTCCACTGGAAATTATATGACCTTAAGCAAAGAAGGGAATAAAGGCGGAAAAGGTATTGAACCGGGGGACCTCGTTGTCTATTTTGAAGAGAAAGAACACCCCTTTTTTATTCGGCATGGGCTTGATATTTTTATTGAAGCGCAGGTACCAATATCTTGGGCTGTATTAGGAGGAACTATTGACGTACCTACCATTGATGGTAAAGCCAGCCTAAAAATACCAGATGGTATTCAATCTGGACAGATTCTCCGAATGCGCGGAAAAGGATTTCCAAAATTAAGAGGAGGCCAAAAAGGTGATCAGCTTGTGAGGATACAAGTTTCAACACCAAAATCCCTGAGTAAAAAAGAAAAGGATTTGTTTTCAGAATTAGCTAGTTTAAATGGGAAGTTGAAACCGAAGTTTAATAAAGTTGATTTTTAGTGAAACTCTTTACTTCTCAGGAAAAAACTGTTTTTCGTTTTTTGATTGGAACTGCGCTTGCCGGACTCATTGTTGGGGCTATTAGACATAATTATTTTGATAACAAACGAGACAATATTGCTGTTCATGAAAGAAAAGCATCCTTTTTAAGGGACAGTCAATTACCTCTTGATACAAATGCAGTAAGCGTGCTTCAAGAAATTGTTTCAGATGGTCAAGAAGAAGCATTGATAGAAGGTAGTATTAAGAAAAAAATTGAAATTATTAATGTAAATACTGCAAAGAAAGATGAATTGATTTTTTTACCAAATGTTGGTCCAGTTACAGCAGAACGGATTATTCGATTTCGAGAAGATTTTGGAGTGTTTAAATCAATTGACGATTTAACAAGAGTAAAAGGAATAGGTCCAAAAACGTTGGATAAATTGAGGAAATATGTAACAATTTAATTGAGTTAATTCTATGGATTTTAAAAATAGTCAAAAGCGAAATGATTTTATTGAGCTGTTAATTGTATCGGCGTTTATTGCCATGATATTTACTATTTATGTTCCGGTAGGAATATGGGAAGAAGAAGATAAATTCCGCGGAAAAAGTCATTTTCGAATGAAGACTATTTATGGAGTAGAATCTTTTTTTGAACAATTAACAGATATCTATGAGGCTGATGGTCTATGGGCAATGAATGTCGTTAATGCTGTGAGGGATTCATTAACTGCAGATTCAACCTATATTGGATTACAAACTATGGTTTTGAACAATAGGGACATTCAGGTAGACATACCAAACGGTTTTGAAACAGAGTATGATACCACTTTTGGATTTATGAAAATGAGAAGGGATACAATTATTGATACTACCGTTACTGTTGTTGTTTTTTCTGAGGAATTATCCCGGAATGATACAGTTTTTATCCAGCGAAAAGCTCTTGGTAAAATAAAAATGGACCCCTCCTTTCGAAAGATATTAAGTGAAGAACCTTTACAAAGAATAGAAGTTGTGGAATACTATGATACTTATATGCCTGATTCTTCAATGTTTTATTGTCCTGTTACGGATGATCCATATAAAATTACACTTGAAGAATCGAGCCTTAAAATAGAAAGCCCAATTACAGAAATATATAAAGAATCCAGGTACATATTTTTTTCATTTAAAGCATTTAATCATGGATATATTGATGATGGAGCTCGAAGTTGGAATTGATGGACAATGCTTAACTTAATCTTAAATAATACACATCTTCTTTGTGCTCAATCGACAAAGACATCCCAGGGATTAATTGTTAATAGCTTAGCTTTTCGTAAGTTTTCCCGGAAATTAAAAGATGTTATTCATGATGATCGGAAGCTGAGTGCTCTCCTTCAACCAGCTTTTCGGAGTATTGCAAAATCTTGTCCTTTTTCTGGAGATAAAGTATATGTGGCTTTGGATGATGATCTCCTGTACCAGGATGTTCTTATTGCAGAAGAGGATTTTTCAACGGATGATGCCTGGGAATATATCCTATGGTCTGCAAAGCAACGATGGGGAGATCAGCATAAACAGTATTCAACTTTTTCTCAGTCATATTTTGAAAAACAAAATGAATACCAGGTTATTTCATGTCCGATAAATCTGATAAACCAAATAAATAAAATTATTAAGGAAATGAATGCTGAACCTGTTTGGATGGGGTTATTTAGTGAAATTCTTCTGGAGGGAGATAAAAATAGTAATAACATTTTCATATTTGATCAAGGGAAATCCTATCGCGTTTTTCATAGAGATAGACGTGGTTATGTAAGTGGAATAGTCAGATTTACCTCTGGTAAATTTAAGATTCAATCATCAATTGGCAGGGGACAAACCTTGAAAAGTATTTTTCAGGAATTAGATAAAACCGTACAGGTTCGATGTGTAGACCAGTTAACAAAAGGTAAGATGGCTCATTGGGAAAAAATGAGTTTTACTGTTTTACAGCCACTTCAAGAGATAAACACAAAAGGAATAAAAATGCCTATTGACGTTTCTCAGCGTGGATTAAATATTCTAACTGAATTAATAGGGGGTAATGCTGCTGAGGTATCGATCAATTTATTTAATATTCCTTATATACATGATATTTTACCCAAACCAGTAAAAATTGATAAAGCGAAAGAGCTTAAAGCTGAACCTATTGAACCAAGAAAAAAGCCTGTACGAAAAAAGGCAAAAACGATTAAAAGATCATTTCAATTTCAGGAGGCATTTATTGGGCTTCTTATTATTGGGATACTTTTCGGATCGATTTATTTCAAATTAAATAAAAAGGAGATTAATTTCTCCTTTCTTACACAACTTGTTTCTAAAGTAATAACCTCTGAAGAGACTGCTATAGAAGTGAGTCCCGGATTTCAGCATAAAGAAGAGGTATTCAATTCAAAGACAGCTCCTTTTCAAACTCAGTATAATACTTCCCAATCTCTCCTTAATACAGTCACTTATATCCTGAATACTATTTCTATTTCCGAAATGTTTTCACTGTCAATTCAGGATCTTAAAATGGAGTTAGCCTGGACAGGTGATCAGGATACAGGGTTTTTGAATAGTTTGGAAGGAGTTTCAATGCAACTTGAAAAAGATGAAGATAACAAACATCATCTGGTTGTTATGCTCAGTAAGAAAGTTGTAGCAGTGCCAGGGAGCCGGATTGAAAGAGATGATCTCATTACAATAATTTCGGATAAATTCAATCAATCTAAGTTCCGTCTACTTGAAACTATTGAAAATGGAGAGGAGGGCTTTGATCCTTTGATATTGCAAATTGATTCTATTGAAAAAGCCCACAAGTTCACAAAATGGGTTTCGGGATTAGCTGGCAATATTATTGTTCGAAAAGTTGAAGTGAATAATCAAATAAATATTCAGGACTCCAACGCTGTTTTTCATATTGCAGTTTTTAAAGACAATTTCCATAGTTAATATTGGAAAATTTGGATGCATATCCTTGCTGGACAATACAAAAGCCGCAGGATTGTAACACTTCCTAGACTTTCGTACCGACCCACACAAACACGAATCCGTAAAAGTCTTTTCGATATAGTGGGAGGATTGGATGGGAAAGCCGTACTCGATCTTTATGCAGGATCAGGAATACTGGGTTTTGAGGCAGCTAGTCGTGGTGCGAAGGAAATTACCTTTGTAGAGAATAACCCGGATATGGTGAGACTTCTTTATAAGAACCGTAACCTATTCAAAAATACCAATTTTTCTATAAAAAAAATAGACGCTGTAACATTTCTACATTCTTGTGGAACCTATGATTTAATACTTGCAGATCCTCCCTATGAGAATTTTGCACAAAATAATAAAATTGATGGAAAAAGTCTCGTTGATTTATGCTTAACAAAGGTTAAACTTCATGGGCAGTTTATACTTGAAATGCCTTCGAAAATTGATTTAACAGGTACCCGTGAAAAAATATATGGTGGTACTAAATTAGTATTTTGGAATCGAACATGAAAAAAGTTATTTACCCAGGCACATTTGATCCAATTCACAACGGGCATATTGATATTGCCAAAAGGGGGGCAAAATTATTTGATGAGTTTGTTTTTGCAGTGGCAGTTAATCCATCAAAAAAACCATTATTTACTGAAGATGAACGAATTGAACTGATTAAAGAGGCAACCAGTGATATCCAAAATATTTCTGTCTTATCAACCAAAAAATTGATTGTTGATCTGGCGAAGGAAGAACATGCAATTGCCCTTATTAGGGGTCTTCGTCATGTGAGTGATTTTGAGCTTGAATTTCAGATGGCGATGATGAATTCCCATCTCAATCCAGAATTATCAACTATTCTTTTGATGCCGGATGAAAAACATATTCACCTTAATTCCAATCTTGTGAAGGAAATTGCCAGATTGCATGGAGATATTGCGGACTATGTTCCGCTGGCTGTACACAAACATTTGAAAATTAAATTCAATTAAGATATTTTTGTAACTTTCCTAAAATATTTTTACATAAAAAACCGGAACTTTATCAATGCCTACATATGACTACTTATGTACATCATGCACTCATCAATTTGAGCATTTTCAATCCATGTCAGATGATCTCCTTACAGAATGTCCCATTTGCGGTTCTAAAGTAAGACGATTAGTAAGCGGAGGATCCGGGTTGATTTTTAAAGGTTCGGGATTTTATCTTACAGATTATAAGAATAAACCGGAGAATAAAAAATCTCAGGATAAGAAAGAAAAAAAAGAAACAAAACCAAAAAAAATAAAAGAAACATCTGATAAAAAAGATTAAAAATGTTTGAATGGGTTTTTATTTAAATAACAAAATGCGGTAACAATGAGAAATAAAATAATTGATAGAGCGAAAGAGCATGTTGGTAGATTATTGGAGCAACAGCTTGACCGGATAGAACGGATAAAAACCGGGGAGAAAGTAATAGATTATTTACAAATCCAACCTATTATTGTAGGTATCATTGGTGGAGATGGAATTGGTCCTTATATTGCAAATGAAGCGCAAAGAGTTCTTGAAGTTCTTTTAGCTAACGAACTGAGCTCAGGAAAAATAGAATTCAGGATCATCGAAGGATTAACAATAGAAAAACGAGCGGAAGTGAATAAACCAATTCCAGAGGATATTCTCGAAGAAATAAAACAATGCCATGTTACTTTAAAAGGTCCAACCACAACTCCGCGAAAAGGGGATCCCTGGCCGAATATCGAAAGTGCTAATATAGCGCTGAGAAAAGAGCTTGATCTTTATGCAAATGTACGGCCTGTACGTGTGCCAAAAGATGGAATAGACTGGACATTTTTTAGGGAAAATACCGAAGGAGCATACGCTCTTGGCAGCAACGGGATAGATGTAACAGACGATCTTGCGGTTGATTTTACAGTGACCTCAACACAAGGTTCAAAACGAATAATCCGGTTAGCGTTTGAATATGCCAGGAGAAATAATATCAATAAGTTGACCATAGTTACAAAAGCAAATGTGGTTAAGACAACGGATGGGAAGTTTCTGAAGATCGGACAGGAAATTGCAAAGGATTATCCAGAAGTGGAAGCGGATGACTGGTATATTGACATTATGACCGCAAAATTGATTGATCCGAAACGAAGAAAACAGTTCAAAGTGTTAGTCCTGCCAAATTTGTATGGGGATATCTTAACCGATGAAGCTGCTGAACTTCAAGGTGGGGTAGGAACCGCAGGTTCTGCAAATATTGGGGATAAATATTCCATGTTTGAAGCAATTCATGGATCAGCGCCAAGAATGGTGGAGGAGGGGCGTGCGAAATATGCAGACCCATGCAGTATGATTCGTGCAGGAGCGATGTTGATGAATCATATTGGCTTTGAAGATCGTGCCAGGAAACTGGGAATGGCATTGGATATCACAAGTCAATTCGAAAAAAAATTAGTTAACACCGGCCGGGACACAGGTGCAACCGGACGTGAATTTTGTGATTATCTTCTCGATACAATTAATGATAGCAATCTGAAAGAAAAGTGGAAATTGTATCAATAAATAGAGGAGAAAACCAGAAGATAAAATAAGTTCGGTACAAATTTTAACAAACATAAAAGGGTGTGTACATTTATACACCTTTTTTTGATAAACTATGTTTATTGATTTCACAAAAGTAGAACTTCATTCAGGAAAGGGCGGAGCAGGTGCTGTATCTTTTCGAAGGGAAAAATATGTACCCAAAGGAGGTCCTGATGGTGGTGACGGTGGCAGAGGGGGGAGTGTCATTTTCCGGGTAGACCATAATCTGCACACTCTTCAAGATATTAAATACCGAAGATTTTATAAGGCGGAAAACGGTCAGCAGGGCGGTTCAAGCCGGAAAACAGGAAAAGATGGTGCTGACATCTATATACCAGTTCCACCTGGAACAATTATCAAAAATACAGAGAGTAAAGAAGTCCTTGCCGATTTGACTGAAGATATGGATTCTTTTATTGCGTCCCATGGCGGTCGGGGAGGTAAGGGTAATGAGCGTTACAAATCATCTACCCGTCAGGCCCCGCGGTATGCCCAGCCTGGGTTGCCTGGTGAAAAGGATGTTTTTACATTGGAATTAAAGGTCCTTGCCGATGTGGGTTTAGTAGGATTACCTAATGCAGGTAAATCAACACTGCTCTCACGAGTTTCAGCAGCGACCCCGAAAATCGCCGACTATCCCTTTACCACGCTTCAACCAAATCTTGGAATTGTGAAATATGGTGAATTTCAATCCTTTGTTATGGCGGATATCCCTGGATTGATCGAAGGTGCAAGTGAAGGAAAGGGACTTGGGCATCAATTTCTCCGTCATATCGAAAGAACAAATGTATTGCTGTTTTTGATTGATGTGCTGGAAGAAAATCCGAGAGAAGTATATGACACTTTGAGAAACGAAATTTACAATTATAACAAAGATTTAAAACAAAAACACTTTTTTGTGATCCGAACAAAAATTGACCTTTTGCAATCATCAAAAAGAGAACTGGAAAGCTGGTCTGATTTTGCTGAACCATATATCAATATTTCTTCGGTAAGTGGTTCTGGAATTCCTCAATTAGTTAAAGCTATAGTTGAAACAATAAATGAATCTTAACAGTATAGCTTCGCTTATAAACTTATTAAACATCAAAAGAGTTGGCCCACAAAAAGTTCGCAGCCTTGTTTCTGCTCATAAAAATCCTGCCGAAGTATTTTCTCTATCAACCCATGAGATATGTGCTGTAGATGGAGTAGACTTAAAAACTGCGTGGGCAATTAGAAAGGCAGTCCACTATGATTTTGGACTAGCGGAAGTTGAAAAAGCTCAGAGACTGGGTGTTGAACTAATAACATTCTGGGATGATGAATATCCCTTTCTTCTGCGAAAAATGTACGATCCGCCTGTAATACTGTATCGAAAAGGTCAACCTTTGAAAAAAAAAGAAGACTGTATTGCTATGGTGGGAAGCCGAATTACAACT
>Ga0209445_1001087_pt1 | contig 14910 bp, 9 predicted proteins | sample MarorgKNORR_S2LV_4_FD_188223 | JGI IMG/M metagenome (GOLD analysis project Ga0209445, IMG submission 188223) | Marine microbial communities from the Southern Atlantic Ocean, analyzing organic carbon cycling - NADW_A/KNORR_S2/LV (SPAdes) (version 2) | ecosystem: Environmental > Aquatic > Marine >...
GTATCTCACTTTTGATATTGACTGTCTTGATCCCGCCTATGCGCCAGGCACAGGTACGCCTGTTGTTGGTGGGATGAGCACAGACAAGGCTCTAAAGATAATCCGAGGCCTTGAAAAGCTGAATATTGTGGGTGCAGATATTGTTGAAGTGGCGCCTAGCTACGATTCTGCAGAGATCACTTCGTTGGCTGCTGCGACGATTGGACTGGATTTAATTTATGTAATGGCGGCTGCCGAGCTCAATTAACGAAGAATCTCGATGGGGCAACAACATTAGTCACACCCGGTTCTTCAATTGGTGCATTGCATGAAACTAATCGTGCAATGTTCTTCGGGCAGTAGGAGATTTAGGCTTTTTTACGGAAATCTGTAGTTCCCTATAAAATCAATATGCTTTCGCTTGTAATCTTAGGGCTTTCCCCTGTCTTAATAATTACAGTTGCAAACCCCATACTTAATAGTGAATTTTGAAAATAATCTGAAAAAAATGGAATAACTATTTTTGATGGTCGATACTTCAAGCATAAATCAAGAGGATTGCTCTGATGACTGTGGGAGACGCACGCGGTGACAATATGAATAAAACCCTGAAGCTGGTCAGCAAAGTGATATTGATTCTGCTCGCCCCGCAGTTAGCGTTGGGGCAATGGTCCGAGGAGCAGGAAGGGCAGCTGGTTATTCGCGGCGGTTGGTTGTTCGACAGCGTTAGTGACGATCGCCGACCGAACACCGGCATCATCATACAAGACGGCAGGATTGTGGAAGTCGATGCCGATGTCCAGCAACAGGTCTTGATCACCGCCAACGTTATCGACCTGGCCGAAACCGACACGATACTGCCGGGCATGATCGACTTGCACGCGCACTACAACTTCGACCTCGTCGATAACGGCCGTGTGGAAGAAGTCGTTTACAACGGCATCGTCTTTCTGGCAAACGGTGTCACATCGACCTGGTCGGCCGGTGAATCTTATCCCGAGCGTGTCATCGCGCAACGCGATCGAATTGATGCGGGTGAATCCATCGGGCCACGGCTGTTCGCGTCGGGTCCATACTTCGGCGCGTTTCGTTGCGAGTACAACATCGGCACGGCGGCGGACGATTGCATCGGCTGGCCTAATGACATTAGCGAAGACGAAATTCGTCAGGAAGTCGATTTCTGGGCTGAGCAAGGCGTCGTCAGCATCAAAATTAAGCAGGCAACGGCGGGTGAGATGAAGATACTCATCGAGCAAGCGCATAAGCATGGCATGACGACCGCAGCTCACCTCGCAAATTACGACTGGGTATACGATGTGGAGTTGCGGGACGCCATTCTCATGGGCCTGGACCGTGTTGAACACCAGCTTACTCTTGGTAGCGGAGGCCCGGACAGCGCCGAAATGCCGCAAATGATCGACCTGATGTTGGCACATGGGGTGTATTACGATGCCAATCTGCAAATGTACGGCGGCATCAACGAGCGTCGCGCACATGCATCGGAAATGCTGTGGACTGACGAAGCGAAGTATTTCACACCGTACGCGCAGACCTTACTTGAGAAGCGCGGCGACCCAGAGCCGGAATCTGATGACGCAGAGTTCACGCAACGGGTGCTTGAACTTAAATCATTATTCGATGCCGGAGGTGCGCACCTTTTGATCGTCGGCACGGACGAACCCGTCTACACAAATCTGTTGCCAGGCTTTGCCTTTCACCGCGAATTGCTCGCAATGACTTATGCGGAAATACCGTCAGCTGCCGTATTGAAGGCAGCCACCATTAACGGCGCAAGGGCGTTGGGCATCGATGCCCGTCTTGGCTCGATAGAAGCTGGCAAGCTAGCGGATCTTTTCGTGGTGCGTGGCAACCCCCTCGACGACATCAAAGCAGCGCGAGACATCAGGTTTGTCTTTAAAGATGGCATCGTATACGCCCCGGCGGAGCTACTGCAGTCTGCAGAGGGGAAGATCGGCCCGGCTGGCCCGAATGATCACGCCGACTGGGAACTCGAGATCCGGCCATTACGGCAAGAATAGAAAACTCTTCGGTCTTTAAACAAATGAAACTACTAACAACAATCACCCTTCTCTGCTTTTCCGTTGCTGCGAAGGAGAATTATTCATGAGGGCCATCTTAGTCATAGCGAGTTGTATATTGTTAATTCAATGTAACATTTCCGATGGAATAGCAAGCTCATCTGAAGTTAACCGCCTGTCAATTGGGATGACAAAAGCTCAGGTATTGGAAATCATCGGACAACCACGGTCATCCAATGCTCAAGGCAGAATAGAAATATTGCTTTGGCACTTCGGTCCAAGTGGCCATCTTGGACAACAATATCAAGTCACTTTAAGCAATGGGACGGTAACCGGCTATGGGGTGCAGTAGCATATAATCAGCTAATCGCGCCTTGATTAACTAATTCCATCACTGACCTCCTATCGCTTGCATCTGGTTCCACTGCTTACGGACTGGGTCATACTTGTCCTTCATGGTTTCCAAGTCCTGAACCGAGTATAAGAAAAACAAACGCCCTTTTCTTTGCCACTTTACCCTAAGTAATCAATGTCAGGGCTTATGTTTGGTGGTCAGTTGCAGCGGCACAAGGAGATGAAGGCGCGAGAGCCGAATTTTCGCCGAGCCGTGTTTAGCTTGTCAGTAAGGTGATTAGTTCAATTGGGTTTGACGATGGTCAGCTTCGCTTTCAATATGAAAGCTGTGTCTTGATGGGTCCAGAAAAACCCGCTCTGTTCTTGCTCAATGCCTAGATCAATTCACTGACAGCACGATGAGCCTGTTCTACCGCCGCTTCGAACAACGCGGTTGCAGCCGAATCGGCGTTGGCGATAGTAATGCGGCCAAATGGCTTGCGGGCAATCATATGGGGATAGCGCTCATCATGAGAATCTTCGTAAACCGTATCAAATAATGGGTTATACCAGTACGCATAGCCGTGGGCCCAGCGGTTAACCGTGATGCCCGCTATATCTGTCGCCGGGTCAAATCCAGCCTCACCAAGCATACTCGCCAGTTGAGTACGGACATTACGTTCGATAGTTTCGAAGGGTGTGTAAAGGAGTTCATGGCGGCCACGGCGATGCTGTTCCTTTGCTGTCAAACCTTGATTGTTCACATGCGGGAAGCGTTCCATATGCGCCACGATGGGCTCGTCAGGGTCACTGGAGAATTCATAATCGCCAAGACTAACGGGAAAATCGAGAGCCGTATAAATGTGATAACTACCAGGCGAGACCACAGCACCGATGCCCATCTTCTTCCAGGCTCGCCAGTTGCTCAAGGCAACATTGGTGTAGAGGATTGGGACCTTTACCTGGTTTGCCAGCGCATCACGTTGTGACACCGATAGTTCGGGGCACAGGTAGGGAATGATCGAATTGTTACAGGCCAGCACACAGGCACGCGCTTGTACCTGATATGCCTGACCATCTCGCACGTAGAAAACTCGAACTTGCTTGGCCGACCCAGGGTCGCCCACGTGCTGCACGCGATTAACCGTACTATTGAGACGAATCCGCACAGCTGCACTCATCTGGTCGAGTTTTGAATAATCGAATTTGGCGGTGACAATATCATCCATGGTGTTACCCTGTGCAACGTCAGGAATCATCTTACGTACCAGCAGCCGAGCAACGGAAGCAATGCCATCAGGAAAGTGGTGGATATAGGATTCAACGTGTTCGTCGTCATCCGATAGCCCCGCGGCATCCCATCCAGGCAGACCTTCATCGTAAAAACCAGATGCTGCCGTGATTGCCTCAATACCAAGACCGTTTTCAATGGCCTGATCTTGCAACAGTTCTAGTACCTCGGGCTCGGTAATCGCCATATGTTTGAGTAAAAAATCACGGTAGCTGATGCTTTCAAGGTACTTCCATTTAGCATCTCCCTGAATCTCAGGTATCTGATCCTCATCGGTCGTCAGCAGACGTAAAAGCTCGCTTTTTGCAGCATCGGAAATTGGCATTTGTGCCACCGCTGCTTCCGCGGACAGGGCGGCAGAATCTGACAGGGGTAAATAACCTTCAAATAAACCCAGTTCAAAGGGCACAACGCGATCAGCACCCCACCTTGCCTTATTGAAATGGATACAGCCTCTGAGGCCATGGCGCCTGTAGAAATCCTGGTCGTAGGCTTTATCAAAACGCTTGATATCAACCCCCAGGTCATCCAATAAACCTTTTGTGACGCGACTATATTCTGATGGCGCTTGAAGGGTTTGGGCACCACCGTAACCGATCAATGTGCGCCCCCCGACCACGAACTCATTGCGCTTGGCGTGACCGCCAAAATCATCATGGTTGTCGAGAATGAGGATGCGCGCCTGTGGTTTCTGTGTACGATAAAAGTGAGCAGCGGAAAGACCACTGATACCGCCCCCCACGACAACGAGATCGTATACCCCAGTGTCAGGTTCCTGAACCGTACCCCAGTCCCGACGACCCTCACGAGCGAGTTGGTGAGCGACATCAAAAGCACCGTCATGATTACCCCGCAGTCCGGTAAGTGCTGGCGGATAAGTACTTGCCGACAAAGGCAGGCTATTGCCATCCTGCCCGGCGAGTATGGAGCCGGGAAACGTGCTGGCAGCGGAAAGTGCACCTAACCCATGGACAAAATCCCGGCGGGATATGCGATGGTCCATACCAAGATCACGATCTGATTGTTTCATTTTATGAAGCCGCCCATTTATATTCTGACTGCATAACACTTACTCTTCCTTGTACAAGTATGCCATAGGAGGTGATTCGCAACCACAAGGCGACTTAGTCCTGAACGGGATTTCCTTGAAAACAAAAACAGAATCCAGGCCCACTCCTCCCTACCAGAAGAAATATCACCTTTCTTACCTCGGGAACTTTCCCACCTGCTCTCAAACTTCACCAGTCAAACACTGCTGCGGACCCATGGCTACCTGGTTGCTTATCGAGGAGAGGGAAGAGATCGATGGCGTTTAACTATTTGCTTAACCACTACGGATCCGGCGCGCCAGGATCTGCTGCAATCGATGCTTCGTGATCTTCCATAACCTGGTATAAGGGAAAATCTACCCATGTGTCATTGAGATAATTGAGTTCGGGGACTTCTTCTTTTGGGTCTACGAGCAAATTGTAGAAAGAAGGATAAGCCAGTCTATTGATCGCATAACTATTTTCATCAATCTCTTTGATCAGCATTTTCCAATTGCGCCATTTCACACCAAAGAGCTCGTTGCCAATGTAAATGATGACGGACTCTCGAGCAGATTTCTCCGACTTTCCCATAAAGAAATCAGATTGGTCAGCACCATCCAGTATTCGATCGCCCGGGAGATCGACCGCTAAAAAGCTGGCTAATGTGGGAAACAGATCAATCGCATGGACAATGTCGTTTGATATTTGTCCTGCTGGGATTTTCCCAGGCCAGCGGATCAGAAAAGGGACGCGTAGAGAACCTTCATAGGGTGAAAACATGCTTCCTCGCCACGGACCGGTGAAACCAAACGATCTCGGCACGCCTTCGCGCCCATTGTCCGATGTGAAGATAAAGATAGTGTTATCTTTTAACCCTAAATCATCGACGGTATCCAGCAATTCACCCACGTAGGCATCCGTCTGTGCCAAAACATCGGCGAAGCTTCCATTTCCGGTTCTGCCCGCGTAGTCGGGATGGGCCTCGACCGGTTCATGGGTTTGGGTGTATGGAATGTAGGCGAAGAAAGGCTGGTTTTCCCTCGATTTTCGTTGGATGAAATCGATAGCATGATCGGTAATCTCTCGATCGATCGTCGTGCGCTTGGCACGGTCATAAACAGCCACTTCCGTCGGCTCTTGCCCGCGCGTTCCGGTCATGACGTAGTCGAATACAGCATCGGGATGGCTGTCTGGCACGAAACTGTAGCTATTCGGCCAGAAGGCTCGGTCTGATGAATGCTTGATTCCATACCATTCATCGAAGCCCTGATCGGTAGGCAGTCGACCTTCGCTATCGCCCAGGTGCCATTTGCCAAATATACCCGTTGCATAACCATTTCCCGATAGCATTTCAGCCAGCGTAATCTCCCACTGGGTTATGCCATACCATATTCCTCTGGGAGGCCCATCTGGCCGTTGCCGCGTACGAATTCCGTAACGGCCAGTCATTAACGCTGCGCGCGACGGTGTGCATTCTGCTTCGACATTGTAATTTGTTAGCTGAAATCCTTCGGCGGCGATGCCATCGATATTTGGAGTAGCTGCCCCGCGCAAAACACCGCCGCCATAAACGCCAATCTCGCCGTAACCAAAATTGTCCATCAGGACCAGTACAATATTAGGCTTTAGGCCTTGCGCAGGTGCAGCCTGGGCCAATGGGGCCAAGGCAAAAAGGAGTAACAGTGCGAGAATTCTCGATTTCCGCGTGTAGTCGAACATCATGACCTCCATTGATACTGCTGTTGGATCTAAGTGTCGTCCGTGCTCACCAGACATTTTTGCATGAACAATATCCCATGGCTGATTTGTAATCAAAGGCTTTGGCTGCAGTAGCAGTCGCCGACATCCAAAGCACGTCGAGTAGGAGAAGAACAAAAGCTATGTCAATTGGTATCCACACCTTCATTTGGCGAAAATTATCGTCCTGCTAACACTGGAAACCTTCGGAACTCCGGAAATCTCCCTAAAACTCCGCGACATTGACTAATCTAATGGCCTATCCCTGCTCTAACCAGCCATTATGGAACTGTTTGCATTTTCAAGCCGCAACCAGTCCTGCCACCCTCTGCTGCGCGGGGATGCACGAATGCCGCGAGCGCATGGATGCGCGGCAGCGGTCCTGGCAGCACCATTAAGAACCTTCAAATCACTCAATCTGTGGTGGTGCTCATGTTCCTCCAGAATAATTTCTGTACCCGATGTGAGGCTTACATTTTTCCAGGCGAAAGGTATCGCGTAGTGAGTTCTCCGGTGCAAGCGGGGCACTGTTACTGGAAATAGCCTTCTCTTTGAGGTGCCTAAGAATCTTCTCAGTGGCTAGCTGATCTTCCACACAGGAACTGATCTTGACCGGGCCTTTGCACCCCTCACAGATATAGGTGTCAGTATTCCAAAAATTGGAATAAGCTGCAATTTGACAAAACCATTCCTTAATTTGAGTAATATCGCTGGAAATATCGATTTGACACTGACAGGAGTGCCAATTCTCCGCCTACAGGCGAGGAAACCAATCGCAATGTAGCTTGCTAGTATCCTACTAGATAGAATCACGATTGGTCAAAATGCGATGCAGCCGGTTGAAAACAATTGAAAGTATGAGGTCCAGGTGAAAAAAATAAAACCCGCGTTAGTTCAATCCCCACGCATGAAGCTGTCTCCACTTGCAGCAGCAATACTTGTGGCTAGTAACCCGGCGGCGAGCTTCGCAGCTGAAGAGAACCCTATCGCTATTGAAGAGGTGATAGTCACCGCCACCAAGCGGGAGACTAATCTGCAGGATGTGCCCCACAGCATAACCGCTCTTACGAATTTTGACATCGAGCGCATGGGCATCACCGATATTGATGACCTGATCAGGGCGCTGCCCAGCGTCTATATGCAGGCGACGATGGCCGGTAGAAACCAGCTGACCATGCGCGGCATCTCAACTGGCTCAAACGAATATCGCACAGACAGCCAGGTTGCTATCTATGTCGATGAGCAGCCCATGACCACTAATTCTCAGCAGGTGGGTGTGCGGGCCATCGATATGCTACGCATCGAGTCCCTGCCGGGTCCTCAGGGGACTATTTTTGGTTCCAGTTCCCAGACCGGCACCTTGCGCTACATTACCAATAAACCGGATTTCGCTGGATTATCAGGTGCGATCGATGTTGGTGCAGGAACCACCAAAGGGGGTTCTGAGAGCCATGATCTGTCCGGCCACATCAATATTCCCCTGATTGACGATGTGCTCTCCCTGAGAGCTGTTGCCTACAGCTCACACGAAGGCGGCTATGTTGATAATATCCTTGGATCAACGTTGTCTGGCAATTTTGATAACGCCGCTATCGTTGACAAAGATATTAATGAATTCGATGTGGACGGTGGTCGTTTAGCGCTGCTCTGGAACATGAGCGACAACTGGTCAACCCTGTTTAGCGTTATCGGAGAAAAAAATGACGCTAAGGGCACTTGGGAAAGTGATCCCTACCTCGGGGATTACAAAATTACCCGATTCTTCGATGAATACAGAACCGACGATTGGTTTTCTGCTGCGATCACCGTACAGGGAGACCTCGGTTTTGCTAATTTGTCCTTAACCGGGACCCATTTTGAGAGAGCTATTGCTTACGAATTTGATAACAATGTCTACAGCCAGAGAAAGGATGCAGCCTACGGTGGACGCTATTTCCAACTCTATAATGCCGGCGATCCTGCCTATGCGAACTATGGAAACTTCCCCTTATATGATTCCGAGTATTCCTCTAGCACCTTGCTCAATGATCAATTCCAGGACAGGGAAACTCTTGAGCTTCGCCTGACTTCACAAGGTGATAGTAGACTGCAATGGATGGTAGGAGGCTACTACGAAAGTGTGCATGACGGCTGGTACTACACCACCGAGCAGCCAAATCTGGTTAATACGCGAGCGTGGGCGACAGCGCAGGCTTATGCCTACTTGTACTTGAACAATTATGGCTATGAGAACGTGCAATATCCCCTGGCAGAAACCGAAACGAGTTATGCCGGCCACATGAATCGCACCGTGGATCAAATTGCCGTCTTCGGTGAATTGGGTTACGACCTCACCGACAAATTATCGGTGACACTTGGCGCCCGTTGGTCAGAATTTGAGCGAGACGAGTTTGATATCTACCACTGGCCCGGAGGCTTGCCCGTCCCCGGCGGTTTCGACTCAGATGGAGGGTATGGGGACTTCGGCAAGAGTAGCGATACCATTTACAAGATCGGTGCCAAGTATCAGTTTGACGAAGACAAGATGGGGTATTTCCTGTTTAGCCAGGGATTTCGATTGGGCGGCCGCAACAGTGCAAGGGCGGCGAATACCGGTTTAATTCCGAGAGATTTCGATCCAGACTTTCTCGATAACTATGAAGTCGGATTTAAGACACAGTGGTTGGACAATCGATTGCAGATTAACGTTTCTGCCTTCTACATGGATTGGAAAGACTATCACGTGAGTACTGGGGGTATAGGCAAATGGTGGGTTCGAGGCACGATAAATGCGCCTGGGGCCGACACCACGGGATTCGAAGCCAACTTTCTGTGGCGAGCCAACGCGAGACTGAGCATTAGTGGCAGTCTGTTTTCAGCGAGCCCAGAATTCTCGGATGATCTTTTGGAGCCTAGTGGCAGCGGTGACTTGAGAATCATAGATGGCATGCCGATGCCGGGATCGCCAGAAAACAAAGCCTGGCTCAGCGTGAATTATGAAGTCCCCAACGTGTTCGGTGGTGATTTGTGGTTCTACTACGATATCGCCTATCAATCGGAGACCTGGAGCCGAATTAGTGACATACGCGATGACTACAAGGGCGGATTGGCAGACTCCTGGACTTTTTCTAATTTTTCCGCGGGGCTGTATCTGAACAATGGGGTGGATATCACCTTTAAGGTAAGAAATCTCTTCGACGAACAGGGCTGGAACTATGCCTATACCAGTTACGATGACTATGGCGATGAGTTTTTTGGTGGCGATCCTCGTTTTAAGAGTACGCGCGCACTCGATGTTCCGAGAACGATGAGTCTCTCCTTTAGGAAGGCCTTCTAAAAAGCTCACAGCAAAAGCCAGTGAATTAGATCCGAGCCTGGGAAAAAGCGGCCCACCCGTTCCCCAGGCTTGGTTTTCCAGTCTATACTTGGTCCCCTAAACTCCAAGGCATCACCAAACAACTGAGGAATCATGGTAAAGCTTGTCACCAGTTCCGTCGTGCGCGGCAGTCAGCAGGGGGAAAGTCACGGTGGTGTCTACCTGATCGATATTGAGAAACAATCCGTAGAACAAAAAATCGATTGGAACACCGCGGACATCGATTGGCAGGGACGAGGCTGGGACCGGGGACTGCGGGGCATCGCCTTCGATGGGCATCGAGTCTATATCGCCGCCAGTGATGAGTTGTTTGCCTATACTCCAGACTTTAAGCTGATTGAATCCTGGCGTAATCCCTTCCTCAAGCACTGTCATGAAATTGCCGTGTACGAGCGTAAACTTTTCATGACTTCTACCGGGTTTGACACCGTGCTGGCGTTCAATCTCGACCAGTATGAGTTCGACTGGGCTATGCACATTGGCTCCAGCGATTATAGATTTCAACCCAGGCTGTTCGATCCCAGATCGGAGGAAGGCCCGTTGATGCTCAACAAATTACATATCAATAATATCCATTGTTCCAAAGCGGGTATGTATATCTCGGGATTGAGAAGTGGCGGCATGCTGCACTACAACGGCAAGGCGATTAACATGGCAGTGGAGTTGCCTGCTGGCACGCACAATGCCCAACCCTTTCGCGATGGCGTCATTTTTAATGATAGTCAGGCCGATGTATTGCGATATACGGGACGTGGAGAAGGCGAAGAAGACAGGGCGATGGCGGTGCCAAAGCTTGACGCCAGCAAGCTCAAACACAAAGAAGCCGATGACGGTGAAACTGCACGACCCGGTTTCGCCCGTGGATTGTGCGTGTTGTCAGATCGAATTGTGGCCGGTGGTGCTTCGCCCTCTTCCATCACCGTTTATGATCTTGCCGCCAACCAACAGTTAGTTTCGGTCAACCTGACCATGGATGTGCGCAATGCCATTCATGGGCTTGAAGTCTGGCCATTTTAGCACAACCCTATAATCCCGCGTTTTTTGATACTTCTGGAAGCTCGTCGATAATATAGCCTAATTGATCCTGCCACAGGCCCAGGTGTTTTTCATAGCGTCGCCAAGTGCCAAGTGCCCCAGTATAAATGGGTTGTCGAACCTGCTCCGAACTGGCTGTTTTTACTGCACGCTCCGTCTCGTGAAACCGCACGCAACTTTCCTCGAAAGGAAGCCCGCAATGGTCAAGGATACGGCGCACCTGAGATTCTAAATCGGTCACCGTCACTTCATAGTGTACGTCCAGCACCTTCCCCGGTAAAACGTCATGCCAGTATTTCATCATGGCATCATATTGTTTGTAGTAATGGGCCAAATCTAACATATCATAGGTGAAATTCTGGCCCTGGCCGAAAAGTTGTTTATAGCCGCCAAGGCAACTATCGAATGGGTGGCGACGCGCGTTAATCACTTTGGTATTGGGTAAAATCAGATGCATAAGCCCGACGAAGGGAAAATTATTCGGTAACTTATCTGTAAAAATAGGCTTGTCGGTTACCCGATAACGCCGACTCTCCTCAATGTATTGTTGACCATAAGCACGCAAGTCCTTTTTTCGCAGTTGGCTTACTGCCTCGGGGTACGCTACGCCATCGGTACGGTATCGACCAATCGATTGTGACAGCTTGCCCAATACAGGCAATTCTGCAGTTCCCTCAACTTGGCTGTGGCTGGCGAGAATTTGTTCAACAAGGGTGGAACCAGAACGTGGCAGGCCAACGATCAGGATCGCATCCGCTGCGTCGAAGCCCTGGTTAGCACGCTCGGCAATAAAATCGCGATTAAAGACAGCCTTGACCGCCGCGTGCCTGTTTTCCATTTCGATAGGTTCATGGGCCACAGTCATGCGTTGGCGCTGATTACCCGTGTGATAGTGATGCCAGGCTTTGTCGTATTCTTTTTCATCTTCGAATGCCTTGCCCAAGGCGAAGCGAAAATGAATATCGGCGGATTCTGACAGGTCCTCACGCTGCAATTGCTGCTGCATATCCTCGAGCTCCTGCGGCTCGAACTTGAAGATTTTAAGATTGGCCATACTCCAATAGACTTCACCAAAATCGGGTTTGGCTGCGATAGCGGCTCTGTAGGCTATCAATGCATCAGCCTGTCTACCCACCGTCTTCAGTGCGTGGGCATAGCCCATCTGTACTCCCGCTACCTTGGGGTTTAGCTCGATCGATTTAGCATAGGCTTCTACAGATTTGTCAGGGTACATGGCAACCGAGAAGGCACTGCCAAGCCCCGCCCAGGATTCGGGATTCTTAGGATTCAGTTTCGTCGCCTGTTGGTAAGCAGCAATTGCTTCTACATTCTTGTTTCTTTCCAAGAGTAAGGCTCCAAGGATTAACCACGCGCCAAGATAGTCCTTTGCCAGCTGCGTCGCACGGCGCAGCAATGCCTCGGCATCATCCAATTTTGTCTTTCCCTGCCAATAACAAACAGCGAGATAGCGCATAGCGTTAACACTGTCAGGATTGCGTTTTAAAACACTCTGGAACACCGCCACAGCATCATCCAATTGCTTTGTACGTAACAGCTCCACACCCTTCATTATCGTAGCTCGATCCTCATCGCTATCGATGTAGACTTGAAAAGCCTCATCGGCATCCTTGCCTCGGCCAGCTGCGACGAGGGCCTGACCCAGTTTTTTGTGGGCCAGCGGCAGCGCCGGTTGTAATTCTATAGCGCGCTCGAACTCAGGAATCGCTTCGCTAAACTTTGATTGCAGTGCTAGTACGCTACCCAGATCTTCATGCAGTTGTGGAAATTCCGCGTCCAAGGACAAGGCGAAACGCAGCCGTTCTTCGGCTTCAGGCAATCGATTCTGCTTCATCAAGGCATTGCTGAGTAAGCGCAAGTGATCGGTACATCCCGAGTTCTGTAGCAGGTAATCTCGACAGATTTCTTCGGTTCGAAGCGGACGATTTTTTTTCATGAACTCAATCGCCTGGGTAATGCTGCGATCTTTTTCCGGTATTCCCTGCGTCATGATTTTTCCTTACCCTGGGCGTCAGCAGGTACATAGTCAAAAATAAAACTAATGCGATCTTCATCGCTCATGTTCATCACACTATGCTTCTTCTGATTATTTAACTCGTAAGCCTTACCTACTTCGAAGGTGTAAGGTTTGCCCTCGATAGAAAATCTAACGCCGGGATTGGTAGTAATAGGCACATGAATGCGATGTCCCATGTGGAATGACTTCAAACGGTCCCGATGGGGCAGTATCCGACCCTGGGGTTTTAATTTAGCCGCCATCGCCCGCAGTAGTGTGCCACCGGGTGCGTAATAGGTATTGATGATATGATCGATTAGTGGATTGGCTACTTCTGCCAATCTATCCCAACCCGAGTCTCGGTAAATTTCACCCTCGGGCCAACTTTCTTCGCAGAAAAGCATGACAATGGATTCGGTGTCTTTGTGAACTTCGTAGGTTTGTTGTCTTATAGACTGTTCTTGCCAGGCTGCCGCGTCTTGATTGAGAATTATTTCCCTTAGTGCAGCAACGTCGACATCCCCCAAACATCGTTGAGCAACTTCGATATCCATTTATCAACCTTTTTGACTGGAAATTAGCGGGTGAAAGTTCTCTTAAATCTGTCTTATAGAGCTCTCTAGAGCAGATGAATATTGTACCAGCTATTTCCCCATTTCAGGGCTGTTTTTAGGGATTTTCAGGAAGAGCCCCTCCGCCTGCTTTTGGTTGCGATTTCAACCGGTCAGTGCAACACTCTGCTTTTTAATCAAATATAGCAGTGTGTTGCACTGACCGGCTGAAATCGCGGTCGAAAGCGGACGTCCGGTCTGCCATTATTCCCCGTAAACAAGACCTTTCAGACGAATTCCTTCTTATACATACCTAAATACTAAGGTTGGATGAAACTGAACCCATATAAATTCTTTCAATTATTTCCCTCCGTATAAACCGATTTCCCCGGACCCCACCCCCGGGGTGGGGTGGGATGATGATCTAGTCGGAGCCTTCTTTGAGGTTAAATGGTTCAATAACATATCTTAAAGTTTTAGGTATTTGTTCACGCTTAGTGGCCATGTAGAGTATACGAAGCTTATTTTGTCCCTATTGCCAGCGGTGATTATTTACAGAAGGAAAGTGAATTATGAAAACAAGAAAAATATCTAAAAACCTTCTCCCGGCGGCGCTTTTCCTCTCTGTTAGCCAGGTAAGCATGGCGCAATTAGTGCTTGAAGAAATAGTTGTTACTGCTCAAAAGCGGGAGCAGGCACTGCAAGATGTTCCTATATCGGTTACGGCCTTTAGCGGTGATGCCCTAGATAGGCTGGGGATAGAAAATGAGCAACAAATTGCAAGCCAGACCCCAAACCTGATATTTAGGGATGAGGGCACGGTTCCATTGCTGGTTCTAAGAGGTAATTCTCTGATTGATTATGGCGATGGCAATGAGGCGTCCGTAGGCTTCTGTAGAGACGATGTGTACCGCTCGACGATAGCTGGCCAAAATGGTCAGCTATTTGATATGGAAAGAGTTGAGGTCCTGCGTGGCCCCCAGGGCACTTTATATAGCCGAAATACAACAGCCGGTCTTCTACATTTTATCTCCAAGAAGCCAACTGAAAAATTTGAGGGCTATGCCCAACTGCAGTCCGGCTCCGACAATCAACAGATTTTTGAAGGCGCTATCAGTGGCTCCTTAAGCGACTCCGTCCGCGGCCGACTCTCGGTAAAGAAAAATACCGACGATGGTTGGCAGGATAATATGGCCGTTGCCGCTGAAGGCTACCCAGATCCGTTAGATAAATTTGCCGCACAAGATGTACTTTCTGTTCGAGGTCAGCTAGATATTGATGGTATGCGAACTAGGGAGAACTGGGATCGCAGTGACTATGAGGGTGTAACGATTCGAAGTGCAACACCCAATCGGATCATTTTCGAATTGGTGTTTCAATGCGTGAATACTGATGGCGATGTCTATATGCGGATACCTGCTACCTGGGTATTTGTTAAACAGAACGACAGATGGGGAATGCAGTTCCGCTCACTGATGGCATCCACGATCGAGTAAAGGGAACGAAGAGATTATCTAAAAAATTGCCAACACGTTCACAGGTGAA
>Ga0209445_1001089_pt1 | contig 14892 bp, 14 predicted proteins | sample MarorgKNORR_S2LV_4_FD_188223 | JGI IMG/M metagenome (GOLD analysis project Ga0209445, IMG submission 188223) | Marine microbial communities from the Southern Atlantic Ocean, analyzing organic carbon cycling - NADW_A/KNORR_S2/LV (SPAdes) (version 2) | ecosystem: Environmental > Aquatic > Marine >...
CGGCGACCCTGGACTGGTCCGCAGTCTCGAATCCGAAAGCGGAAACGATCGTGAAAAGCGCAGAGCCACCAGCCACCAGAGGCAATGTTCGAAGCCCTGCGGGTTTATCGGAGCTTCGCCGCCATAGCCCACTGCAGCGCTAAAGAGGGCCGCCAGTACCAGCCTGACGGCTATCTCGATCTCCTCTCGCGCCGTGAGTGTGAAGATATCTTCCGAAGGGATGTACCTAGACCTGGTGCTGGACCACTGCTCCGGACAGCTTCATGGACTCGATCTCCTCGCCTGTATAGCCGGCCTCGATGAGTATCTCATCGGTCTCCGCTCCCAACAAAGGAGTGGGCCGCCCAACCCGCATGGGGGTCTTGGAGAGTTTGGCCACGCTGCCCAGGTGATCGGCTTGGCCCACACCGGGATGGTCCCGGCCAACTATCAGACCGGCTTTGCGGATGTCTGCGTCGTCCCGGAATTCAGCTACCTGCCGGTTTGCAATCACGCTGACTCCGGTGGGGTTGATCAGCTTCTCCCATTCCTCCCGGGGCCTGCTGGCTAACACCTCCGCCAGAGATTTCGTCAGCGTGTCATCGCCGCTGTTGTCCAACCCGGCAAAATCAGAAAGAGCGGTGAGCTGTTTCCACGCCTCGTCGCTGGGACAGTGGAAGTACAGCCACCCGTCGGCGGCCCGGTAGAGGCGGGACTTGGCGGAGAACCCGCGCACTCCCAATCCCTCCGGTTCATCTCGCTGGTAACCTTCGTAGTCCAGGAAATAGGGCGATTGCAGTAGTCCGGCGGTTAGCGCCAGGCCGCTATTGACGGTCTGTCCCTGGCCGGTGCGGTTGCGCTCGTGGACGGCTAGGGCCACGGCATAAGCGCCCATCAGCCCGGTGCCGTAGTCATTCATGGGATAAGGCAGCAACTTGGGGGCAGAATCACGGCCGCCGCGGCGTACTTGGATGCCACTGGTTGCTTGAGCCAACTGCTCCCAACCGGGGCGTTCGGCCCAGGGGCCGTCGTAGCCAAAGGCGTTCAGCGACGCGTGGATGATGTCCGGCTTGCGCTTCTTCATCTCGTCGTAGCTGATCCCTAGCCGGGCCAGGCTGCTTGCGCGGTTGTTCTCTACCACCACGTCGGCAGTCTCAAGGAGCTTGTAGAAGACTTCCAGTCCCTCTTTGGTCTTGAGGTTTATGTTGATGCTGCGCTTGCCGCGGTTTACGTCGGTGTTTCCCGCAATGTCGTAAGGACGTGACGGGTCGTCGATCTTGATGACCTCCGCGCCGAACTCACCCAGGGTCCTCCCGCAGGTGGGGCCGGCCAACACGATGCAGAGGTCCAGCACTCGGATGCCTTCCAAGGCGCTCATGATGTTTTCGACGCCCTGACCCTCTGGATAGGTCCCGGTCCGTCCCGGTCCGTCATTAACTTCCGCCAAGATCTCCGCAGTGTGCTCGCCCAACGTGGGGGCCCGCCCCTGGATGGCGCCGGGTGTCCCTCTCAGGCGCACCTGGACTCCCGGTTGTTTCATCCGGCCGTATTGGGCGTCATCGACTTCTGTGACCATCTTCCCGGCGATGGCATGCTCGTGGACCAGCCATTCGTCGACGGTTTTGCAGATGGTGCCGACACCGTTGGCCTCGGCGATGGCGTCCTCCCATTCCTTGGCGGTCCGCTCCATGAACATCTTCTCGAACCGGTCCTTCCACATTGCGACTGTCTCTGGCGCAACTTCCGCGCCGTAGAGGTCTTCCAGGTCTTCGATCCACTCGGGACGGTTGGCGGCGGCCATCAACTGGCTCACGAACCGCTGATACATGCCGTGGGACTGGAAGTAGCGGCCGTCGGCACACATGTACTGATGGGACATGACGTTCCGGGGCAGGTCGAACAGGTCGGGCGGGTTGATGTCGTATAACTTGACCAGATGGCGTCCAATGGCCGAGAACATGGCGCTGTGCATGGGCACTTCGATGCGCTGGCCTTTGCCGTTGCGGTCACGGGTCACCAAGGCCATGGTCACCGATACCGAAGCCACGATAGCGGCGAAGGTGCTGGCCGTGGGCAACGGCAAGAACAAGGGCTCTTCGGTTTCGTCATAAGGCTGATAGGTTCCGGTCGCGGCGGATACGATGCCCTCCCAGCCGCGCTCGTTGCGGTGGGGGCTGTCTTCACCGAAGCCGGGGATGGAGACATACAGCAGCCGGGGGTTGTCTTTGGTCAGGGTCTGGTAGCCGATGCCGAGGCGGTTGGCCACGCCGGGCCGGTAATTCTCTATGACGATGTCGGCTTTCTTGGCCAGTGCCTGGGCTGCGGCCTGGCCCTCGGAGGTTTTCAGGTCCAAGACCACCGACCGCTTGCCCCGGTTCCAGGTGGCGAAGGCTGGTTCATTGCGGGCCGGGTCGCCGCCGGGCCGTTCAACCTTGATGACATCAGCCCCTTGGTCGCTCAGCAGCATGCCCAACATGGGTCCGGGGATGTATTGGCCGAAGTCCAAGACCTGCACGCCGCGTAACGCGCCTTGCGCCTGGGTCCGCTCTGTGGTCGTCATATCAAATGTCCTTAAATTCTTCACTGTAGTAGGCGTGGGAATCGTAGCAATGGCCCCGCTTACCGTCAACCTGCGGTCAACGGTAAGCCTATTTCACTGCCCGATGCTCGATCTTAACCGCCCGCCCGGTCTTGGCAGACTGAATGACCGCTGAGTTGACCTCGGTTGATCTTAGGCCGTCGATCCCGGTGGCGGCGGGCTCCCGGTCTTCTTTCAAAGCGGCCTGGAAATCAGTTAATTCGGCTACGAAGTTGGCCAGGTAGTCGTAGTCCCAGCTTTCGGTCTGGTTGACCGTTTCGCTCACAACCTCCACATCGCCCATGCGGGCCTCCCAGACGGTGGCGGTGCCGGTGAAGCGGCCGTCGGTGCCGTAAACGGTGAAGTTGTTCAAGGTGTCGGGCAGCATCCGGCCGCAACTGACGTTGGCGATGGTCCCGTCATCCAGGCGCAGTGACATGCTGGCGATGTGCTCCAGCGGTTGTGTGTCGGTCATGGCCGTGACTTCTGTGATTTCCTGGCCCATGACGAAGCGGACCAAGTCGAACACGTGTACACCTAGGCCCATTATCACCGATCCGCCGCCCATGGCCTCGGGGTCTTCCCACCATCCGCGCAGACCGGACCGTGGCAGGTGCTCGGGTTCGCCCCGCTCCCCCCGTCCCCAATGCCCCTGGAGCAGCCGGATGCGGCCCAACTTGCCTTGGGAAACCAGGTCCTTGGCCAGCAGGTGGGCAGGGTGGAAGCGAAGTTCGAAGCCCAGACCCAGCTTCACTCCGTTGGCCCGACAGGTCTGGACCATGGCCAGGGCGTCGTCCACCGAGGTGGCCATCGGTTTCTCCGACAGCACGTGCTTCCCGGCCTTGGCGGCCTGAACGGTGTGTCCCACGTGGGCGGCGTTGGGCGAGGCCACGAATACAGCGTCGATGCGGGAGTCGGCCAACAGGTCGTCCATTTTGGAATACCCTGCTTTGGCCCCGTGGGTCTCGGCGAAAGCGTCGGCCCGCCCCTGGTCACGGCTCAGCACTGCTATGAGTTCGGCGTCCGGGGTCAGTCCGATCGCCGGAGCGAGTTTCTGGTGTGGATGCATCCCCGCGCCGATGATTGCCCAACCTAATGCCAAAGTTAGCCTCCCCCCACGAATTTTTATTTCTATAAACCTGGAAGGCCATTATAATACCGCCAACGCAAAACGGATTACAGCAGCATACCCGGTGAATATCCGGCGCCCACCTAGGAGATGAACGAATGGGTTCGGTCTTGGAAAAGGTCCAGTTAGTTAAAGATGAATCGGCGCGCATCGGGGAATACTTCAAAACGTTGTCCCCCGAGGCCTGGGCAATCCAGAGCGCCTGTGACGCCTGGCAGGTCTCGGACGTGGTGGCCCATCTGACGGGGGCCGTCGATCGGTTTGGGCCCAATATCGTTAGGGGTCTGGCGGGAGATGACTCGGCTCCGGAGGGCATGCCTCCGGCCGGAGTAGGCGACATGGCGGCCCGGCTGCGGGCGAACGCCCAGGTAGCCATAGATTTCAAAGAGAGTTTGGGCGGGGAGATATTGGTCGCCTACAACGACAGCCGGGTCAGGTTCGATGCGGTGTTTGCCGAAGTGAAGGAGGCGGATAAGGACAAGCTCTGCTACCACGCCGCCGGCACCATCTCGATCGAGACCTACCTGAACCTGCGGATAACTGAATTGATAATCCACGAGTGGGACATCCGGTCCAGTCTGGAGGCGGCGCCGGAAATGTCGGCGGAAAGTCTACCGGCTATCATCGAGATGTTTCCCGTGTTCGTGGTCGGGAGGTTATTCGATCCAGGGGCCAAAATGGCAGCGGCCGCGCGGTTCAGGTTCGAACTGACCGGAAGCGTCCCAGGTAGTTACGACATCGTTGCCGGTGGCGGCCAGAAGGCGATTATGGAGTCGGCCAGCGACAAACGCCCGGACGCCATATTCGGATGCGACACACAGACGTTCGTCCTACTGGTTTACGGCCGTCGCAGTCTCGAAAAAGCGATAGCCGACGGCCTGATCGTCGTTTCCGGAGACACCAGCCTGACCGCCAATTTCGGGAGCTAGGCTGCCTCGGTGAGACCCGGCGTTGTTCCCGCTCGTCCTAAGCCTGCCGAAGGATGCGCATAAGTCATGCTTGTGATGGACAACCAGGTTTAGCTCAGGCAGTGGTTCGACAAGCTCACCATGAGCGGACGGACCGATGAATGGGCGTTATTCGCCGTTGGTTCATCGCCGTTCAGTCCATCCGCGTTGCGAAGCGTTCCGGGGAGTAGTTGTGGACCGACAGGGCGGTCTCTCCGGTGGTCATCAGGTCGGCTACTGAACGGCCGATTCCTGGCGCAAGTAAGATGCCCTTCTTGCCCGCGCCGGTTGCCAGGTAGACGTTCTCCCAGCCGGAGGCCCGCCCCAGTACCGGCAGCCAGTCTGGGGTGACTGGTCGCAGACAAGCGGTGTGTTTCGCAAGCTTTGCGTCGGCCAGGTCTGGGAACACCCGCGCCAACCGCTTTCGAATCTCCTTGGCCACTATCTCCGATGGTTCGCGGTCGAAGCCGTTCCAGTCCTCGGTGGTGCCGCACCAGTTCAGGCCGTCCAGCTTGGGGTAGATCGACGCGCCGCCTCCGGAGATATCGTATTTGATCCGGTCTCCCTCAAGTTCCAGACGGAGAATCTCACCCTTCAGCGGGTCCACGGGGATGTAGATGTTCAGCCAGGACTCGGCCCGGCGCGACCACGGACCCATGGCCATCACCACTTGCCCGCAGGAAATCTCGCCGTCTTCCAAAATGACCCGGTCTATCTTCCCGGAGTTTCCTTCCAGGCCTTGAACATTCCCAACGCGAACGGTGGCGCCCATCTCGGTTGCCGCCGCCGCAAATGCGTTGGTAAGTTTGTAGCTGTCCACTCCGGTGTTCCCGTGATCGTACATGCCGCCCAGGATACCGGGCGCGATCCTTGGCTCAAGCTTGGCGACGTCTTCCGGTTCCAGCCAGCGTGCTTCGAAACCTTCCACGGCATCCATTCGCTCCGCAGTCTCTTTAAGGCCGTCGATCTCCGACTCTTCCATCGCCAGGTCGATCTTGGCCACGGTGCGGTGCTGGTAATCGATACCGGACTGGTCCATGAGGTTTTGGTACAGGTCGGCGTGGAGCTGGAAACATTCCCAGCCAAAGGCGGCCAAGGGCCCCGGAATCCCGATACCGGTCAGAGGGTTCAGCCCGCCGGCGGCGTTCCCCGATGCCTGGTTGCCGACGCCATCACGCTCGATGATGGTCGATTTCACCCCTGACTGGGCTAGGTAGTAGGCGACGGCGCAACCTGCCGCGCCTCCTCCGATGATTGCTACGTCTATGGTGTCTGCCATGATTTCTCCGAATTACGTCTTCCGATTCAGTCTATTGCTCCCTCTCCTGTCGCAACGGGAGAGGGTTAGGGCGTTCTACCCGGCGCAGGTCTCGTTTCTTAGAGCCAGTCTAGTTTTTGACAGGGCTCCCCCATCTCCGACTACGTCGAGAGTCTCCACTTCGTCGGACCTAACCTTCCCTCTTGCGCGGGACAAGGGGCTGTTTCTTGCTTATGACCGTGGCACCTATTTTTCTTGTGGTTTAAAATGGACTTAAGTTCAGGAGGTCCCAATGCCCATCTATGAATATTATTGCGCCGATTGCAATTTTGATTTTGAAGTCATGCGTTCGGTTTCGCAGTCGGACGACCCGGCCAATTGCGAGAAATGCGGCAAGCCGGCCCAACGGCAGCTTTCGAATTTCGCTTTCAAGTCCAACACTTTCACTTCACCCAAGTTCAAGGCGTCTCTGGAGAAGCCCATGCGCAACAGAGACAGACAACCGGCCAAGGACTCCGAATAAACTTCTATTCGGCGCTTGAGCCCCCGTTCGCATTCCCGGCCTGAGCCCTAGCCTCTCCGCAGATTATGCAGGGACAGGCCGCTCGTAGCACCTTAAAGGTGTAGATGCCCGTGTAGTGGGCGTCGCTCCACAGGAATTGGACCCCGTATTTGCCAACAGGCATCTGGTCCAGGGCTTTCACATCCTGGGGCACGGTATCCGGGTCGAGTGTCCGCTTGCCGCTCATCTCGTCTACGCAGTTGGCGCAGGGGCAGCGCAGACGTAGAAAACGGTGGGGAAAGGGGCTGCGGTGTGCATCTTCCCACAGGATGACAACCGCATCGTCCTCCAGGTTGATGGCGTCGGGCTGAATGATCTGTTCCATGGTATATCCCTAAACGGCGGACTGGCCGCCGGTACTATCCCTGGGGCGGGGCTTTCACCTCGGCCAAACGCGCTGGTCGAGGCATCTCATCCGGGTCGGTTGGTATCTCGATGATACTGGGCTTGCCACAATTCAGCGCTTCTTCCAGAGCATTGCCGATGTCCTCGGGCCGTTCAACGTAGAACCCAACTCCTCCGAAGATCTCCGCGTACTTGTCGAAGCGGGGGTTGGTGACGTCGGCGCCGACGTAGCGTTCGTCGAAGGCGTAGCGCTGGTAGGCTTTCTCAGAGCCCCAGATCCCGTTGTTCATGATGACTGTGACCAATGGCAGGTTGTAATGCACCGCCGTGGAGAACTCCTGGGCGTTGAATAAGAACCCGCCGTCGCCGTTGAAGTTGATCACCGGCCGGTCGGGGGCGGCGAACTTTGCGCCGATGGCTGCCGGGAAGCTGAACCCCAGGCCGCCCAGGTCCAGGGAGGTGATCAGGCTTCGGGGCTCGTAGTAGTTAAGCCGGTCCTGACCGTAGTTGGGCGCCAACCCGGCGTCCAGGGCAATGATGGCGTCCCGGGGCATGACCTTCCGAAGTTCCGCGTAGACACGCTGGGGCTTGATGGGCAAGCCGGATAATTTCTCTTCGTCCTGTAGCCTCGATGCCCGGCGAGAGGTCCAATCGTTGATCTCCGAGACCCATTTTTGGTTCGGCCGGGGCTCGGTCTCCCGGACCTTCTCCAGCAGACCCTCCATCACGGCCTTGGCGTCGCCTTCGATGCCGACCGTCACCGGGTAGTTGCGTCCGATCTCCTCTGGGTCGATCTCGATCTGGATGATCTTGGCGTCTCCGGGGATGAACCGGTTGTCGTAGAAAGTGGTCGATTGGCTGAGCCTTGTGCCCACGGCCAAGATAGTGTCGGATTGGCGCACCGCTTCGATGCCTTCCGCGGACCCCAGGCGGCCCAGGTGCCCCAGGTAATTGGGGTGGTCGTTCGGGACGGCGTCGGCCCTCCCGTAGGATGTAACGATGGCGGCGCCGGTCAGTTCGGCCATGCGGCAGACTACGTCACCGGCGTTGCTCCACTGCACCCCACCGCCGGCCAAGATGACCGGGCGCTGGGCGGCGGATAATACGGTGGCAGCCTTGTCGATGAGGCTCTGGTCACCCCTGGAACGGGTCTGACCTGGGCGGTAGGAGTCGGGCGCCAGGAGGTCCAGCTCGATCTCGGCGCCGGGCAGGAGGTCCCGGGGTATGTCGATCATCACCGGCCCCATCTTGCCCGATGTGGCGACACGGAAGGCGTGGCGAAGTGCGTCCGGAAGCACCTCTATCTTATTGATGGCGAAGGCCGCCTTGGTGATTGGCTTAAAAAGGGCTACCTGGTCGAACTCCTGGGTGGAGTCCCGGTTCTGGTGGCTCCTGGATGCCGATGGCGCCAACACGACTACCGGCGAGTGGGCTACGTAGGCGGAGCCGATGCCGTAGGTCAGGTTCAGGACTCCCGGACCGTTGGTCACCAGGCACACGCTGGGAGAGCCGGAGATCCGGCTGTACCCGTCGGCCATCAGGGCCGCGCCCTGCTCATGGCGGACGCCGATGAACCGGAGGTCATCCCGGTCGTAAAGAGGGTCCAGGATGTCCAAGAAGGACGACCCCACGATTCCGAACATGTGGGAGACTCCTTCCTGCCGCAGCATCTCGATCACTGCGTCGCCGGCTTTCATCTTTTGCACCAATTCAATTACCTCCCAGGTGCCGTGGTTTTTTAGTCTTTTATCAGGTCATGCCTAGGCTTCGCCTGAAGTTCGTTGGAAGTTTACCATACGAAACGCGGATTTGAGCCCAAATTGACTGTCTGCCACGCTAACCGTAGAATCGGGGAGCAATTCGTGATTTCAAAACATTCTTTCCCATCCTTCCGCGGAAGGTGGAAAGGTTAGGACGGTAGCAAATATGGCCTACGAAAGCATCTTGGTGGAGAACGAAGAGGGCGTGGCGGTCATCACAATGAACCGGCCCGAGGTACTGAATGCAATGAACCACGTCGTGAACACCGAGCTCCACGACGCAGTGGTCAAAGCCAACGCCGATGAGGACATCGGCTGCATCGTGATCACCGGCACCGGCAACAAGGCTTTCTCCGCCGGGGGCGACATCCACGAACAGCGGGAAGACGCACGCAACTACACTGAAGAAGAGCGCGACGCCCGTCAAGGCGAGCATTCCCGCTGGATGTACGAGCTGTCCGCCTCGCCCAAGCCGGTCATAGGCATGATGAACGGCCTGGCCTACGGCGGCGGCGCGGTGCTGGCGTCGTGTCTCGACATCCGTGTCGGCTGTGAGAACACCAAGTTCCGGTTCCTAGCCGTGGCCTATGGCCGTATCAATTGCACCTGGACCCTGACCAACCAGGTGGGTTGGCCCAAGGCCAAGGAGCTTCTGTTCACCGCACGGGTGGTGGAAGCAGAAGAGGCATTCCAGATCGGCCTGTTGAACCACCTAGTTCCGGCGGACCAATTACGGGCCAAGACCATGGAGATGGCGACCCTGATCGCCAAGAACAACCAGGCTTCGGTGATGGGTATCAAGCAGATACTGCTCAAGGACATGACCGCCGACCTAGAAGGCATGTGGAAGAACGAAAAGGAATTCACCAGCGTAGTCAAAGGCTTCGGAGTGGAAGATGCTTTTCCCGAGTTCATCGCGAGGAAGGGCAGGCCGTAAAAGCGAACCCATTTCCGGCTTGCGGGGAAGGCTAGGATGGGGGTCACGTAATCGACTGGAACAGTTTGGAAATTGCCAGATTAATCGCCGATTTCTTTACGCCAATTGCTATTGGGGCATTAGGAATTTGGGCCAATATCTCGCTACGTAAGCGTGAAAGACAGATGGAGAGCGAGCGGTTCGATTTCGAAGCGGAAAGAGATCTCGGTATTTCTGGGATCAAAGACAAGGAATTGCATAAATCAATTGTTTTACGCGGGATAGGACAAAGGCTATAGAGTTAAATGTAGATTGCAAATTTTTGGGGCCGGAAAATGGACAGTTTGTTGAAGAATTTCTCCTCAGTGCCAAAAACGGAGGCCGTACGGTCCAATTCTTTACTGATCTGAGACTGAGAGTCCTGGGAATCAAGCATGACGAGGAAATCTCGATATCTATAAAACCCGAACAGACAAATGGAGAAGACCAACCGAAAATTGAAGAAGACCTAGAAAATGAAGGAGAACGGCGGAAGAGGGAAGGAAATCGAGCTAGATTAAATTTCCCTCATCCAGTGTTTGAAACTCAGCTCCTACCGGGGAAAAGGGATTTCTTTTTGTCCATCCAACGGTCAACCAAGTCTTTACTTTCGTATCCACGATTGATGAGGAATACAAATACATCGCCGTATCGGCCCGATTTAACCATGCCGAACTAGCCCACAATCGGTTGAAAGAGTGTTTGAGGTTAAAGTTGCGGCGATGCAGGGAATATGATGGCGCCATAGGCGCTTGAGGCATCTACGCAAAAAAACGCCCCGATGCGCATCGGGGCGTTTGAAATTTCAAACCACTCAGTTGAAACTGTCGACTAACCCTTGTATCGGCGGACCTGTTCAGGAAGAGCCGCGTTCACGATCCAGGAGAATGAGTTGGGGGTGTCGAAGGTGACGACTATGGAGTCGGCCGTCAGGTCCATACCTGAGCCGTCGGCCATCTCATGATGGTCTCTTCGGCCATGATGCGCGTGCCGAGACCCACAGGGCCGGTCGGTGATTGCGTGATCTTTTTCAGTTCTTCACTTCCTACCAAGGCGGCGTGGTTCGCCGGGTTGCTCACGATGTCGAAGATCGCTTGCGGTGATGCGTTGATTATGACTTCCGAACAGTAGCTAAAATCTACCAATCTTCTTCCTTAAAATACTGACTTGAAATATCCGGCATCCTTCTAAAAAGACCGTGCCTGACGGCCGGTCTGAGCCAGATGGTCAGCAGCTTATCCGCCGTTTTGGCGGTTGTCAATTGCCTTTGATGCGCCAGTGACTCTCAGAGATTCGCTACCCCGAAAGCGTCCCCTTGGTGCTGGGGACGGATGACGGTGCGCGGGGATCCGGCTCCAGGGCGTCGCGGAGGGAGCGGGCCAGGGCTTTGCAGAGGGCCTCAGCTTTGTGGTGGGGGCTGACTCCGGTCATGATCTGGGCGTGGAGGTTTATCTTCCCTTCCAAGGCAAATGACTCGAAGAAGTGCTTTACCAGAGCTCCGGGCAGAGTCTCCACCATGGTGTCGTCTAGGGTTGTTTCAATGACCGCGTAACCCCGCCCGCTGCAGTCCAGCGCCACCATGGCCAACGTCTCGTCCAAGGGCACGATGGCGTGGCCCATGCGGCGGATGCCTCTGGCGTCGCCCAGAGCCTCATTGAACGCCCGCCCCAGGGTGATGGCGACGTCCTCCACCAAGTGGTGCCAGCCGGTGTGGAGGTCGCCCTTGGCCTTCAACGTTATGTCGATCAACCCGTGCCGGGATATCTGGCTGACCATGTGGTCCAGAAACCCGTTGCCGGTGTCCACGTCATAAACGCCGGTGCCGTCCAGATTGATCGTGAGCGAGATCTCTGTCTCGCCGGTCTTGCGTTCCAAGCTAGCGGTCCGACCTGTTCCTTTAGCGGCTGCCGGTCTTCTAGGCGGCATCACATCTCTCTCTTAGGCACACAACTCCGTAAAAGCCCGTACGACCGCTTCGGTCTCATGGGGCAATCCGATGCTGGTCCTGATGAAATTCTTCAATCGGCCGCTGCTCCAGTAGCGCAGGAATATCCCCCTACTGCACAAGCCGTCAAATATCTCTTGGCCACGCCCATCCGAAACCTGGCAGAGAATGAAGTTGGCCCGCGACGGCCAGGGCGTCAGGTTCGGCACCTGCCTGAGCATCTCCATCATCCGGTCACGTTCTTGGACAATCTGAGTAACCCGGTCCAACAGGCCCGGAATGTCCTCCAAAGAGGTGGTCAGCGCGACTTCCGCCGCCAGATTGACGTTGTACGGCGGCTTCATGGCCATCATGGTGGCCGCTAAGTCCGGGTCCATGGCGCCCACGCCGATGCGCAGCCCCGCCAGTCCGGCCCACTTGCTGAAGGTCCTCAGCACGACCAGGTTCGGGTACTCGGCCAATAGTGGCATCGCCGTATCGCCACAAAACTCGAAGTAGGCCTCGTCCATGACCACCAGCAGCCCGGTGTCTAGCAGGGCGCGGGTCTGCGCCTCGGGGACGATGTTTCCGGTGGGGTTGTTGGGCGAGGTCAAGAAGATGATCTTGCTCTTCGCGGTGATGGCCGACTTCATGGCCTCCAGGTCGATCTCAAACCGGTCGTCCCGCTCGACGGAGATGACTTCGCCGCCGCAGATGCCCGCAGAGAACGAGTACATACCGAATGTCGGTGTGGGTACGATCACGTTGTCGCCGACTCCGACGTACATCCGCAGCAAAAGATCAATCAACTCGTCGCTGCCGTTGCCTGCGACGATGCGCTCCGGCTCCACGTTCATGTAGCCCGACAGGATCCGGCGCAGGTTGCGCTGTCCAGGGTCGGGATAGTAGTTGTAATTGGCGTAGTTGCCTAGGGCCGCCGCCACCTTGGGCGAAGGACCGTAGGGGTTCTCATTGCCGTTCAGGCGGATGATCTTATCCGGGGAGATTCCGGCCCGTTCGGCCATGACCTCCATGGGGTCAACACCCTCATAGGTCTCCAGCGCTTGGATGTGGGGTAGCATGGACGGCATATTCTTTTGGGTCATGCTAGGCGCCCTTGGCTATCGAATCTAGTCTAACTTGAATGGCGCTGGCGTGTCCCGAAAGCCCTTCGGCGTCAGCGATGTGCACCGCCGCTTGGCCCAGCTTCTGGAACTCCGCGGGGCTGAGGCCGACCACTGGCATGGTGCGCAGGAAGTGGTGCACACTCAAGGCGGACCCGAACCTGGCCGTCCCCCCGGTGGGCATGACGTGGCTCGGGCCGGCGATGTAGTCGCCCATGACCTCGGGCGAGAACTCTCCTAGGAACAGGCCGCCGGCGTGCTTTATCTTGTCGACCCATGACCAAGGGTCGTCCAGCAGCAGGCACAGGTGCTCGGGAGCGATACGGTTCACCAGGTCCACGGCCTCGTCCAGGGAATCGACCAGCACCACCCGGCCTTGGCGGTCAAGCGCCGCTTTAGCGACTTCGCCCCGGGGTTGGTTGGCGAGCATACGGTCTACCTCGGAATCCACGTCGTCAATCAATTTCTGACTGGTGGTGATCAAGATGGCGGTCGCCAATGGGTCGTGTTCCGCCTGGGCGATGAGGTCGGCGGCGCAGAAAATGGCGTTTGCGGTGTTGTCGGCCAGCACGATTGTCTCGGTGGGGCCGAATACCCCGTCGATGTCCACGGAGCCCTGGACTAATTTCTTGGCATATGAGACGAAGATGTTGCCGGGGCCGCAAATCTTGTCGACCTTTGGCACCGATGCGGTCCCGTAGGCCATGGCCGCGATGGCGGGGACTCCGCCCACTTGATACAGGGCGTCCACTCCGGCGATCTCGGCGGCGACGATCACTGCCGGGTTCAATGCCTCACCCCGCTGGGGCGGCGTGCAGAGGATGACTTCACGGACACCGGCAACCCTGGCCGGAACAGCCGTCATCAGAACAGTAGAGGGGTAGGCGGCGCTGCCGCCGGGGGCGTAGAGGCCAACCCTGTCCAACGGCCTGATCAATTCGCCCAGGCCCTGCTTGCGGTCGATCCAGTCGCTGGGCATCGTGGCTTCGTGGAAACTGCGCACCCGCTGGGCGGCGAGTTCCAGTGACTCCCGCAGCTCTTTGCTGACGGAGTCTCTAGCCTGGGCCATCTGGGCGTCGGTAACCCGGAAATCTTCTAAGTCCGAACCGTCCAGGAGTTTGGCGTAGCGCAACACGGCGGAGTCGCCGTCACGACGGACGTCATCTAGCATCTGGTGCACCGACTGCAGCGGGGTCACGCCCTTGCCGAAGGCTTCTTCGGTCCGGGCCAACACCGACTCGGGCAGCGAGTCCAGGTCCAGAGGGTCGATGCGCACCAGAACGTTCTCGGCGTTCTGTACACCATGTATCACATTAAGGGGCAATCGAGTTCTCCAGTATTTTCCAGGATTACCTAGTCCGGCACGAACTCCCTGACTTGGGCGATGGTGGCGGCCAGGGCGCGGTCCCGGTAGCCTGTCACCTCAGCTTCGGGGGCTCGTTCGTGGACCGCCTCCAGACTGTGGGGCATGCCTTCCAGGAATTTCTCCACGGTTTGCTGCACATCATCATCATCACGATACAGCCGGTTCAGGGCCCCCTTCAACCGGTCCCAGGTGAACTCCCATACCTGAAACCGCCCGACTCGGTCCTTCCACTCGGTCAACAGGCCCTCTTCAAAGAAAGGCATGGACACGTTTTGGTCGGAGCAGGCCAACCAGTGCTCGGGGTGGGAATCCCCGTTGATCTGGGGCAGGGCCTGCCGGTCCAGGTCCAACTGCATCGCACGGTCCCAGATATTGGCTTCAACCTGATCATCAGTCAGGCTGCTGTCCTCAGCAGTATCGAAATGCGGGCGGAACACGCTGGTAATCCAGACCTCATCTGCAGCGAGGTGGCAAACGTAGCCGGCCAAAAAGGCCCGGGAGGCGGGAGACATCGCCTCTCGCAACTCGGGGTGCATCTCGAACATTGTCCTGGCTCCGGTACCGACTTCTTCCACCGAAAGCGGTGCGAAGTGGGTCTGCTCCCTGGGCCATCTGGTCATGGCCCGGATATCCGGGGCGGTGGAGCCCAGGTAGAAACTACCTAGGTGATCGAAGACATAGTTCCGGTCCAACTGCTCGGAAACCTGGTCGGCCAGGTATATGTGCATCGGTAGGTTCGGCATTCTTTAAACCCGCGATAGTATTCAGAGGGTTAGTGATCGTTGCTAAAGAGGGTCTGATACGCCTCAGAGTGACCGTCGAAGAGATAGCTCAATTGCGAGGCGGCCACGTCGATGGCCCCGCAGTCCCGCAGATGGTCGACGGCTTCCAAGAGTTGGCTTTTCTTGATCAGCAGGCTGACGTTGAACCAGTCCTGCTCCTCTACGTTGTAAACCCTGGCGACC
>Ga0209445_1001090_pt1 | contig 14863 bp, 16 predicted proteins | sample MarorgKNORR_S2LV_4_FD_188223 | JGI IMG/M metagenome (GOLD analysis project Ga0209445, IMG submission 188223) | Marine microbial communities from the Southern Atlantic Ocean, analyzing organic carbon cycling - NADW_A/KNORR_S2/LV (SPAdes) (version 2) | ecosystem: Environmental > Aquatic > Marine >...
TGACAGTGAACTAGGTTTTGGTAAATCATTGATTCTTATAAGTCTGGAAAGCTGTTAGCTCCTGACTGAGGCAGTGACCTTCTCTGGGCGTGCCAAATTCTTTAGCTAACTACTTCAAAGACTTAGGAAATTTCCCAGTCTTTGGAGCAAGTGGTGTAGGAGTCTAATCAACTTTCAATCCTTTGCATCCACTCGTTTAGAACATCCAGCTGATAACCATCTCCGTAAGTTTCTCCGATACTTTTATATGACCACCCTCCCAATTGATCAATGACATCAACTGGCGCTTGCACCGCTCTTAAACGATCTCTAAATGAATGTCTAAGTCCATGAATCACAACATGCGTCTTACAAACAACTTTAATCCATTTGTTTAAAGCAGCACTCGCAGAATTTCTATTACAGCAAGTTTCATTGGTATAACGTGGAAAACAGTAATACGTATTATTGGCTCTAATTTGTCTAGCCGCCCACAACGATGCACCAACTAATGGTATTTTCCTTCTGCTATTTGCTGTTTTTAAACTCCTATGCGGATGAGGTCTTAAATTTATATAAGGAATTTCTGAGTCAAGAATTAAATCATCTTCTATTAAGCCAGCACCTTCTGATAGCCGCATCCCAGAGTCTATCAGCAGCGCCACTAACCAACGTAAGTCATCATCTATTTGATAACATTCATTAACTAGCTTTTTAATGTTGTTAGAACTGACCGGATATCTGGTCTTTGTTTCACCCGAATTAGGCATGTAAATACCAATAAACGGATTCTTAACCGCTAATCCATTTTCACTAATACAGAGATTTATTACCGATTTAATGGTGCTAAAAATTCTTTTTATCGTAGAAGAGGATAAGCGTCTTTCTTTTAACCAGTCCCTGAGCTTTGCAGCATCTGCGGTACTGTATAAATCTAATGCTCGAATGCCGAGAAACTCTATCAAATAACCAACATTCCGATTTGTTAAAGCATAGAAGTATTTATCCCTGCCCTCTCCTTTCAATCTTAGATATTCATCTAGAGCCATACGAATATCAGGCAGATCAGACTGAGAGTTACGCCCAATATCCGTCAGCAGATGAGCCGCAGGAATTTTAACTTTCTTTATACGAAGACTTAACCAGTACTCTTCCAGTCTAGCCGTGAGCATTAACGCTGCTTTCTCCGCAATTGCTGGAGATTTGGTTCTGAGTGACTGAACTATGCGAGGTTTAGAATAATGATTACGAAGATCAGATGGAACTCTGCGAGAGTAGTAGAAGACCCGACCTTTTCTATAAGTAAAAGTTGGACTCCCTAAATTGGTCAACTGTTTGGTCACCACTTGCTCCAAAGACTGGGAAATTTCCTAAGTCTTTGAAGTAGTTAGCTAAAGAATTTGGCACGCCCAGAGAGATTCGAACTCCCGACCAACTGGTTCGAAGCCAGTTACTCTATCCAGCTGAGCTATGGGCGCATGGATTGTGAATTATATACAACTCGCGACCGAGGGTCACTGTGTCGCTGTCGCTAGCTTCAATTCTTGTACATCGTTGGTTCTGGAGAGGGCGGCACTTACTGAGGTATCCAGATTGCGCAGGGTCGCGCTTAGTAAGATAAAGGCAATTACCACGATCACCAAAATCACGCTGGCGCCGAAGATGGCATTTGCCGCACCAATGCGGTCCGCGGCTATGGCCATGGGAAATACACCAATCGGGGTGAGGCCGAAGGAAAGCATCATGAAGCTGCTCATGCGGCCTCTTACCTTGTCGTGTACCAGCAGCTGGATGGCTGCGTTGTTGACGGTCTGACTGGCGCTGACACACATATTGGCCAGCAGTAGTGGGATGAATGCCAGGTAGAAATTAGTGACCCGCGTGGTAATGGCCAGGAAGATACCGAAGGCGATGGTGCAAGCTATCATCAGATGCAGGCGTTGTGCCCTGTCACCTCGGCGCAGAATCCAGATAGAGCCAAGCACACCGCCGATGCCGCCCACGGCCATCAATGTGCCCACGCCGCGTTCTCCCACTTGCCAGAGTTGTTCTGCCAGCACGATGAGGATGCTTTGAAATGGCATGGCAAGAAACATGGGTATCAGACCAAAAGCGAGGCAAGTAAGTACTGGTCGGTTGTTGCGGATATAACTGAAGCCTTCACCGATGTCTGCCAGCAGGGCTTTTTTCGGCTCATTTTTATCTGCTGAATGACTGTGCTTCACACCAAACATGCACAACACCGCACAGGCATAGAAAGACACCGAGAGCACATAGGCGCCAGTAACCGAGAAACTGGCAATAACCAGGCCCATCACCGCAGGTCCTACTACCCGGCTGAGATTCATGATGCCGGCACCGAATGCCATCGCACTTTGCAGCAAATTGGGTCCCACGACGGTCACCGTGATCGCCATGCGCGCCGGCATGATGAATGGAAAGGCGCAACCAGCAATGAAGGCGGTACAAAGCATATGCCAGAACTGCAATTGATTGCTCAAAAGCAGAAGCAGGATGATAATGTCGTTCAGAGTAATCAGGCATTGCCCAATGATCACCAGTTGACGCCGTTCAACACGGTCGGTAATTGCCCCACCTATCACCGATGCGAAGATCATGGGGATGGCCACTACCAGGTTTACGTAGGCCAGCGACGTCGCCTGGCCGGTGAGATCCCAGGCCAGAATCGTACGAGTGAGCATCTGCCCCTGCATAGCGAAGAAAAATGCCACGTTGCCGAAAAATAACCAGCGGAATTGGACTATGGAGAAAACCGAAAATGCACTACTTTTAGCAGGGACCGGCGCGGCGGGAGAGGAAGAGATAAAGCATGCTCCTTTTAAAGTGCGCGAATTATAGCCTAAGCATGGACAAATTAATCCTAAGCCCTCTCGAGCGCGGCAGTTTCCGACCCGAAACCCGTTTAAGCCAGCACTTCAAGCGGATTCATTTGGGGGAATGAAAAATGACGGATTGACGGCGCGGGATGGAGCAGCACCTGAAACTCAGGCAGGCACCAATTTTTCGACTGCAGCATAAGCTCCGATCAAGAGAATACTGGAAGTAGTGGAGTGGCTAACTCGGCGGAGAATTTTGATCTATAAAAAACAAGATACTACACCCACTACCTGGCAACCTTGCTACATCTCGGTCAGGGATTTAATGAGGCCGTGGCGCCCAGCGATGAAATGATGTAGACGCCAGCGCCAAAGCCGGTCAAAGCGGATTCAGGGAACCCGGCAAAACCGGGGAAATACCCCGGACGGAGAAAAGCGCGACAGGCAAAACCTACCGCGCTTTTTGATTCGCTGGCTCCGGTTTCTATCTATTGTTCTGAAAGAACACGGAATTGATAAAATTGTAGTCAGTCGCCGCAGCGAACAGATGGCAATCACGGCAGAATGTAGCCAGACCGGAGTCGCCGGTTCCGCGCGCATCATCGGGTCTGACGTATTCCCAGTCACCGGTTGCAGGAGATTGACCGGCGGCCAATTTGATCATGACGATCAATTCAACATTTCTTCGAGCGTCCTGTGCAGCCTCGTTGCTAAAGCTTTCCTTCAGCAGAATGGTTCCTTCAGGATAGGGATAACTCGCGCTGCCGCGATTTACAGCTTCACCAGTAGAATTCACATATATCTGCCGATAGCCCCTGGTGCTGGCGTGAACACCCCCGAGAAACCCGGTTGGATCTCCGGTCGTTGCTTCGGGAGTCACCTTGTACCAAGACAGATAGTTGTCCCAGGCACTGGCATCTGCGCCCAACTGTGGTGAAGTTGACATACAGGCGGATAAAATAGCCAACACAGCTGCTGTAATTATGAACTTGAGTTTCATGGTTGTTCCTCAATGACTCTTTTAGTTTAAAAAGCGGAGCAACACATCTAAATCCAAATGCCTAATTGGATTCAGTTGCATCCATCTCCTTTAACGATCGAATATAATTCACCAGGCTCCAGCGTTCATCATCATCAACAATGCCGTTCCAGGCGGGCATTGCTACTCTGGCCTCGCCTATCTTCCAATACAAAGCGCCGTCGGACTGGTCCTGGACTTCATAGGCGAAGCTTGGGGGAGATAGGTAGGAACACAGTACTGAAACCAGCACCAATGGCATGAAAACTGCGCTGTCTTGACGAAACCACTTCATGATTTTTCTCTTTCTCTGGTGAATTCAAATTTTCATTGCTACTAGAGATCGTGTTAGTGGGGTTTATATTTCATAACCGCATAAGAATTGTTATCTATTTTTATTTCCGCTCGGCATTGGCGACCGTGAAATCCGTTTTAAGCAGCATCAACAGGTTGGAATATCGACGCGCAAGGCCACTTCAAACCCATTATTCGCGAATTCAGAATCTCCAGATTTTCCAGAAAATACAATCCATTAGGGTCGCGGGCCTGGCCCTTGAGGAGTTTTCCCGAAGCCACTGGAATATTTTCCGTCTCTTTGCTTGGTCGATGTTTGCAAATAATACTGGCTTTATATACAGTGTTTCATTCACCCCGCCAATACTGCAAAATTCCTTGGGCACAGGCAGCACATAAGCCCCGATGATTAACAAGGTGCTGGTGAGATCTCGGAATTAGAGAAGTAATAGAAATGACAAATCGCTGTTGGTGGCCAGGCGCCGACCCCCTGTACGTGAGCTATCATGATGAGGAATGGGGTGAGCCCATACATGACGAGCGACTGCTGTTCGAGTTCATTTGTCTCGAAGGCCAACAGGCCGGCTTGAACTGGATTACGGTTTTGAAAAAGCGCGAGCACTACCGCAAATGTTTCAAAAACTTTGAGATTGAAAAAACGGCCAGGCTCACCGACAAGACAATCGAAAAATTATTACTGGATAAAGGTTTGATTCGCAATCGACTGAAGCTCTACTCCATCCGCAGCAATGCACAGGCACTGCTGAAGGTGCAGGAAGAATTCGGTAGTTTTGACAAGTTCATCTGGTCATTCGTGGGTGGGAAAACCCTCGATGGCAAACGCAAACAGCCAAAAGACGTGCCGGCAAACACCGCAGAGAGTGATTCCATGTCAAAAGCTTTGAAGAAGCGTGGTTTCAAATTTATCGGTAGCACAATTTGTTATGCTTTTATGCAGGCCGCGGGCCTGGTCAATGACCACACCAGTAATTGTTATCGCTACAAGGAATTAAAAAACTAATTTTTACCCGGGCGCGGAATCAGGGTGTTCGGCTACACCTGCACCTGTCTTTAATTTTAAGCAAACGAAGAAGAGGGAGAGAAGCATGATTGGATATGTAACACTTGGAACTAATGATTTGGAAAAATCCGCTGCGTTCTATGATGCGCTGTTGGCAGAACTCGGCGCAAAACGCTTTATGGAGATGGAAAATTTTATTGCCTGGACTAGTGGCCCAAGTGGCTGCGGCCTGGGAATCACCAGGCCACACGACGGCGATGCGGCATGTGTCGGCAATGGGGTGATGGTTGCATTGGCTGCAGATAGCCCGGAGAAGGTAGACGCAGTTTATGCAAAAGCGATCGAGCTAGGCGCTCAGGACGAAGGTCCTGCCGGGCCTCGTGGCGATACTTTTTATGCTGGCTATTTCCGTGATCCCGATGGTAACAAGCTAAACGTTTTCTGCATGACACAAGCAGAAGAATAGTTTTGAATTGAAGTCAAAAAAGGTGTTGGAGTTATACTCCAACACCTTTTTTTTGCAAATCATCAAATTGCTTTCGGCGTCTACTTTCCCTGTACTACTTCGTTACGCAATATTCCGACAGCGGACAGTTCCACTTCATAAACATCACCTGGCACCATGGCCCGCGTGCTGCCCATGGTTCCTGACCAGATCAGATCGCCAGGCTCTAGTGTGAAATAGGTCGAAATATAACTGACCATTTCTTCCATGCCAAAGATTAAATCAGAGGTATTCCCACCTTGCACCACTTCACCGTTGTGACGACCGGTTATTTGAATATTTTTGTAGTCTGCACCTTGCACCAGCACTGGCCCAACGGCATTAAATCCGCGCGAACCTTTTGCCCGCACCCACTGAATATCGCCACCCTGCCACGCTCGCTCGCTGACGTCGTTGCCAGCGGTAACTCCGAATATGTATTCGTGGGCGTCTTCGACGGATACATTTTCAGCACGCTTGCCAATGACGATAGCCATTTCGGCTTCATAGTGCAGGTTGCGGGATTCAGCCGGCCGCACGATTGGATCTTCCGGGCCAATTATAGAACTGGCAGGAACGATAAAGAGACCGGGGAACTCGGCGGGATCGCCGCTGATGTGGCTAAGAAAATTAAATGCCGTCATGAACACCAGAGTAGGGTCAACCGGTGCTTCGAGTTTGACGTCTTCGCGCTGCACTTTTTCGCCAGTGTGCACCAGGCCGTTATAGGGCGCGTTGGCTAATTCATAGATTCCATCGTCGTGAACCATGCCCCAATGAATTTCCCCGCCATCCTCGGAATAACGGACGAATGTCTGAGCACCAGCCGTAAAGCTGCACAGCAAAAATAGGCTTGCCGCAATCGCGATTATGAAACGATTCATTTCGAACCTCCTGCTTGAAGTCTTGATTTTGAATTAGGGAGCCCATTCGAATTAAATGGGAGAGGAGATGCTACGCCGCTTGCCGGGCATGGTCAACCGGATGTAGATGCTCTAAAAATGAGCCTAAGTGGCTTCGCCTTCGTGTCGAAGTCGCGCAAAAGCGATGGAATTCAACTCCGTCGCTCTATCACCAAACACTATCTTATGCAGGGTGTCTATTAAAGTTTCCTGAAAATCATCCGCGTGCAGATAAGCTGCAACATTGCCATCAATTGGATCCAGCGCCAGTGTTTTCAAATCCAGCCGATGGTCTTCGGTAATAATAATTACCGGCGTGAAATTTCGCAGGGGGCTGCGCTTTTCTTCACTGCGTATGCGAAACAGTAATTGATCCCTGGGCTTTTTATAACTGTTCCAGCCAGTAATGACGCAAGATAATTTATTGGTAATAAAACCAAAGGCCCGATCATACTGATGCAGCGCTTCTATTGCATTAGTTTCATTATAGGTATTTATTGAAGTATACAAGCCGGTCTTGCCGATAAGTGTCGCACACTCATCCACCAGGGTATTATTCAGATCATATAAAAGAACTACCGGTTTTAAACTCATAACAGTTTCTTGTTGAGATTCGTCGATTTCTCTGATGTCAACTCGACTTGAAAATTATGTTGGCAGAAATATCGTCCCGGATTGTGCGAGTTGCATTTGCCGGTACCGACGTATCTTCATAGCCAAAACTAATACCGAACAATATCTTGGTATCATCCTGGATATCAAACGCCGCCCTGACCATGTCCGGGTAATTGCGCATAGTACCCATGGGGCAGCTATGCAAGCCGAATGCTACCATAGTTAGCATCAAGGTCTGGGCAAACATGCCCACATCCACCGCCACGGTAGTACCAAACTCAGGATCCATACCGAGAAACGCGATATAGGGCGCATCGAAGAATTCGAAATTTCGCAACACCGCTCGCATGCGGCCTTCCTTATCATCTTTTCCTATACCCATCTTCGAGTACAGGGCAATAGCGCAATCCACCTGGCGAACCCTGTAGTCTCCCTCAAAATTTCCTCGATAGGCGTAGTCGGGATTCGGCGCGACCGCATTGGCGGTACTCTCCCGCATTTGCTGCCTAAGCTCCTGCTTGAGTTTGCCCGATGCGACATAAGCTTTCCAGGGCTGTACGTTGCAATTGGAGGGCGCCATCTGGGCAATCTCAAAAATTCGATTCAGCACCTCCTGGGGCACCTCTCTGTCCAGAAAACCCCGTACTGAGCGACGCGTGGCCACTGCATCGATTAAACGCATGTCCGGGTCGGTTACCGCTGCTTCTGTCTTCATGTTGTTCATATTTCTGTCCATTAATTTAAGTCATCTAGTAGATCGTCACTCACTTAGAACGATTCTGCGGTGACGCGCTGTGGCACCACCGATGATTACTACTTTTTTTCAGCCAGAGCGATCGCTGTTATCCTCAGCCCATTAAACGCCCTTAGCGCAGATTAGAAAACCCGTCCCGGATTCAGTATGCCCCGGGGATCCATGGTGTGCTTGAGCGCCTTCATCAAACAGATCTCTGCCTCAGATTTACTATAGGCTAAGAACTGTTTCTTCATCAGGCCGATGCCGTGCTCCGCCGACACCGCCCCCTGCAATTCCTGAATCAGGCCATAAATGATTTCATCGATTTGCAGGTGATGGTCCTCGGTATCCGGTCCAACATTGATAATGATGTGCACATTGCCGTCGCCGATGTGTCCAAATAGCCCAAATATAGCAGTTGGCCACTGGGCCCGCAGTCGGGCTTCAACTTCTTCACCGAAATAACCCATATCGTCAATATTCAGACTGACGTCATAGGTGTGCATTGGCCCGACGCTGTGATAAATCTCTGCCGCTGCGTCGCGAACGGTCCAGAGGCTTTTTATCTTGGAAATTGAATCCGCCAGTACCACTTCATCCACCAATTTTTGTTCCGAGGCTGTGTTCAACACGTTAATGAACAGTTCGGTATCCTTCTCGGCATCGGACCCCATGCTTTCTATCAATACATAAAATGCATGATGCTCTGGAAGCGGCACGGTGGCGTGGGCAGCATGTTCATCGATGAGCTTGTAAGTGTTTTGCCAAATTACCTCGAAAGCACTGAGGTTGGAGCCCAGCTTGGCTTGCATATGTACTAACAAATCGGCCACTTTATCGAAGCTTTCCACCCCACACATGGCAACTGCCTGGCTATTGGGTTTTGCTACAAGTTTTAACACCGCACGGGTAATCAAACCCAGGGTGCCTTCGCTGCCGATAAATAATTGCTTGAGGTCATAGCCGGTATTGTTTTTGCGCAGCTTGTGTAGCCCATCGATGATGGTGCCATCTGCAAGTACAGCCTCGATCCCAATGACAAGCTCTCTGGCCATACCGTAGCGAATTACCCGATTGCCACCGGCATTGGTAGAAAGATTTCCACCGATAGTACAACTGCCCCGGGCGCCGAGATCGAGGGGAAATAGCAGGCCGTTGGCATCTGCCTGTTCCTGGATTGTTTGCAGTTCCCCCCCCGCCTCTACCGTCATGGTGCTGGAAAACCGGTCTACTTCCAGGATTTCCTTCATGCGTTCAAAGCTCAGGGATATTTCCCCCTGCAGTGGTGCCGCCGCGGACACCAGGCCGGTCATGCCGCCCTGTGGTGCGATCGACTGCCCGAGAGCATGGCAGGCCTTCAGAATTGCCGAGACTTGTTGGGTATCACTGGGGCGCAGTAGCAGAGCCGGCACAATAGCACGTGCTCCCATCACGTCCTGGTAGTTCTTCGTCGCAATGTCGTCGCCTTCGCGAAATCCGGCTGGACCCACAATAGCCTTCAATTGCTCTATCAACGCCGCCTGTGCAGCAGGCTCAATCGCGCCCATGTCTAAAATCATCCGCAGCAAAAATCCACGGGAGTTTAGCATATTCACCCACGCAGACGAGATGCAGATGAGCACAGCTGGTAAATTGCTCTCAAGCAAATCATCGTGGGAGTCAAGCATGGCGTCATTTATTCGCTGCTCTACTTCCTGGAAATGAAAATTCTGGGTCTTCTTCTTGATTTGGACCATAGGGAATTGAACCGGCGAGGCATAGGTGCCGACTTGATTCCATAAAGTAAGTAGATTCGAAACAAAGCGCAGAAAGTTTCGTTTATAATACACCTACCAAAGCTGTACCATATTACGGCATTTTAATGAGTAATTTACCTAACCGGGCCCAATCAATGGAACAATTTCTCTTATCTCTCAGCGACGCTTTCGCGGAAGTACCAAACAAGGTTTTGCGATTTAGGAAATTCGTCCTAATAACCCTCGTCGTTAGCAGCCTGGTGATGGTCTATGGCATATTTACCCGCACCGAGCTGGACATGACCATCGATAGTTTTCTGGATCAGGACGACCCGGCGATCTTCGCGCTGAATGAGTACAGAAGCCAGTTTGGCAGCGACGATTCCGTGTTTCTGGTATATCGCGCCAAAGATGGAGATGTGTTTTCCAGGGCATCTATTACGGCGATTCAACAGCTCACGAATGATTTACGCTACAGCAATGATCTGGATCCCGCCGACTACCCGGAACAGATTAATGGCATCGCCCTGGATTTTGAAGAACTGAATCACATTCGCCGTGTGCAATCCATCGCCAATGTGCGTTATCAACAGAATGTGCTGTGAAGAGTTGAATGCTGGCAAAATCCTGTCACAAATAGCCCAGCACAGCAATAGCCTGAAGAATTTTCATCGCCAGATAAATCCTATGTTCATTTTGGCTCAATGCCTGCTCCAGTCCATGGCAATCTGTTGCAACCGTTCCGTTTTGCGCAGAACTAGAGTAAATTAGAGTAGCGCTATTAACCCGGATGAGCTGATGTGCCTCTTAGATTGGAGCGAGCTTTGTCCAAAAAGGGTCTGATGACGTACAAAATAATTATCAGGCGGCCAAGTATTGAAAACTCAGGAGAGCATCAAGATGAACCACATAATACGCTCCTGCATGGACGCTTTGGCAAATCCCGCAACTCAGCTTCGAAGCTGGCTAGTCGTTCTATTCCTTTGTTTCCACTCCAGTGTGACCTTTGCAGCTGAGCGAGCGATAGAAATTATCGACAGTATGGAGGCGCTTTACCAGGGCACCTCCAGTAGCGCGAAAATGACCATGATCGTGGAAACTCCGCAATACCGGCGCACCATGGAAATGCAGTCCAGCTCGATGGGAACGGAGAATTCCTTTATTCGAATTCTGTCTCCGCGCAAAGATCGGGGCATCGCCACCCTGAAACTGGATATGGAGATGTGGAATTACCTGCCCAAGATTAACAAGGTAATTAAGGTGCCCCCCTCGATGATGATGGGATCATGGATGGGTAGTGATTTCACCAATGACGACCTGGTCAAGCAAACCACCCTCACCGACGAGTACACGCTTACGCTGGAAGAAACCGACGAGCTGTACACAATAATTCTGGTGCCGAAGACGGAAACGGTAACGGTATGGGGCAAGATCGACTATGTTGTTAATAAACAGTATATGGTGCCAGTGGCGCAAAATTTCTATGATGACAATGGCGAGTTAGTTCGGAAGCTCGAATTTACGGACCTGAAAGAATATTCCGGCAGAATGATCCCTTCGAGGCTGGAAATGATTCCGATGAACAGGGAAGGTCATAAAACCATCATCATCTATGACGACCTGCAGTTTGACCCGCCAGATGTTGATGAATCGATCTTCACGCTTCGAAACCTCAGATCTCGATTCTAGGGACCTCTGATGCTGTTGTTAAAACTTGCCTTTCGCAATATCTTCCGTCAACGCCGTCGGTCCTTACTGACCGCCCTCAGCCTGGGCGGTGGGTATATCTTGTGTGTCTTCAGCTTCTCCCTCAGCGAGGGTAGTTACAATAGCGCCATCTCCTTTTTTATACTGGACCATACCGGCCATATTCAAATCCATCAAGACGACTATCTGCTAAGACCGAAGATACATAAAACTATAGATGACCCACAGGGACTGAGCGAATTACTCGACGCCAACGATGAAATTATCAGTCACACCCTGCGTGTGTTTGCCCCCGCTATCGCCTATTCAGACACGGACAATGCTCCAGCTCGGGTGATTGGTGTGGCGCTGGAACGAGAGAGAAGCACCAGCACGCTGGCTGTGAAAATCTCAGCCGGGGTATATATCGACGATACGCTAGACGCCGAAGGGTATTATTCGGCAATGATCGGGGCCGGGATTGCCAATAACCTGAATATTGGCCTCGACGATGAACTCATCCTCATCTCCCAGGGTGCGGACGGCTCTATAGCCAATGACATCTATATCGTCAGGGCAATTGTCGGCGACCGAACCTCTCCAGACAGAGCGACCGTGTTCCTGCCGCTAATCGCCGCGCAGGAATTCCTTAGCATGTACGATTCAGTGCATCAGATTTCCATCCTGTTGCAAGATGATGGCGCAGCACGATCGGTAGCCACATCACTACAGGAACAGCTACCGGAATTATCGGTAGCGCCATGGCAAGTTGTGGAGTCAACTTTCTACCAATCCATGCAAACAGACAAGCAGGGCAACGTTTTCTTCATGGGATTCATCATATTTATAGTATTCATTGGCGTGCTTAATACCGTTCTTATGTCCGTGCTGGAGCGTACTCGAGAGTTCGGAGTGCTCAAGGCAATTGGCAGTAGGCCATTCAAGATTGCGCTAATGATTACCTGCGAGACCAGCTTACTGGCATCCCTTAGTTTAATCGCCGGACTCCTGGTCTCCGTGCCATTCACCGCCTGGTTCAGCGCTGTCGGTTTTGAGCTTGCCGAACCCATGGATATTGGCGGTATAGTGATGAGCCACATGACCGGCGAAATGTCCCTATATGTGTTTGCAACGCCGCTGCTGCTAATAATATTTTTCGCCATTACTATAAGTATTCCAGCCGGCATAAGAGCCGCGCGAATATCACCCACCGAAGCCATGCGGAGTCACTGATGCTAACGATTAAGCTGGCGTTTCGAAATTTGTTTCGCAATACGCGCCGCACCATCCTGACTGTCATGCTAATTGCGCTTAGCCTGACCGCCCTAATCGCGGTCGATGGCGTCATGCGAGGCATGCTCACCCTGTTGGTGGAAAATGTCACCGGTACAATCGGTGGTGATGCACAGATTCATCGTGTCGGCTATCGAGAAAATCTGGATGTTGATCTGTTCATGGAGAATGCTGCAGAAATCGAACGGACGCTGCAACGAGACACATCCTTGAAATCCTATAGCCCACGAGTGATGAGCGGCGCTATGATTTCATCCAGCTATAACGTTGCAGCCGGCCTGCTTTACGGGATTGATGCCGAACGCGAACGCAGCACCAGTAAGGTTGAGCGGGCTGTACTGCGGGGGGAATATCTCGCCGGTGGGGACACTGAATTGCTCATTGGCCACTCTTTGGCTGAACTACTGGAAGTTGACCTGGGTGACCGCATTGTACTGACATTATCCGAAACCATTACTGGTGAACTCGCCCAAGCCTTATTCAGAATCTCGGGCATCCTGGATTTTGGTGTGCGCGAGCTGGACGATAATTTCGTTTTCATCAATATCGCCTCGGCGCGTAAAACCCTGGCAATGACAGACCAGCAAACCCATGAATTCGTACTCACATTCTTGAATCCGGAGGATGCAGAAAACCCCGAGCACGGGATTTTTCAACAATTTAATAATACAGAGATTGAGGCTTTGAGCTGGCTGGATCTAAACAAAGAGATTAGTTTCATCATTGAAATAATGGCCTATTCGTCGTTGATGATCGGTGCGATACTCTTTCTGCTGGCATCGCTTGGCGTTATCAATTCCATATTTATGTCAATCTACGAACGCATCTACGAATTTGGTGTAATTAAAGCCATCGGTACCCGTCCGTCCGAAATCGTTCGACTTATACTTTGGGAGGCTTTACTGCTGGCACTCATTAGTTGTGTTATTGGTATGTTGCTGGGTTTTGCAGTTGGCAGCTGGACTGCAGCTAATGGGATCGGTTTAGGCGAGATCGAGTTTTCCGGTATCGCCATGGATAACAACATATTAGGTGAATTTCACATCTCTCAGTTCACCACCTTTCCTTTTTTTGCGGTGCTACTAACCCTGGCCGCCGCGCTTTATCCCGCGAGGTTTGCTGCCAAAATTGTTCCCTCGGAAGCACTACAGCGAAGTCTTTAGGAGTTTGTATGACAGCCGTAATCTCAACCTTTGAAGTTTGTCGCTATTTCGGTGACGACCAGGAAACCATGGTTAAAGCCGTAGACCGGGTTTCCATCGCAATCGAACGAGGAGAATTTACCGCTATCGTAGGTCCTTCCGGCTCAGGTAAAACCACCCTATTGCATTTGTTGGGAGGGCTGGACAATCCAACTTCCGGTTCCGTGGAATTATCCGGTACCAACATTGCCGATATGTCGGGTGCGACGCTTTCTGACTTTCGACGAGATCATATCGGATTTATCTTCCAAGCCTACAACCTGATTCCGGTGTTTTCCGCCGAAGAGAACATAGAATACATCATGTTGCTCCAAGGTGTTGACGCCTCGGAAAGAAAGCGCCGGGTTGCCGATATGCTGCAGCAGATTGGTCTTGAAGGGCTGGGAAATCGCCGCCCCAATAAACTCTCCGGCGGGCAGCAGCAACGGGTTGCAATTGCTCGGGCCATGGTTTCTCGTCCGCAGATTATCCTCGCCGATGAACCCACTGCCAATCTCGACTCCAAGAACGGAATCGCCCTGCTTGATCTTATGAAAGAGCTAAATCAACAGTCCAAGATGACCTTTGTGTTCTCAACCCATGATGAAAAGATCATGAGCAGAGCCAGCCGACTTATTCATATGCACGACGGGGAAATAGAACTGGATGAATTAAGATAATCTATGCGCGGTATTTTTGTAGCCCTTATATTTTTTTGTTTGACCGGTGCTGGTTCTCACGCATTTGGCCAGATCAACTTCTCTGGGTATCTGAAAAACTATACTGTTATCCAGGATGCAATTAACAACGGTCCACTTCAATTCGATCGCAGCTACAGAATGCAAAACAGCGGTCGTTTCATGCTAGATGCCTTTAATGGCAACCAGGTCTGGCAATTACATTATGAGGTGGGTCTGGATTCTACTTCAGAGTTACAACGCATTGAAGAGTCGTTCCTGACTCCTGCGCGCCAAAGCTACCGACTTACCGACTTGGGATCAACAATCGGTCCCAGCGGTAAAAAAAATATCGTACCCCAAAACCTGGACCGCTTTAATGTGCAATTTCAGCTGGAGAGCGG
>Ga0209445_1001097_pt1 | contig 14825 bp, 10 predicted proteins | sample MarorgKNORR_S2LV_4_FD_188223 | JGI IMG/M metagenome (GOLD analysis project Ga0209445, IMG submission 188223) | Marine microbial communities from the Southern Atlantic Ocean, analyzing organic carbon cycling - NADW_A/KNORR_S2/LV (SPAdes) (version 2) | ecosystem: Environmental > Aquatic > Marine >...
GCTGATGTTCGGCAACCTGATCCGCGAGTCCGGCGTGACCCAGCGCTTGAGCAGCACCGCGAGCGGCCCGCTCATAAACATCGTCACCATCTTCCTCGGCCTGATCGTGGGCGCAACGATGGAAGGCGAGAAATTTTTGAAGGGCGAAACACTCGCCATCCTCGCGCTGGGAATGGTTGCGTTTTGTTTCAGTACAGCCGGCGGCGTGGTCTTCGCCAAGGTGCTAAACCTGTTCCTCGGCGAAGGTAAAAAAATCAACCCGTGCATCGGCGCGGCCGGTGTCTCCGCGGTGCCGATGGCCTCGCGGGTCGTACAAAACTTCGTCTCGAAGCACACCGATGGACGCGTCAACCCGCTCATGGCCGCCATGGGGCCGAACGTCGCCGGCGTGATCGGCTCCGCTGTTTCAGCCGGAGTGTTTCTGTCGCTCATCAAGGCGTTGCAATGAGCCACGGCGAGATTCACGCTTGGAACATCCTCGATCGCCAACCGGTTCTGGCCAAGTGGGAGGAAGGCCTCTTCACCAAAATCACCCCCACCGACGAGCCTCCCGCCGAGGCCAAGTGGATCGGCCCGCCGTTGCTCGACATACAGGTCAACGGCTACGCCGGGATCGATTTTCAGCAGGACGACCTCTCGGAAGCCGACCTGCTCCACGCCGTCGAACAGCTTGGCCAAGCGTGCTGCGGGCAGATTCTTTTCACCCTCGTCACCGACGACTGGGAGGCGATGACCCGCCGCTTGGCCAGGGCCAAACAACTCCGCGACGCCCACCCGGCGCTTGGCCGGGCGATCGCCGGCTGGCACATTGAGGGGCCGTTCCTCTCCGCCGAGACAGGCTACTGCGGCGCGCATCCCCCCGACAAAATGCTCCGGCCGACACCGGAGCGTATCGCCGAGTTGCGCAACCTCACCGGCGACGACCCCCTGCTCCTCACGATGGCTCCCGAGGTCAACGGCGGACTGAAGGGCTTTGCCACGGCGCGCGAACTGGGCATCCGCGTCTCCATCGGCCACACCAACGCCCCGGAGCACATTCTCCGCCGGGTGACCGCCGCCGGCCCGGCAGGCTTCACCCATCTCGGCAACGGCTGCCCCGCCACACTCGAGCGCGCCGACAACATCCTGTGGCGTGCGCTCGACACCCCCGGCCTGACCTGCGGCCTCATCCCGGATCGATGGCACGTATCGCCCACGCTGTTCCGGCTGATTCACCGACTCGTCGATCCCGACTCCATCTACTACACCACCGACGCGATGGCCGCGGCCGGTGCTCCCCCCGGAAAATACCGGCTTGGCCAACTGGAACTCGAGGTCGGCCCGGAGCAAATCGTCCGGCTTCCCGGCACACCGAACCTCGCCGGCTCCGCACTCACGCCGATCGAGGGCGTCCGCCGTGCCGCTGAGATGCTCAATTGCGACTGGCAGGACGTCTGGCCCAAGTTCAGCCGGGCCCCGGCGCGGTTCATGGGGCTGGAGAAAGGATTCAGCGTCGGTGCGCCCGCAAACTTCGCTCTGATCGAAACCGGTTCAGCCAACCGGATCGTGTCTCACAGCCTGCAACTGGGGCACTAAAACTGTTCCAACTCGAGGCCGTTGATGCCTTCCACCACCGTTTCGAGTGTGAGTTCGGCGAGTTCGCTGTGTTGATTCAGCACACTGACTTTTTCACCGAGCGGGCGCCAGATTTTCTCGTCGCTCTTCCCCCACAAAACCAGTGTGGGCAGGCCAAGCGCCGAAGCCAGGTGCGTGACTCCGGTGTCGTGGCCGACGTACCCGACGCACTTGGCCAGGCGCGGCGCCAATTCCGGCAGCGGGATGTGTTGAGCAATTTCAAGGCGATCCGACGGCATGCCGTTGGCCAAGCGCTGGAGCCGGTCGCCCTCCGCCTCGCCACCGATGACCAACAGGTTTAGCGGCGAGTGATCGAGCAGATGAGCCACCAGCTCGCGCCAGTTTTGTTCCGGCCAGTTTTTGCTTTCGCTGCCACTGCCGGGATGCAGCGCCAGCCAGTTTTTGCGCTTGCCCAAGCCGGGCAACTCGAGCCGCGCCACGGGGTCGCCATCGAATATTGTCAACTGCTCCAGCGGCTTGAGGAACACGTCGCTGGCGTGGATCGGCTTGGCCTCGTCGGGGCGATGTTGCGCGGCGATAAACTGGCAGGGGCCGCACGACTTGACGTTGGTTTCGAAAATCTTGTCGGGATCGAACAGGTACGAAATGACGATGGCGAACTGCCCGAAGAACTCGCGCCACTCCAGGTCGAACGAACCGCCACGGGCAAAAAACATCGCCAAGCCGGGCGACTCGATCGCGTGCACCGCCTTGGCCAAGCCGCCCGAAAGCGCCAGCGAGGCGATGCGCGGATAACCCAGCACCTCGATTTCCACGCCCGGAAACCGCTCCCGCAGCGCCGCCAGCACCGGCAGCGTCAGGATGAAGTCGCCGATCGCCCCGCCACGGATGACAAGAATGCGCGGAGCCTTGACGGATGTGGGCTCGATCATGGCGCGAGCTGATTTGCCATGACGATGACACCCGCCACGGCGACCACTGAGCCGATGATCGAACGCAGCGTCGGCCGTTCACCCTCGAATTTCATCGCGAGCGGAATAATCATTATCGGCGACAACGCGATGACCGACAACACGATCCCCGCTGGCAGACCGTTCAGCGCCCATTGGTACGCGCCCACGCCCAATGTCGGCCCGCAAAGCGCATTGGCCACGACCAGCGCGGCGACCAGTTTCACGGTTGCCGGAGTCAGCGCCACCTCGGTTTGGACCGGACCACTATTGCGGATTCTTATTTTTCGAAACACGAGCAACACAGCCATCACCGTCAAGCCACCAAGAATGCGTTGATACGCCTGGGACAGCCCGTCCACGGTGACACCGGCCTCGACCACCGATACCGCCTTGCGACTCAGCACCGCGCCGAAGCCCTGCCCAAAGGCGGACATCAGCCCCCACATGATTCCAGCCTTCCAATGTTTCTTGTCGACTTGAGACGTTTCGCTGGGAGCCAAGGCCAAACCGACACCCACCAGGATCGCCGTGCCAGCCAGCACTTGGCCAAGTGACAACCTCTCGCCCAGCCAAAGCCACTCAATGGTCGCCGCAAACGGCGCGGCTAGGCATTGCGTCATCACCATCGTCAGCCGCGACCCAAGGATCGGGAAAGCCCGGAACAAGCCGTAGTCCCCCATGCCGAAACCAACGATGCCGCTAATGAAGAACACCCCCAGCGCGCCGCCGCCCAGCCCAGCCCCCATCGAGTGCGCATAGATTCCAAGCAGCGCCCCAGCGAGTAGAAACCGCCAAAAGTTCGCCTCGACACCGGAGAGGTGATGCGACAACCGCTTACCGGATACGGCCGATAGCGAAAACAAAATAGTGGCCAGAACCGCTGCGGTCATTTGTCGGTGGAATCAATCATCCAAAAACCCGGCGCTGCGCCAGCCATCCAGTATCGTTTGCAACTCGGCTCGCTCCGCCTCGGCTACCTCGACCAACGGCGGACGCACGATCCCACCTCTCAGGCCCAGCATGTCGAGCATCACCTTCATGGCCGATACCTCGTAGCCCTTGCGTTTGGTTCGAAGCGCGTAGAGCGGCACTACGTGGTCGTTGACCAGTTGATTGAGCGCCGCTGACTCGCCGGCTGCACCAAGTTCGTGGAGTTTGAGCGACAACTTGGGCGCCACCGCCGAGATGCTCGACGTGTAAGCTCGGATGCCGATCGTGTAGTAGCCCGGCACCATGTCGTCGCCCGCACCGCCAATCCAGTGCAGCCTGTCGCCGAGTCGTTCGCGAATCATTTGGTATCGGCGAATGTCCGCCGTGCCATCCTTCCACGCGACGACATTTGGGATTTCAGCCAAGGACTCCGCCTGTGCCGGGGTATAGTTCGCCCAGTCACGGCTGTAAATCAGAACTCCCAAGCCGCTCGCCTCGGCAATACTCGAGTAGTAGTTCACCAGGCCGTCCATCTCGGCGTTCGGATAATACGGTGGAAATGCCAACACGCCGTCGGCTCCGCAGTCGGCTGCCTGGGCGGCCAAGCGCTTGGCCAAACCGCCGGCAAAACCCACCCCGGCGATCACCGGCATACGGCCGGCCGCCTCCTCGATAGTGGCCTCTACGACTTGCCGCACTTCCTCCGGCGTGAGCGAGTACAACTCACCGGTGCCACCGGCGGCAACCAACGCGCACATTGGCTGCGCAAGCATGTAGCGTATGTTCTTCCGATGTCCGTCGAGGTCGAGCGAGTGGTCATCGTTGAACGGCGTCACCGGGAAGCCGATAACCCCCTCAAGTTTCGTACAAAGTTCCTGTGGATTCATTTTAAAAATTGGTTACCAGCGCGGGAGTTTTCGGGTCCAGTTTGAGTCGACGTGTTTCTGCATCTCGGCCTCGTCGTCGCGTTTGCGGTACGGGCAGTTGCGGAAGCGTTCCTTGCCGCGCTCGAGTTGATCGGTGTCGAGCGTCACGCCCAAGCCCGGTTTGTCGGGAATCTCGACGCACCCATCAACGATCGACACCCGGCCGCCCTCGACGATCTCGTCAATTTCCGACTGCCACGGGTAATGCGTATCGCAGGCGTAGGTGAGGTGCGTCGTCGCCGATGCGACGTGCGCCATCGCCATGAGCGAAACGCCGAGGTGGCTGTTCGAGTGCATCGACAGGCCGATGCCGAATGTCTTGCAGACGCGCGCAAGTTGCTGCACACGCCGCATGCCACCCCAGTAATGGTGATCGCACAGCACCACTTGAACGGCGTCGCGGCGCACGGCTTCCGGGATGTCGCCGAACGATGTCACGGCGACGTTGCTGGCGAGCGGCGTCTCGATACCGTCGGCCAAGAGGCGGCGGCGCACCTCGGCCATGCCTTCGAGTCCGACGCACGGATCCTCAAGGTAACCGCCACCGGAGAGTTCCCCGGCCAAGTCGCGCCCGACCTTCACGGAGGTCTCGACCGACCAGGCGCAGTTGGGATCGATCCGCAGCGGCACCGCTTGGCCAAGCGCCTGGCGGAGTTGGCGCAGCGTCTCGATCTCGACCTCCGGCGCGAGCACGCCGCCCTTGAACTTGATGGAGCCAAAGCCGTACTTGGCGCGCAGTTGCTGAACCTGCGCGACGAGCGACTCCGGCGAGAGGGCCTCGCCGTATTCGTCGTCGCGCAGATCGTCGCCCTCGCCGCCACCGCCGGCGTGCTTGTAGAACGGGTACGCGGAGAACGGCACCTTGTCGCGCACGCGGCCACCGATGAGATCACAAACCGGCTTGCCGACGGTTTTGCCGATCAAGTCGAGGCAGGCCGTCTCGATCGCGGAGTAGGTGCGGGCGTCGGCGTCGAGCGGGTTTTCGCCGGGGACGTTGTAGGTTTGCGAGCGCTCCAATCCGCTGGCGCCGCCCTCGACCATCGGCGATAAGTCGCCGGTCAACCGATACGGACACGTGCCGATGACCTTCCCTCGAATCGCCTCGAGCGCCCCGGCCGGCTGGTCGCCGCCGTACGTCTCGGCGATGCCGATAACGCCGTCGTCGCTTACCAACTCAATGACGTTTCGCAGGGCGTACGGCTGGTGCAGCCCGTAGCTGCTGCGCAACGGCGGGTCGGCCATGGCGATGGAGTGAATCCTGAAGTCGCTGATTAGCATTAAAAAACGGGCCGCATGTTGCCGCCCGTTTGCGTTTGGTTCAATGCGGGAGTGCGTCGGTCACTTGCTCAAGCGCTTGGCCAATCGAGGCAAAAATCAGGCCAAGCGACAATAAACCGCTGCGTTTCATCGAAAGAAAACTGGTCATTCAGATGCGGTTCAGGTTGATGTCGCTGGGCGGCGGCGTAGTCGAGATCAGCCACTTCCGGCAGGCCAACCTGCTTGAACAAATCCCCGCGCTCCTTGAGAAGAACTTTGTTCGAGGGATCGGCGCGACGTTCCACTCGTAGTCGGCCCCCTTGTCCCGCCTCTGTCAACCGGCGGAATTTACTAAAATGAAACTATTTTCCACCAAAAACAGATTCAATTTGAACGCTTCTGAGGTCTTCCCTGTCAACAACCCCACGCTGGCACCGTGAGTGTTTGGTTAGTGCAACGATCACGGTGGCCGCTGCGGATTTGCCAAAGGCATCCGTTTGTTCCTCTTGTGACGGGGATGCGATTGGCCTCCATCCCCGGAACTTGCAAAGCCCTGCCTCGGCAGGGCTTTGCTCTTTTTAACGCCCACAACAGACCCTGAGGTAGTCGGCGGGCACTCTGGTTTTGGTTCGTTGAACACAATTTTCGGCAAGGAAGAAATATTTCGCAACACTGGTTACTTATCGTAACCTTCCCGTAATGAGCGAGTACGCTTTTATCGACTACTTCAAGAGTGAAGTCTTGAGAAAGCGACCTTACCTGAAAAAAGAATGCTGCATTCAAGTCTGCAAAAACGCGTTCAAAGTGGAAGAACAGGAACACAATCGCTACAGATTCCGGGGTCAAGTTGAAGAACTCGACAACCGAATCCTGCGAGGGGTCACCCTCGAGGATAAAACAACGATACATAATGCCTTTCCCGACAGGAGATTCAAAAAATGAAACTGAATTACCACAAGGACACCGATTCTCTCTACATCGATTTGTCGTCCAGGCCCAGCACGGACAGCCGTGAAATCTCAGAGGGAATTGTTTTGGATTACGATGCGAACGGCCATGTCACGGGGATCGACATAGACAACGGCAGCAACAAGGTCGACTTCGATCAAATTGTACTGAACAAGCTCCCCACAGAAGCAACACTGACTCAGTGATGCTCAATGACTGGGTTCTCGACTTGAAGGTTAAAAAAGTTCCTGGTCACAAGGGAAAACACGCGACGAAGCATTCCAAAACATTCGGGGAGCCATTGAATTGTATTTGGAACCCGCTCCGCTTCACCGGCTTGCCTCTAGGTAGGCGATGAGGTCGGCGAGTTGCTGTTGGGTGAGAATGGTATTCATCCCGGCCGGCATCAGTGACACGTGGAGCGGCTCCAAGTTCCGGATGTTTCCCCGCTCCACTCTCACGCTTTTTTCCGGCGAAAGCGCCAGTGTGACCTGCCCCGCGTCCTGATCACTCACGATCCCCGCCAGCACGCCGCCGTCGCCGGTGCTCACTTGCATCGTCTCGTAGCTGCGGACGAAACTGGCGCTTGGGAAAACGATCGCCTCGAGCAGATCCATCTTTTTTCGCACCTGGCCAATCCGCGTCAGATCCGGCCCGAACTGGCCTCCGTGATACGCCATCGAGTGACAGGTTGAGCAACCGGCTTTCGGCCCGCGGAACACCGCCTTGCCTCGGAGCGCGTCGCCGCCCGGCAACCCGTCGGCCAACTCCCGCAGCAACTTGGCTTGATCCGGCGAGGTCGCCTTGGCCTTGGCCAGCAAATCCGCCGCCTCGCCTTTGACGGTTTTGCCGTAACCAGCGGTGGCCTTTTGCAGCACGACGTCGTCCAGCCCTCGCAACCAGTTCGCCTGCGCGAGCACCGCCAACAGCGCCTGGCCAATCGGCGCGGCACGGCCTTGGCCGAATGCCGGCAGCAGCACCGTCGCCTCCGCCGAGGCGATGCTGCCGAGTCGTTTCGCGAGCCGGGCCAACTGCGCCTCTGCCAGCTTGGCCCCGGCCAGCGCGTTGGCTGCGTTGCTGCGTTGAGTGAACGGCTTGGCCGCGTCGAGTTGGCCCAGCAGATAGCCGAACTCCACTTCGTCCGGCGCAAACAGCCCGCCGGGAATCCCGTTGTAAGCCAGCGTGCGCTGCCGATGCGGCAACGCCGGCGAGCTGCCGAACCGGCGCAGCATTCCGGCAGCGCGTTCCTGCTGCCCCTTGGCCAAGCGCAGGCTCACGAGCGTTTGCACGGCCGCTGGTTGCAGCGGAGCGGCGGTCGAGTCGATCGCATCGAGCCAAGCGTCGGGCGCGGGGTTGACAGGCGCGGACGCCATCGCCGCGAGCGCGGTCAGTCGCGCGGCTTTGCCTTGGGAAACATCGGCCACGGCCTTGGCCAACTCGGCTTGAATCGCCGGTGCGGTGGCGAGTTTGGCCAAGCGCGCGGCGAGCGCCTGGACATCCGCCGGTGACTTCACCCGGCGAAGCGCGGCGGCGTAATGCGCGGCGAGATCGTCGCCCCACTCCGCGTGACGATCGCAAATCCATTCCGCTGTTTTGCGCAGCGCAGCCGACCTCGACTGAAGCGAGGGCAACACCTCGGCAGCCGACAAGTTGTCGCCTTCCATTTGGTCGAGCGACATCAATGCCACGCGCAGCGCCCCCGGCCGCTTGGCCAAGCGCGACAACGACACAGCATCCGGCTGCGCGATCTCGATGAGCGCAAAGGTGACCGAGTGATCGAGCGCGCGATCCATCGGCTCGTCAGCGAGCGCGAGCAGTGGCGCGGCAGCGCGCGGCGAGCCGATCCGGCCCAGCGCCTCGGCGGCCGCGCGGCGCACCGGCGGCACGGCATTTTTCAGCAAATGAATCAAGCCATCGATCGCCCCGGCATCGCGGTGCAGTCCGGCCGAGTGCGCCGCCGCCTGCTGAACGACCGGCGACGAGTTGGCCAACGCGCCGCGAATCCCTTGGCGGGCGCTGGCGGTTTGGATGCGAGTCAGCGACCAAACGGCGTTCAACCGAGCCCGCTCGCTCCCCTGCCGCAGCCGCTTGGCCAAGGCGGGGATGGCGGCTTCGCCGCGCTTGGCCAAGGCAGCGATGGCTCGCTGCCCCACCGCCGGTCGCACGTCGTCGAGCCGCTTGGCCAAACCCTCGGGCGGTGGAGTCGCCCAGTCGAGCTTCGTGCCGCGCGGGTCGCTTGGCGGCTTGGCTCCGGTTTTTTTCACGCGATAAATCGCGCCCAAGACATTCGGCCGCCAAAACTGCGACGTCGGGCAACAGAGCTTGTACCAACCGCCGGTGTCGAGCACGAGCAGACTGCCATCGGCGTCCTCGATCACGTCGGTCGGGTGAAAGTCGGCGTTGGTCGAGGCGAGAAAATCGGAGTCCTCCGAGCGGAACGTCGCGCCGTCGGGAGTCAGCACGTGGCGCTGCACGCGGTTCAAGTTGAACTGACAGGAAAACAGGTTGCCGGTGAAGTCGCCGCCGAACACGGCCGACTCGTAAATCTCCAGGCCGCACGGCGCTGCCGGGCCGAGGTGCGCCATCACCGGCATCAGATCGCCAGTGCGCGGGTGACTGTTCACCACGCCGTGCGGCTTGCCGTAAACTCCGCCGTAAACGGCGTGCACCAATCCGTCGCGCTGGCCACCGGCGGGGTACTGGAAAAATGTGGTGGTGAAAAACCGCTCGCCGCTCGGCGAAAAAACGACGTCCACCGGGTTGTCCATGCCGCCAACCATCACCGGCTCGTGCGGGCCGCCAGATGGGTGGCGGCGGAAAATATGCGCGGCACTCGAGACACGCTCGCCGCCGCGAAACGCCGCATAGCGCTGCTCGGCGAACGCGCCCTTGCACCAGTAAACCCACCCGTCGCGGCCAAGGTACGGCCCGTGCAGATCGTTGGCACAGCCGGTGAGCGTCTTGCCCTCGAACCACTCCTCCCGCTCGTCGGCCACGCCGTCGCCGTCGGTATCAGTCAGCCGCCAAATGCTCGGGGGCGCGGCGACGTAAAGCGAACCGTCGTGCCAAAGCGTGCCCTCGGGGAACATCATTTTGTCGGCGAACACGACGGAGTGATCGAACTGCCCGTCGCCGTCGCGATCCTCCAGCCGTACGATGCGGTGCGGCTTTTCCGCGAGTTGTTTTTGGACCGGATCATTCGAGCCGGAAGAGTCGGCGACGTACAGCCGCCCCTGCTCGTCGAACGAGGCCGTAATCGGACGGTCAACCAACGGCGGCCCGGCGACTCGCTCCACCGTGAAGCCGTCCGGCACGGTGAAGACCGCTTGGCCAAGCGTCACCTCAACGGCGTGGGCCTTGGCCAACAGCAAGACAACAGCCAAGCAAGTAAGCGGCAATCGAGGCATCGAGAACATGCCGGGAAGTTAACAAAGGGCTTGGGAGAAGGAAGCGTGAAGTGGTTGTTCCGCTAGGATTTGAAGCTAAACTAACGGTGTCAAAGACCGTGGACGCCAGTAATTAAAACACACCAATAACTTCCTTTTTATTGGTGTTATTGGCTATGGTCGTATTTTACTAAACACGCTCTTCAGCATCATAAATGCACATTTTCGCAATCCGACTGTTGCAATGTGTTGCAATCGATTGACACCACACCCAGCAGAAGTGCGGGGAGAGATTGCCAGTGCGGCGTTCTATATGGATGTCCGCTACTCGGGCGATAAAGCGAATGAGAACGATCTACAAATCACCAATGATCTATCGGCGATCAGCCCGGACAGCGTCTTTTTTGGCAACGGGTTGCCCACTCTGATCGGTGACTGGTCTCCCCCCCTGTTTTGCCACGAGTCCATGAGCTTCGTCATTTCGTCAATGTGCTTGGCCAAGCGTAATAACGTTGCCCACAAACAGGAACAATGTGGATGCCAATAAAGACTTGGTTCGGATCATAGAGAAAACCTATGAAGTGACCTCTCGAATAACTTTGCCCGCCACGTCGGTCAAGCGAAAGTCTCGGCCATTGTAGCGGTAGGTCAGGCGTTCGTGATCCATACCCAGTAGGTGCAGTATAGTCGCATGCAGGTCATTGACGGTGACCTTGTTCACGGCAGCCTTATGGCCAATCTCGTCCGTCTCGCCATAGCTCACGCCACCCTTGATACCGCCACCGACCATCCAATTGGTGTAAGCGTGCGGATTATGATCACGTCCGGGCTTGCTCCCCTTCTGCGCGATCGGCAGTCGGCCAAATTCGCCGCCCCAGACGATGAGCGTCTCGTTGAGCAATCCGCGCTGAGCCAGATCAGCAATCAAGCCGGCAACCGGCTTGTCGGTTTCAGCGGCAAATTGCGAATGATTTCCCTTGATGTCGTTATGCCCGTCCCAACTTCGTTGGTTCTCCATGCCCCCGCTGTAAATTTGAACAAAGCGCACACCACGCTCAATCATCCGTCGGGCTGTAAGGCATTGCGAGGCAATGTGTTTACATTTGTCATCGTCAAGGCCATATAGCTTTTGGATATGCTCTGGCTCCTGATCAACAGCCAGAGCTTCCGGAGCAGCGCTTTGCATGCGGTAGGCCAGTTCAAAACTCTCAATCCGCGCAGCCAACTCCTCCTCATAAGGGTTTGCATCAAGATGTTTTTGATTCAAGTGCCGAAGCAAATCCAACTGCCGCCGCTGTTGGTCGGGGTTCATTTCCCTTGGCCTATAAAGATTGTCGATTGGATCACCGGTCGGACGAAAATGCGTCCCCTGATAGACACTCGGCAGGAATCCAGCGCCCCAGTTGGCCGCATGGCCCTTGGGCAAACCGCGTCCCTTCGGATCGCTCATCACAACAAATGCAGGCAGACTGTCGCTGCTGCTGCCCAGACCATAAGTCACCCAGGAACCCACACACGGGTAACCCATGCGCGGCAGGCCACAGTTCATCATGAAAAGCGCCGGCGAATGGTTGTTACTCTCGGTATGCCCGGAATGAATGAACGCCATGCGATCGACGTGCTTGGCCAAGCGTGGAAAAATAGAGGAAACATGTTTGCCACATTGGCCATGCTGCTTGAACTCAAACGGACTTTTCATCAGGCCTCCGACCGAGTTTGCAAAAAAACCGGTGAACCGATCGAAACCTTCGAGCGTTTGACCGTCTCGCTTGGCCAGGGCCGGTTTGTAATCCCAAGTATCCACTTGACTGGGACCTCCGTTCGTAAATATCCATATGACCGATTTCGCTTTAGGCGCAAAGTGAGGGTGCTTGGGTGCTAGTGTTCTTTGGCCCGCCAAGCCCTCTTGCTGGAGCAGACTCCACAAACCAAGCGAACCCATACCCATCCCGCACCGCTGCAACATCGCCCGACGAGTCAGTTTCTTAATCTCTCTAATTTTGTCCATTAGTTAACATACACAAACTCATTTAATCCAAAGAGTACTTGAGCGAAGTCGGCAAGAGCCAGCTTTCGAGCATCATTACGGCCCACTTCACGGTAGGATTCCTCCTGTTTAGTGATGAACGCCAAGATTGCTTGTTTCTCTCTCAAAGAAGGGGCGCGACCAATAACCGTCTGATAACCGACCATCACCGCTTGGCTGTTGGCCTCAGTTTCCAACTTCCCAGCCAACGACATAGCTGCAGCACGAATTTGACCGTTATTCATGAACATCAATGCTTGAGGGGAAATGATCGTCGAGGGCCGTGCCCCTTGACCAACCAGTGGTTCAGGAGAATCAAATAACTGCATGGTAGGAATCAGTTTACTGCGTTTGATCTGGAAATAAATGCTGCGCCGCTTCATTAATGGATCGAGCGTTCCCTTCCCGAACATCGTAGTGTCAAGCAGGCCACTCACCTTCAGCAAACTGTCACGGATCGGCTCTGCCTCAAGCCTTCGCGGGGTACACCGCCAATACAATCTATTCTCGGCATCAACCTGTGACTTGTCTTGGGAGAAGTTAGCGCTCTGACCATAGACATAACTCATCACGATTTTTTTATGGAGCGGTTTCAAGCGCCAACCGTTGTTGATCAATTCGCCAGCCAAAAAATCGAGTAATTCAGGGTGAGTCGGAACCTCGCCCTGCAGACCAAAGTCGTTGGGTGTGTTCACAATGCCTCGACCGAAGTGATGCTTCCAAAGTCGATTGACGATCACCCTCGCGAGCAACGGCCCAGCTCCGTGATCAATATCCGTAAGCCAATTCGCAAGAGCTTTCCGCCGAAAACTCGTTCGCGCCCAATCCGGCTTAGGTTGCTGCCATTTCTCTTCATCTTTTGCGCCTCGCATAAGCACCCGCAAAAAACCCTGCATCATCTTCTCCTGTTTTTGCCTGGTATCCCCACGCCTCAGCAGATGCACATCGTTATAAAAATGCGGAAACCCGCGGCCATCAGCGTTGTGCTTGATCGGCTTGTACCCCTCACTGCTGATCTGCACCTTGGTTGTCTGCGGCTTCGGCTTGGTCGCCAAATGCGCCTTTAGTTTGGCGTCGCGCTTAAGCCACTCGCTGTCGAGCGTCCGGTACGCTCTAAGTAACATCTGCAGATCCTTTTCACTAAATTCATCCAAGTTGTCAGCGTCCTTGAACGCACCACGCAATTTCGTGATCGAAGTCACCTGCGCACTGCCTTTGAGCGGCACCGGCTTGGGATGACTTGTAATAGCCAGGCGGGGGCGACCAATTGTGTGACTGGTGTTGGTGAAAAAATCCAACTCAACGGTCAGCTTAATACCATCAGAAAAACCAACCGGTTCAGAGAATTCGAACACCGCTGTCTGGTCTTTGCCGATACCACCCTGATCGACAGCCCAGCCAGTTTTCTTTTTGTCAGCGTCAATGGAACTGGCAACGGAGAGGCCCTCTTTGTTCTGCTCGAAAGTAGCTTGCGGATTGGTCAACTTCACTGCCACCCGCTGACTGCCACCGTCAAGCGGTTCGACGAACACCCGAATATCGCTCAGCGCAAAATTCCCGTTGTCGGCCCTGCCTGGCCCGTTGTGTTTCATCGACTCATGCGCCAGCGCCTCAATACGAATACCCGTCAACGCCTTTGATTTTAACTCAGTTGTGATCACCCAGCGATCGTCCTTGGGGTTGTTGCCGGTTAACAAAAAAGAACCATCGCCTTGGCTCTTGAACACGGCCCCATTCAGTGACTTGATTTTTAGATCATCGAGAACCAACCATTCAAACTTTTCCGCACTCTCTGCAGGCGGATTTTTTACCCAGGCAACCAAGCGTTCGCGCAAAGATTCCTTCTCCCATCTGGCCAAACCAGCTGCCAATTTGTCATGAACCACCTGCCACTTGGCCAAGTCGGCCTTGGTAACCTCAGGGTTCAAATCGACATCAATCTCGCTGCGAATCGTCGTAGCGAACGTGGTGATCAAACGGTAATAATCGCGGGTCGGAATCGGGTCGAATTTGTGATCGTGGCAACGTGCGCAACCAATGGTCATCCCAAGCATCGCCGTGCCCATCGTGCCAACCATGTCGTCGAGTTCATCGTAGCGTGCGGATTCGAATTCTTTCTCTGTCAACTGAGTTGGAAACACACCGGCCCCAAGAAAACCGGTTGCCATCAACGCCAGCGGATTCTCAGGCGCAATCTCGTCGCCTGCAATTTGCCAGCGTACAAACTGATTGTACGGCATATCATCATTGAGCGCCTTGATGACAAAATCGCGATAGTGATAGGCATGGTTCCTGTCGGTGTCCTGCTCAAACCCAAAACTGTCAGCATAACGCGCAAGATCCAGCCAATGCCGCCCCCAACGCTCACCGTAATGTGGCGAATTCAGCAACTGATCCACCACACTCTCGAGTGCTGCACGAGGATTTCCATCAGCTGCGGCCAGGAAATTTGCGACCTCCTCCGGTGCTGGCGGCAAACCGATGATGTCAAAGTAGAGTCGACGCAACAGAGCACGGTGCTGTGCCGGGTTGTTGGGCTGGAGCCCCGCAGCCTCGAGCTTCGATAGGACAAAGTGGTCGATCTCGTTCGACACCCACTGACTGTTCTTCACCTTTGGAACAGACGTCATCTTCAGCGGTACGAAAGCCCAATACTCCCGGTCGCTGTCGGTGATCTGCATTTCGCCTCCAGCCAGCTTCGAATCGAGGAGAACCTCACCATAAGGCGCACCCATATCGATCCACTCAGCGAACTTGGCGATCAACCCGGCCGGCAGTTTCTCTCCCTTGGCAGGCATGTGAGGTTTCTCGACATGCGAGATCA
>Ga0209445_1001098_pt1 | contig 14816 bp, 16 predicted proteins | sample MarorgKNORR_S2LV_4_FD_188223 | JGI IMG/M metagenome (GOLD analysis project Ga0209445, IMG submission 188223) | Marine microbial communities from the Southern Atlantic Ocean, analyzing organic carbon cycling - NADW_A/KNORR_S2/LV (SPAdes) (version 2) | ecosystem: Environmental > Aquatic > Marine >...
GATTCTTATTGAACCGGTCATGAATATGGAAATTGTGGTACCAAGCGATCATGTAGGAGATATAATGGGCGATATCAATGCCAAACGCGGTAAGATTCAGGGTGTTGATCCCGCAGATGACACTCAGGTCATCCGTGCTCATGTACCAATGGCGGAAGTCTTAAATTATGCCGCTGATCTGACCTCCTTGACCGGCGGGCGGGGTATGTTTGTCATGGAATTTGATCATTATGCGGATGTCCCGGAACATTTGATGCAAAAAATCATTGATGAGGCCAACCGGGGCTTCGAAGAAAAGAAGAAGGAGTGACCGAAAGTATGAATAAAGCTGATTTAAATGGAACCTTGGTGAAGGCAGATATTGTCGACCAGGTTTATGAAAAGATCGGGTTCACACGCCAGGAAGCTGCCCAGGCGGTGGAAATTTTATTTAACGAAATTAAATCCGAATTGGCCCGGGGAAATAATGTCCGGATCTCAAGGTTTGCCAGTTTTATTTTGCGCGAGAAAAAAGCTCGTAATGCACGCAACCCCAAAACCGGAGAAACGATTCGTATTCGGTCCCGGACGGTATTGACCTTTAAACCCAGCAAACAGTTACTGGATTCCACAAACCAATCTTCCTTTAATGAAACCTCAGATTCCTGATAAATTATTTTTCAAAATTGGTGAAGTTGCTGACCTTGCCGGTGTGGAACAGCATGTTTTGCGCTATTGGGAAGACGAAATCAACGCGCTGAAACCCTCTAAAAACAAATCGGGGCAGAGGCTGTACCAGCAAAGCGATGTCGCATTGGTGCTGGAAATCAAACGACTGCTTTATGAAGAAAAATTCACAGTTGCCGGCGCCAAAAACAAACTCAAAAAGTTTAAAAGAAAAGGCACTCAAATGGATTTTGCCTATGACCGTGAAGCTTTTCTGGAGTGGAAACAAGGGTTGAAGAAAGAATTGGAGTCTATTTTAAAATCTCTTGAAGATCCTGAATAGGGTGCGGAATTGCCAAATGTAGGTTGTTGAGGGAATAAAAAAAACCTCCCGGTGGATATCGGGAGGTTTTTTATTGCAGAACAGTCTATTTTTTAAGAAAACGCTTTTTTTGCCACCCCTACAAGGCCATCAAGGGTTCGGCAGGCCAGTAATTCGGCATCTTCCCGCGCCACTTGTTCACCGTTGGCATCCACTGCAATAGCGGATCGGTTCAGGTAACGGCTTTTTACTCCTTCCAGAGTCAGCTTGTTGGCATTGCCAAACTCCTGACTTACATCTTGGAGCAGACTGGGGAGACCTCTTCCCGCGTTGCTCAGAATATCGGTTCCAACTACAACAATGACTTCATCTGCGCCTGCGGCTTTGAATTTATCCATGTTGTCTTTAACGAGGTCAAATTCTTTATTGCAGAAACCGCCAGCACCCGGCAGGGTGATAATGAGTCTCTTACCCTTAAAATCATCGATAGACAGTTCCTGTTCTATGGGTGTGGAGGCGGCATTTTCTACCGACCATTCCGGGTTTAACCTGATTAACTTTACGTCACTGCCTGGCAGTTTTGCCATAGAAGAACCTCCTTTTTAGATTGTTATGAGACTCTTCTAAGATGCCTGAGAGTGCGGAAAGATGCATGATTTGCACATAAAAATTGCCATCACTACACTTAAGGTACCATATTGATTCTAATCGGTTGTCTGACTATGGATAAAACATGTTTGTTCTGTTAATCTAATGGTGTTGAAACCTTTGGGAGTTGCAAAACTAATGCGTAAATGGGTAGTGAGCGAAGAACCTCCGCTGGAAAATTGCAATAGCTTTTTACTGCTGTCAACCATGCTCTCGGCTCAACGAGCTCTTGCCCAGTTACTCCCACGGTTAGTGGTAGGTTTGGTTTTTAGTCTTTTAGGGGCTGAAACCTTGTGGAGCGAGGAGGCCAAAAGGCCTTTTTATGAATATCCTGGAGATTACCGGCAACAGATCAATCAACAGAAAGATGATTTTAAAGCTCGCTTTGGTTATGAATTGCTGGATTTGGAAATGGGTTGGAAACCCAATGAAATTGAAGAATTAACTTTGGCGTTTTCCCGTTTGCCGGAGACGTTTTTACATATACCGGGGATAAAGGGATTTTATCATTTCAGTAAGCTTCGAGCGGCCCCAGAAGGGATGCCGGTGGATGATATACCTGCCGCCACTTTTCCCGGTTTCCAAACAGTATACAGAAATTCGCATTTGTCCTACGATGTCGAGGTGGATGATCAGGAACCTCGTATAGAGTTTTTCAATGTCTTATTTTATGAAGACCGGGAGGTGTTGCAGAATATTGTCCAGCATGAGATGGCACATTTTTTTGATATATTCCAAGGTTACCTATCATTTTCCCCGGAATGGCTGAAAATCTCTAATTTCAGTTTGGTTCACCTTCCCGCTTTGGACGGGCGACCGGGGGATGATTATTTATTCGCGGCTGTAAATAATCCGGATGTGGACCATTATGCTCCGGTCTCTTCTCGCCAGCTTCCTACCTATTCGCGGCAGAATCCGCAGGAAGATTTCGCCAATTCGGCTACAGCGTATATTAATTATCCCTACTTCCGTTATAGTCATCCTAAACGGTATCTTTTTTTAAAAAATAAGGTGTTCGGAGGGAAGGAATATTTCCCCGAAACCGGAATGAACTACCGGGACCAAGTGGTTGCCGATTTTGAAAAAGTCCTGACCGATAGGGATTGGGATGGCGTGATTCGTATTGCCCGGGAAGTGGGCAGGGATTACTCTCCTGAAATAGAATCTGAACTTGTCGAAAGATTGGAAAAAAGTTTGGAGGCTCCTCCTGACTCGGTGCGTGATGTCAAGTTAGGCGTGGCTACCTGTTATCTTTATAGCCCCAAGGCATTGAAAGTTCGTAGAAATTTGATCCGGAAAAAAAGAGTATCGTTGCAAACGCTTCTTGAAGTCCGGCGTTGTGGTCTCATGTCCCGGCGTTCTTTCGAAAGGGAATTTGTTCTATGGTCCATGCGGAATATCTATTTCTTCAAGAGTAAAGGCCGGGCTCAAATCCAGTTTCTGGATCCGGCTCTGCCCCTGGCCGGGGCCCGAGGATTTGAAACCCGTTATTTATGGAGAATTTATTATGAAGGAAGCAACGTCCATATGGCGGAAGGCAGTTACCATGTAGAAGGAGTGAGATCCGGATCGGTAAAAATTGATCTCGAAAAAAGCGCAGTGGGAACCCTGAACCTGCCAAGCGGAGAACCCCTTATTTTTGAGTTGGGAGCCCAGCGGGTACACCCTCAGAAATTTAAAAGGCTGAACAGTAAGATGGCAAAAATCAAGTTTGTCATCCATCCGGGCTTTAACTATGACTCCCCTCGTAGCCCGAGAATAAAGGTCGTTTACCCAGACCGCCCAGAGTTTAAATCGCTAAAATGAAGCTATGAGATGGATCGAACCAGGCGGTAGGCCATATTGAGATTGGCATACTTTGAGGGCCACACTTTCATTCCATCCTCATACTGGATGACCAGGGCCGAGGAGTCTTGTTCTTCCATAGTCCAGGTGGTCCCTGCACTACCAGGTTCGAAGATGGAGGAAAGGTAGATCTCATCTCCATACTTGTCGGTATTCCTGTAGCTCAGGTCAAACAGGGACCAAGCCTCGTCCTGAGTAGGATAACGCCAGTCTTCGCAACCGGCGAACCTTTCCATGTTGGTGATTTCCACATAATCCTGACCCTTAAACCAGTTGAGCCATTTTTGGGTATCCTGGAAAGAGTCGGTTTTCTTCCACATTACCTTTATTTGGTTATCAGTAATGGTGCCATTTCCGTTATCTGTAAAACGATCTTTTGCCATAAATTTAATTTTCTTTCAATATTTAGTGTTACTCTTTTTGATATAAAAAAATTCTAAAAAAGCCGGAGATTACCAATATTCTAGAACAAAAGTTTCCAAAATGAAAGGTGCGGGTCAAGATTGGGAAGAGGTAATTTGATGCAATTTCCGTGCAGAGGAATTCCCTGTTTGCAGGACAAGAGGAGAATAGGGAAGGTCTATAACAAAAACCGTTCCCTTGGGGTAATTATCCTTAACTTGAATGGAACCATTGTGGTCAATAATGATCCGGTTGACGATGGCCAACCCCAAACCCGTACCGCGTTTTTTCGTGGTGAAATGCGGGAGAAACAGTTTGTCCCTGTCAGCGGGGCAAATGCCTGCTCCGTCATCTGCAAACTCAATGCGGACGAGTTTTTCCTTTTGGAGTATCCGTGTGCTGATTTGTATAGCCCCTCCCTCGTCAATGGCATCGGTGGCATTTTCAAACAGATTGATGAAGACCCGGCGAATTTGTTCCGGGTCAATATGGACGGCACCAAGGTTGGGATCGAAACTTTTTTTGATATTTAATTTCTTGTCGTGTTCCGAATAAGAAATCAGGATATCATCAATAATTTTATGCAGGGAGGTGGGCCTGGGATTTGGAGCGGGCATTCTTGAAAATCGCAGAAACTCGTTGAGCAGTTCCTTCATCCCTTCAACTTCCTGAGTGATGATATGGATGCTTTCATCAAAAACCCGGTCAAAGTCTTCCCGGTTTTCATAGTATTTTTTCTTCAATCTTTGCGTATTGAGTTGGATCGGGGTCAGGGGGTTTTTTATTTCATGGGCAATTCCCTGGGCAACTTCTTTCCATGCGGCAATTTTCTGAGTTTTTATCAGATGTGTTAAATCTTCAAAAACGATAACCAGTCCCCGATATTTCCCAGTAGCTCCCCGAAGAACCTGAACATTGACCAGAAGGGTAAGGTTGTTTTCTCCTACCCGCAGATCAATTTGTTCTTCAATGGACTCTCTATCCTGTGCATTCATACGCTTACTGAGCTTTCGGATTATCTGGTAAGAGGAAAAATCAAAAGCGTCATGGTAGGAGGACCCGAAAATATTTTCACTTTTAAGATTGAGAATTTTTTCCGCTGCTTTGTTGAAGGTGGTGATGGTGCCCCTTTTATCGACCGAAACCACGCCTGCGCCTATGTTGTCTAAAATGGTTTCAATATAGTTTCTTCTTCGGTCGAGTTCGATATTCGTTCTTTTGAGATCTTCGTGGGCGTGTTGAATATTGAGCCTGCTTTCATTTAGTTCCCGGGTCATGGTATTGAAGGAGTCAACAAGAATTGCTATTTCATCGGTTGCCTTTGCTCCAATCTTAAAATCAAGATCTCCTTCCGTGATACGTCGCACACCCTCTGCCAATTGCTGAATGGGGACAGTGATGCCCCGTGCCATATAAAAACCCAGCCATATGGCAGAAAACAGGATTAACAGGGTAATGAGAAGAAAGGTCGTGTAGTAGTTTGCGCTGACCGCAAGCTTTAGGAAGCTCTGTTGCTGATAATCCTCAAAAGTATTTCTGATAGTTTCAATTTTTCTTAACGAGCTTTTCAAAACAGGGTTGAGAGTGAGGATATAACCCCATATCGAAATTTTTCCTTCATGTGTTTCTGTAAGGGGCACAACCACGATCATCAGGCTTCCCCCATGGGTCATTTGAATTTCTGTTACTCCTTCTCCATCAAGACTTTTTTGGATCAATTCGGAATAATTCAAACGGGTTTGCGAAGAAAGTTTGGATGAATCAATTTCAGAAACGATTGGTTTCAAATTATTGTCATAGATGAGGATTCCGGTCAGGTCATATTCGACCACTTTTTTCTGGGCCAGGGCCCGTAGTCGACCCCGGTTCAGCTTTATGTACAACTCCTGGTCGTTAATAAAGCGTTCAATATTTTTAGTTTTGGAAAGAGCTCTTTTTTCAAGGCCCGAATAATAATCCCTTGCGATATCCATGGAATATTGCAGGGTCTGCTCTATTTGCAAATTAAACCAGTTTCCGATGCTAACGGTGAACAGCTTGCTGGCTACCGTGAAAAGCAGTATGGAAGGAACTAGTGCCAGAATCAGAAAGGCAATAATCAATTTGGTCTGAAATTTGGAACCAATAATTTTACTTTTTCGCTCGTTATAAACTTTAACAAGGTTTCGCGTAATCAGAATGATCAATAAAAATAACAGGATCAAAATAATATTGAATACGGCAAGGACGGTAATATTGTTCCCAAACGTTGAAGCCGATTGTGCCTGGAGGAAATAGTTTTCCAGTAATGTCATGCCGATCAGGGCAATAAAAACTCCCAGGATGGTGATGGTCGTGCGTTTCCGCTTATCGCGCAATTGCTCTTCGGTAGGCGGGATATAAATGGAGGGCTGGTTGATTAGAGGATCGGATGGCATAGTGGCTTCCGAAATATCCATTGGTTTTAAAAACAACAGTTTAACATACAAACAGGGCAAACGGGCGCGGGATTTATTTGTTACCGAAACTTGAAGCTAAAGTGCGAGTTATCAGTATTATTGGGAATGAAGAATGGAAATTTTTATGGCAAAATTTTTACCCCGATAATGCTACTTGCATGGCGGGTGCACATTAAAGTTAAAAAACCTTGTCATTATCCTCAAAAAGGGATTAAAATCAATACATTACCCCTAAACTCCCATGGATGGCACTGTAGGGGCACCCTGATGGTTGAGGTGCTGGATATTAACTCTTAAGACAGGTCCTGTTTTGGAAGGCTCTAAGGGAAAAAGTATTAGTACGTTAGAAAGTTTTGCCAACCAAGTGGGAGATTCTCAGTTTAATGAGGATAGTCTCCTTTCTCTTACCAAAAATCTGAAGTTGTTGTTCAATTGTGAAGAAGCGACTCTTTTTGCTTTGGATGCGGCCAAGCGTGAGCTTTTCACCAAAAATTTCCATCAGGAAGGTTTTCCTGAAATACGGCTAAATATATCCGTGAAAAACATAGCGGGGTTTGTGGCCGCCACGGGAAAGCCGAGGTCCAGGAAGCGCCGGTGAAAAGGATTCCAAAGTTGGCGGGAACCGTTCCACCACTGCCAATATCCTGGTTCAAAAAGAAGATGACGAAACAACGATTCTAGTCCGTATTTTGAAGGATGGAAGCCGCTTTGTTTACCAGCAAATTGACCCACCGCAGGATGTGATCAAACTGATCAAGGAGGTCACTAATATTGACCTGGATCTTCCTGCCAACCCCCACAGAAGAAAAGACGATCTCACCCCTACCCGTCGTCCCGGGCACGTAATCTAAGACGAAATATCACTGTCTAGCGCGTTATGCTCCTCATTTGCTTTTACTCTTTCAGGGCATGAAAGCTGATGAAGAGGATATCACGCATGCCCCGAAGGGGTATCACGCTGGCTAGTGGATGGATGAGACGGTCTATTTATTAAATGATCGGATGACATCTCTGGAGATAGCACCCCTTTTTTTGTTGGAACCGCCTGCCTGTTTCGACAGCTCCAGATCAGGGTCAATGGAGAGGGGAGAGGTTTGCGCCCATGAGGTTTCAAATGCGTTGAATGGAACAAAAAAGAAAATATAATTGAAAGGGAACCAGAACCGGTCTGTTTCCAAATCTGCTTTGACCCGGACATAGTATTTTTCGTTCGGGTCCAGCTTATATATTGGGGCAATAGGAATGTCTTTTAAGGTGAGCATCAGCTTCTGATAGCGGGATTCTTTTCGGGTGATTATCTTTCTCTTTACATTTTTCCCGGATTCTGAGAAGCGGTATATTTTCTTGAGGGAGTCAAATTGGACTCGATGCCGCACCTTATTGGAACTGACCAGGCTATCCACCCATAACGTATTGTCTTTACGGAGTTCAATCTCAAAGGTGAAACCCATAGGAACTCCATTTTCGATTGCTTCCAGTATTTTTTCAGTAAAGCCATCCACCAATCTGGCATTCATCACCAAATATTTGCCATTTGTGCCAACACCAATGTTGACAACATCTGGCGATACTGCAGATACAGGCGAAACCAGCCCCAGGGTCAGCATAAAAAAGGCAAAGACCAATATAGAAATCAGGTCAGGCCGTTTATTTTTTGAAAAAATTGTACGTTTCAATTAACCCCTGCTCCAAAGAAACTTCGGGTTTCCATCCAAAACTTTCATAAAATTTTTTACAGTCGATAACACTTCTTCGTTGCTCCCCATTTCTAGCCGAACTGTGTTCGGCGGAAATGGTTTTCCCCGATATGCCCAGCAGACATTCGGTCAATGAGTTTACGCTGGTTTCTTTTCCCGTTCCCACATTGAATGTTCCGACGCATTTGGGATCCAGCGCTATCAAATTCGCCTGTGCAACATCACGTACCGAAATGAAGTCACGGGTTTGTTCTCCATCGCCACAAATAACCGGTTTTTGATTCTTCGCCAGTTTTTGACAGAATATCGCGACAACTCCCGCTTCCCCATGGGGGTTTTGATGCGGGCCAAAAACATTGCTATAACGGAGTACGGTTGTGCTCAAGCCATACTGATCGTTAAAAAACCTGAGATAATTCTCCGCGCACAGTTTGGAAATGCCATACGGACTTACTGGCTGGCACGGATGATCCTCGCTTGCCGGAAAATGAATCTGCTCCCCATACATGGCACCTCCGGTCGAAGCAAAAATGAATTTTTCAATATTCGAAGATACCGCATTTTGGATAAGTTGTAAAGTACCAATAATATTGGAGTTAGCGTCAAAGACAGGATCGGTGACCGAATCGGAAACGGAAATTTGGGCGGCATGGTGGTTGATCGCGTTAATTTTTTCTTTTTTTAGAACCTCGGAAACCTTGATATCAAGGATATCCATTTCATAAAACTGTGCCTTCGGATTCAGGAAGCGCAACTCTCCCGATGAAAGATTATCGATAACCGTGACATGATGCCCCGCTTCAATATAGCCATTGACTATATGTGAGCCGATGAATCCTGCACCACCCGTAACTAAAATATTCATCTAAGGTTGTCCTTGAATTGTTCAGCTAGTTCGAATAGAACTTCCAAAGCTTCTCTGGGTGATAATTGGTTAGGATCAATTTCTTTTATTTTCTGGATCAATGGATTTTCCGGTTCCGGGAAAAGGCCCAGTTGCCCCGGTGAGTGTTTGCCATCATAGTTTTCGGAACGTGAGATTTTGGGGACACCGACTTCATCGAACTCGCTTTGTTCCAGGTTGGATAGAACCTCATGAGCACGATCCAGAACACTTTTCGGCAACCCTGCCAGCCGAGCGACTTGAATGCCGTAGCTTTTATCCGTGCCTCCCGGAACAATTTTGCGGAGAAAGATGATTTCATCATTCCATTCCTTGACCTGGACATTAAAATTCTTGACTCCGGGAAGAACTCGGGATAAATCCGTCAATTCATGGTAATGGGTGGCAAAAAGCGTTTTCGGTCCTCCTCCCTGATCCGCTTTGTGAAGGAATTCGACAATAGCCCAGGCGATACTGATTCCATCAAAGGTGCTGGTTCCCCGGCCAATTTCATCCAGAATGATCAGGCTGTCCGGTGTGGCGTTATTAAGGATGTTGGCGGTTTCGTTCATTTCCACCATGAAAGTGGATTGCCCCTTTAATAAATGATCCTGAGCTCCTACCCGGGAAAAAATACGGTCCGTGATTCCCAAGGTTGTTTTGTCCGCAGGAACAAAACTTCCTATTTGCGCCATAAGAGCGATCAGGGCAACTTGTCTCAAATAAGTGGATTTCCCTGCCATATTGGGGCCGGTAATGATCATGATCTGCTGTTCCACTGAATCCAGAAAAGTGTCGTTGGAAATGAAACGAACCGAGGGATCCATTCTCTCTATGAGAGGGTGGCGACCACTTTCAATAACAAGACTGCGATCAGTGGTAAGTTCTGGTTGGCAATAATTATATCGATGCGCAGTTTCGGCGAAGGCGGATAATGCATCAATTTCACTGATGACCCGCGCCATCCCCTGTATCCGGGAGCCTGCAAGGGAAATTGCGGATCGAATTTCTTCGAACAGCTTTTGTTCTAAGGCGAATATTTTTTCTTCTGCACCGGTGATTTCTTCTTCATATTCTTTCAGTTTGGGGGAAATATAACGTTCTGCATTGACAAGGGACTGCTTGCGAATATATTCGGCAGGTACACGGGCGCTATGTTTTTTGGTGATCTCTATATAATATCCGTAAATTTTATTGAAGCCGACTTTTAGCACCGGTATGCCGGTTTTCTCTTTTTCTTCCAGTTCCAGAGCGGCGATCCAGTTTTTGCCTTGCCGGGTTATATTTTTTAGGCGGTCCAGTTCTTCGTTACAACCCGCTTTGATCAGGTTCCCTTCTTTGAGCCCAAGGGGTGGATCGTCCGCGATATTGCGATCAATCAAATCGTGAATATTTTCGAGGTTGTCCCAGTTTTCCAGATACATCTGTACAGGGCCATAACCTTTAAGAGCTTCCAATAAATCCGGAAAAACTTTCAGCGATGTTTTTAGCGCCACGAGATCTCTTGCGTTGCAGGCCGAAAGGGTGATTCGCCCCAGCAGTCTTTCCAGGTCGAAGATTTGTCGCAATAGGTCGCGCAGTTCTTTTCGGCCGGTCGGATTGTCCTTGAAGCCTGCCACAATGCTTAAGCGTTGCCGGATTTTTTCCATGTTTATCAGCGGTTTTAAAATCCATTCACGAATACGCCTGGCGCCCATGGGGGTTAGAGAGAGGTCGAGCAGATCCAACAGAGAATTTTTCCTGCTTCCTTCGCTGGATTGGACCAGTTCCAAACTTATCAGGGTGCATTGGTCCAACGCCATATAGTTGTGGATAGGAAAAGGGGTGAGGGCGGTGATATGCTCCATAGGCGATTTCTGCGTTTCGCGCAGGTAATGGATCAATGCCCCGGCTGAAGAAATTGCGGCTTTCATATTTTCACAGCCGAACCCCTCTAAAGACTGGGTTTTAAAATGCTCAACCAGGTTTCTATAAGCTTCGCTGAAAGAAAAGGACATATCTTCCCAGGTGTGGACAAACACCTCACCCGGTGGAAGCCAGGGGCGAGGTTCATCTTTTAATGAATCGGGAATGATGATTTCCCGAGGATCCAGTTTCTGCAGTTCGTTTGCAAGAATGGAAATATCTCCATCAATCTGGGTAACCTTAAAGACCCCGGTCGATACATCAAGTACGGAGAGGCCGATCTCGTTTTTTCCAAAATACAGGGAGGCGATAAATTGATCACATTTAGGATCAAGAATATTGTCGTCCAGAATGGTTCCTGGGGTGATGACTCGAACCACTTCCCTTTTGACTAGTCCCTTGGCGTGTTTAGGATCTTCCGTTTGTTCGCAGATGGCGACCTTCTTGCCCGCCTTAAGGAGTTTAGTGATGTAAAGGTTGGCGGCATGGTGGGGAATCCCACACATGGGCACGGGGTTGGACTTCTTATTTCTGGATGTGAGCGCGATCTGCAAAATGCTGGATGCGGTTTTGGCATCTTCATTGAACATTTCGTAAAAATCTCCCATCCTGAAAAACAAAATGGAATCGGAGTATTCCTTCTTGATGCCTCGATACTGCAGCATCATGGGGGTGTCATCTGCAGTGACTTTAAGACTTTTAGCCAAAATGCCCATATTGTTTATGAATTACAGATTTTCAAAATGAGGAAGAAGTTTATTGTAGGTGGCTTTCAGGTGTTCAGGGTGAACTTTGGTTTCCCCCAGCACGGGCATGAAATTGGTGTCGCCTGTCCATCGGGGAACGATGTGGCAATGAATGTGCTCGTCATACCCCGCACCAGCCGCTTTACCGATATTATATCCAATATTAAAACCATCAGGATTAATCACCGTACGCAATATCTCGATACATTTGTGGGTCAGTTGGTTCAGTTCCGTGCTTTCGTTAGCATCCTGCTCGGTCAAACACCCGATATGACGAAAGGGCGATACCATTAAGTGAGCGGAATTATAGGGGAAAATATTCATGATGATAAAAGCCGACTGGCCTCGATGCAGGATATTGCTTTTCGCGTCATCACCTGCCTTGGGAAGTGAGCAGAAAATACATTCATCCGACTTATCACTCTTGATATATTCCATCCTCCAGGGAGCCCAAAGTTGCTTCATGGTTTTTCCTAAGTGGTTGTAGCAAGTCAGAAGTTGCAGGTGTCCGCAAGTTTTTTGTCGGGATAAATCATCGCGAACAATTCCCGGGTTTTTTTTCGCATTCGTTCTTCCTCCCGGTTGGAAATTTCATGGTCATAGCCCAAGAGGTGAAGGATACCGTGAATGAGCAGTAAAATTAATTCCTCTCCCAGGGACAGGCCGTGACCCTTAGATTGGTGACGGGCTGTCTCAAGGGAAATGGCGACATCACCCAGGACAGGTGCCCCAGGGGGCTCCGGTTCTCCCTCCAAAAGTTGGGGAAACGATAACACATCCGTCGGGCGATCTATATCCCTGAACTGACGGTTCAGATCGCGGATGCCCTGATCCCCGACAAATAATATGCTGATTTCATGTTCATTGCAATCCAGAGAGATCAGGATTTTGCTAATCTGCTGTTTTATTTTCCGGGTATCCACTTTGATTCCGGGGCACTCATTTCTAATAAGAATTTCCATAAAGATTTCGGAGAGGCTTTGTTTATTTGGTAATTTTCAGAGATGCCCTTCAAACAGAGAGCAAAAATCAGTGGATTTCAGGATGATAGTGGAATTGTCAGAACTATTCCTGATTAGAATCAGTCTGGGCGTAGGCCGTGATAATTTTTTTCACCAATTCATGGCGGACGACATCCTTGAGTGAAAAATAAACAAAGTGGATGCCTTGAACCTTATCCAGCAGGCTTTGAACATGGATGAGCCCCGAATCACTGTATTTTGGAAGGTCGACTTGGGTAATATCCCCGGTAACAACCATCTTCGACCGGAATCCCAAACGAGTCAGGAACATTTTCATCTGTTCTTTGGTCGCGTTCTGGGCTTCATCAAGAATGATGAATGAATCACTCAGTGTTCTTCCGCGCATATATGCCAACGGGACGATTTCTATAGCGCCGTCATCCATGAGATGCCTCACATGATTTTCTTCCATCATATCATTTAAAGCATCATAGAGGGGCATGAGGTAAGGATTGATCTTGTCGGCGATATCTCCCGGCAAATAACCCAGCTTTTCACCGGCTTCTACCGCCGGGCGCACCAGCACAATTCTTTTAAATCTTTTTTTGAGCAGGCCCTCTACCGCCATCGCTACCGCCAGGTAGGTTTTCCCCGTTCCTGCCGGGCCAATGGAAAGAACGATGTCGTTCTTCCTGATAGATTGGATGAACTCGTATTGTGCGGGTCCCTTGGGGGTGACATAGCCCTTTTTTTGGGAAACGGCAATGCGCTCCGAAAAGATTGTTTGGAGATCGACTTGGGGGTCGTCCGCCATAAGTCGAATGGCAAACTTTACGTCTCCGTTTGCGACCGGGAGGTTTGCCTCATGCAGTTTCTCCAATTGCATGAAAAGATTTTCGACTGTTTCGATATCTTTCGGGTTGCCTTTGAGCTTGATCTGGTTTTCGCGGGTGGTGATGCGGATGTTGAATTTTTTCTCAATCAGTTTGAGATTGAGATCTTGACTGCCAAACAGTTCGGGAATGAGTGCGTTGTTTTCGAGTATTAATTCTTTGATATCCGATTCCAAACAGCGTTCTCTCTATTTAAAAGATGAAAAATTTACAGGGCTCACCGCCGTGTCCCCTGTGGGGGAATCAGGCTCAAAAACTCACTGCGTGTTCTGGCATCGGCTTTGAAAGAGCCCAGCATGGCACTGGTGGTGGTGTAGGAGTTTTGTTTTGCCACTCCTCGCATGCACATGCATAGATGAAGGGCTTCAATCACTACCCCTACACCAATGGGTTGAAGAATTTCATTCAGGGAATCAGCGATTTGTTTGGTCAGGCGTTCCTGTACCTGCAGGCGGCGGCTGAACGCATCGACAATCCGGGGCACTTTGCTGATGCCAATTATTTTCCCCTTTGGTAGATAGGCAACGTGGCATTTGCCAATGAAGGGAAGCATATGGTGTTCGCACATGCTGAACAGGTCAATATCCTTGACGATAACCATTTCATCATAGTCTTCATTGAATAACGCGCCATTGACAAGCTCTTTAATATTGACCCAGTAGCCACTGGTTAGAAACTTTAGCGACTTCTCCACACGTTCTGGGGTGTTCTGCAGTCCCTCGCGGGATGGGTCTTCCCCAATCTGCAACAATATTTGTTTAATGAGGTCTTTCAAGTTCAGTTCCCCGGTAAATGACAAAATTGCGTTCGGACTCAAAAAGTTTGATCTCATGCAGAGTACCGTTCTCAATTTTGGGTTCGATGATATCCCAGAAATGGATGGCGATATTTTCTGCTGTGGGAATTACATTTTTCAAAAACTCCACATCCACATTAAGATTTTTATGGTCGACCTTGTCAACGATTTCCTCGTTAATCAGTTTTTTGAGGGTTTTGAGATCCAGCACCATTCCGGTTTCCGGGTCCACTTCCCCTTTGACGGTAACCTCCAGAACATAATTATGTCCATGCCCATTGGGATTGTTGCACAACCCAAAGGTGGCCGCGTTTTTCTCATCTGAAAAAGCAGGATTGAACAATCTGTGGCTGGCACAAAATTCCAGACGGCGGGTGATATAAATCATCAGTAATAGTGGGAGTTTATTTAAGGTATTTGCGTTTGTTATCTGTTGAGTAAAAGCCTGGTCCGTACAAATGAAAGCTCATCTGGTTGAACTGCTTGCTCAGTTTGCCGCCACATTTTTCACAATCGTCGAGTGGGTCGTCACTGATTTTTTGCAGGACTTCTACAATATCCTTGCACTTTTCGCACTGATATTCATATATGGGCATTGGTTTCTCTATTTCCAGACCATTTCATTGGTTACATT
>Ga0209445_1001100_pt1 | contig 14792 bp, 13 predicted proteins | sample MarorgKNORR_S2LV_4_FD_188223 | JGI IMG/M metagenome (GOLD analysis project Ga0209445, IMG submission 188223) | Marine microbial communities from the Southern Atlantic Ocean, analyzing organic carbon cycling - NADW_A/KNORR_S2/LV (SPAdes) (version 2) | ecosystem: Environmental > Aquatic > Marine >...
AAATTCAATAAAAAAACAATATATATAAAAAATTATAGATACTAAATAGAGTATTTTTTTGCTAGTTTATTAAAGCAAGAAATCTGTTCAAATGCTAAATCTTTTGCATCCCATGCATGGAAAGATTGATGATTAAATCCAAGCGTTTCTTTCATTATCTGATATGCATAGTCTGTGAAAATAACCGTGCCATCATCTTCTATTTTTTCAATTGAGTCTAATTTACCTGATTCCTCATTCATTTTAATCGCATCATTTAATGATATATCCTCTGGTAATACAACCTCTGCTCCCTGTTTATTTAGTAATACTGGGTAGCCGCCAGGCAGTCCATTAGGGCCTGGAGAGTGGGTGTGTAAATTTTCATTGTATAACATAGCATTTAGATTCTTTAACGCTGACGAGGCTGATACTGTGGTGAAGTTAACTCCTGGAGGATATAGCTTTACAGCTTCAAACATAACCGTATCTGTGTCAAACTCAGAAGTGACATCCATATCATCAATCAAAATTTTTAAATAATAAGGAGCATTAGGTTTATATCCTGCTTCTCTAGGATAAACCCAGTGTTGGTGATGGCAAACCTGAAATGTTTTAATCCTAGAACGATCAATATTTTTTTGCTGTGCAATATAGGTTAATACTGCTGGAGCAATAAGATCAATATTTCCAATTCCAATAGTGGGCGCAAGGTTAAGTTTTCCCATGACCGGGTTAGTAAGACAAGATAGTGATGAATTAATATAAAACGTTATTAATCCAGCATCTTTAATTGATTTAGATAAACTTAGGCTGAGTGCTAATTGGCAAGGAAGCCAAGCGCCCAACCCCGCGGCACTGATTTTAGCGTAAATCTCTTCAGGAAAACGGCGAATTAAGTGCCAAGTATGTAAGACAGTACAATTAATTATTGCATCTGGCTTTTCTCTTTTTAGCAGTTCAATAGTCTCCTCGCTATTGAAAAGGTCAAGTTTTATTGGTCTAAAAATAGGATGAAGTCTATGGTGTGCAGCTCCAATTTGTGCGTTATTGCATGCCCATCTAGCATTATTAATATTTATGTCACCGATGACCCATTCTATATTTTTTCTACTTCTTGCTGCGAATTCTAAAATATGTTTTCCAACATCTCCTGTTCCAATTAGTAAAACTTTTTTTATTTTATTACTAGCTTTTAGCATTACTTCATTTTAATCTTTTTAACTAGAAAAATTTACAATTTATCATTTAATAAAAAGCATATATAAAATGGCAACTATACAACAACATCTTGATGAAATTAGTAGATCTCCGACATTAAATATCAATGAAATTTCAGCTGATCTTGAAGCTAAAGGAAAAACTGTTTATAAATTTGGTTTTGGGCAGTCACCATTTCCCGTACCTGATAATGTAGTTGATGAATTAAAGAAATATGCTAATGAGAAATCATATCTTCCGGTAGAAGGGTTGTATAGTTTAAGAGAAGCCGTAGCTAATTATTATATAAATGAAGAAAATATATCTATAGCACCAGATAATGTATTAATTGGACCTGGTTCTAAGGAACTGATGTTCATACTTCAGATGGTATTAGAGTGCATAACTATTATTCCATCGCCAAGCTGGGTATCCTATGAGCCTCAGTCTATAATCCTCAAAAAACAATACTCATATTTAAATACATCTTTTGAAAATAATTGGAAGATTTTTCCAGATCTTCTTCTGGAAAGATGCAAGAAAACTAGAGGCAAAAAACTATTAATATTGAATTATCCTGGAAATCCAACAGGAGTAAGTTACTCCTCATCCGAACTAGAAATTATAGCGAATATTTGTCGCGAAAATAATACTATCATTTTATCCGATGAGATTTACGGCAGACTCCATCATACCAATAATCATCAATCAATAGCAAAATATTTTCCTGAGGGTACAATAATAACATCCGGATTATCAAAATGGTGCGGCGCAGGAGGTTGGCGATTGGGGACTATGGTTATACCTAAAAATCTGCAATTAATTCAGGATAGTATTGCTGCTGTTTCGAGCGAGACTTTTTCATGTGTCTCATCACCGGTTCAATATGCTGCTATTACAGCATTTAATAATGATAAAACAATCAATGATTATCTTTTCCATAGTAGGCGTATTCTAAGGGCCATTGGAAATTATTGCTCTAAAATATTATCTGCTGCCGGGATTAAAGTTCATCCACCAGACGGAGGATTTTATTTATTTGCTGATTTTTCCAATTATAAATATTTTTTCAATTCGAAAAATATAAAAACGTCCAACCAGTTTTGCAGTCAATTATTAAAAGACACGGGTGTTGCTTTACTTCCAGGATCAGTATTCGGCAGGCCCAAAGAGGAGTTCACCGCTAGACTAGCTTATGTTAATTTTGATGGGGCAGAAGCATTGCGCACTAGTGAAACGTTGGTGGATAATAATGAATTAACGATTGAAGATCTAATTCATATTATTAAATCTTTAAAGTCAGGAATCAGCTTAATTGTTGATTGGCTTAAAACAAATTAGACTGATCCTTTTTTATTAATTTTGATTAAATTGCTTAAAAATGCCGATAAATAACAAAATAGAAATTCTTGATAGCACCTTACGTGAAGGGGAACAAACCCCAGGTGTATCATTTACAAAATCTCAAAAGATAACTATAGCTAAGATGCTAGATAGCTTTGGTGTTGATTTTATAGAGATAGGTCATCCTGCAGTCTCACCTGACATATATGAAGCGATAGAGACCTTAAATCAACTGCCACTAAGTGCAAAAAAAATCGTTCATGGTAGAGTAAAAAAATCTGATATCGATGATGCAATAAATTTAGGAGTACCTTGGATCGGATTGTTTTTTGGCACATCTAGGACCTATCTCCAAGATAAGTATCATTTAAATGAAGAAAATGCTCTTAAGGTCATTGAAGAAGGAATCAGGTATGCGAAAAGAAAAGGATTGAAAATTCGTTTTACAGCAGAAGATGCTTCTCGCACAGAATTGACATTTTTATTAAAAATAGGGAAACTAGTTCAGCAAGCAGGCGCAGATCGTTTTAGTTTAGCCGACACAGTAGGAATTCTTCATCCACATAAAACATCGGAATTAGTACGACATTTTGTTTCTGAATTAGAAATTCCAATACACGTACATTGTCATAATGATTTTGGTTTAGCCACTGCAAATGCACTACAAGCATTACAATCAGGCGCGAGATGTGTTGATGTTACTATAAACGGTTTAGGTGAAAGATGTGGGTTGTCACCATTAGCAGAGGTTACTGCAGCACTGGATGAATTATATAATATTAATAATTCCTGGGATCTAAAAATATTAAACAAAATGTCTAATTATATAGACCAAATAACTAAAATAAAAAATAATGATACGCGGCCTATCACAGGTAAATATTCTTTTAGCCATAAAGCTGGATTACATGTTAATGCGATGCTAAAAAATCCTGAATCTTACCAGTCTATATCGCCAAAAAAACTTAATCGTGATCATAAAATAATTATCGATAAATATACCGGTAGAGAAGCTGTACGTTATCGTCTAAATGAATTAGGTATAAAAGATAATGAAATCCTTTTAGATAAAATATTATTGCAAATAAAAAGAAGTCCGCTTGTAACCAATTGGACAGATAAAAACATTTTGTTATTGGTTGAAAATATTATTTCAGCAAAGATTAAGAAATCATCATCCACCGTTTAAAAGCATAATTTTTTAAAAAACATAAATTTTTTTAAAAAATCTCACTTTAACTATTGCGCTCAATTTTCATCTAAGCTTATAATTGTACGTCTCTTTTGACGAATTTTTTTAAAAAAGATTTTGAAAGAAGAGGCTGACAAATGATCCACATTATAAGTATAATGTGGGAAGAGAAGGCTTCGGGTTGGCGTTTGGAGCCTTTTCTTGTTATTAGGACTTTTTTGCTTATTGACAATGGGGGCGACCGGCATTCGACGGGATATGAGAGGTGTTTAACTGCATGCGGAGGATACCAGTTTCCTCCTTAATCATCTGGTAAAAACAATATATGCCGATTACGGCTATATGGCTGCAGCTTAACTGATGTAGCCCGTTCCTTGAAGGATTTGTCTATGGTTTTTCAATGGAGCGTCATCAACATAGGCTGGTTTCGAATTTGTCTGTGAGTTCGAAATAAGATGAAACAGACTGGCTCTTTTTTTTTACGTCTCTGATTGAAAAAAGAGTAAGAAAATAATCGGAAGACTAAGCATGTAGACGTTTATCACTAAACTATTTCGGACGGGAGTTCGATTCTCCCCGCCTCCACTACAATACTCCAACTGTTAATATATAGCAATATAGCAACATAACAATTTGTAAATGTGACAAATATGGGCCTAAATTTTTTAAAATTTAGCAACCTTGTTATATGTGGCTGAAACCCTATGCTGCAATAAAAGAATTAGTGGATGAAATAAATAAGTTCTCTGGATATTTCATTTTTATTTGGTATAATAATACCATCACGGGGCATAAATATAAAAAATGGGAAAAAAGTACTGGTAGAAACTATCAAATACGGATAGGAAATGGATGCTGTAATTCAAAAAATAGGATTTTTTAAAAATCAATTCAAAAATAAGCAAATTTATTCTTTATAATGATACCCAAAAGATTCCTGAATTTATCTGAATTCTCAAAAAATGTACTGAAACTTTCATCTAGCACAGTTGTAGCTAGCGCTGTGGGCTTGCTTACGCTTCCTATCATTACCAACATATTTGCAATTTCAGATTTAGGGAGGTACCAATTACTGGTATCAATTATTGGAATGCTCGGTGTTGTAGCTTCTTTGAGGTACGATATGGCTATAATTTTGCCCAAAGAGGATTCAGAGGCATCAGAAATATTTAAACTATCCTTTTTTGTACTAGTAGGGGTTACCCTTTTGTCCGCAGTTGTATTCTATTTTTTCCGATATCCATTGTTAACATTATTAAATGCTGTTGAACTTATCGATATAGCACTATTGATTCCAGTAGGCGTTTTCTTTTATGGCTTGATGGAGATTATAAAGTATGGACTGGTGAGAAAAAAGAAATTTAGTGAATTTGCATTAGTTCGGTTCTGCCAGGTATCAACCACACAATTTTCCGCTATCGGTTTTGGATGGTTTTATCCGGATTTTTTCACACTGGTTGGTAGCTACATTTTTGGTTTCCTAATTGCTTCCATATTATATATTAACAAATCTATAATTACGGTTCAGGAAAAGACCACTCATTCCATCAAAAATGTGGCTCTTCAATATAAGAAGTTTCCTCTGATTAATTCATCTATGGTATTTTTAAATACCCTTTCTATAGAGCTACCAGTATTCTTTATAGCAAAATATTTTTCAATGGAAATGGTGGGACTGTATATGTTGGCAAACCGACTTTCTATCATCCCGATGAATTTGATTGGTACTGCTGTTAATAAAGTCTATCTTCAGAAAGCAACGGAGACATTCAATAAAAACCCCAAAAAATTATTCAGTGTATATAAGCAAACTGTTAAGAGGTTATTTCTTTTAGGTCTAATTCCATTTATAATTATTCTGTTTTTTGCTCCATTGCTTGTTAGAATTATATTCGGCAATGAATGGATATTTTCGGGCACAATTATGCAGATCCTAGCATTGGGAGTATTTCTGCAATTTTCTACTTCTCCAATTAGTACAACATTCACTATTGTGAATAAACAGGAAACTGCACTTTATCTAACTATTGTTTCACTTGCTGTCCGTTTTGGTTCAATGTACTATTTTCGATCCGAAATTGAATCCTTACTCTGGGCTCTTACACTATCCACAGCATTATTTTATTTAGTTTACAATTTATTTACTTATAGAGTCATTTTACTTAAAACTAGAAAAATTAAGAATAATGTTATTAAATAATTTATTTTTTATCATTCACTGTAACTAATTTTTCTCATAAAGAAACCTATCATATGATTGAAGACTTGAAAAGCATAGAATTAAAAAATAACATTTATAAATATGGCGCGGAATGGACGAAACACCTTGAGTCTTGTGACCATTGGATTTTTTATTGGTTTCAGCAAAAAATAATGGATGGCTTTATTAATAAAAATAAATCGGAAACGATTATTGAGATAGGCGTTGGCAGCGAATTCACAGCTAACTATTGCCGTAGCAAGGGGTTTAATGTTACCACCCTTGATATAGATGAGGCCAAGAAACCGGATATATTAGCCAATGTTGTAGAGTACAATTTCAAAGAAAAATACGATCATTTAATGGCATTTGAAATATTAGAGCATATTCCCTATGAAGAATCTCAGAAGATTATAAAGAAAATCCCTACTTTTGTAAAAAAATTTGCTTTTATATCATTGCCTAGGAATGAGAGAACATTATTAAATATTGAAATAAAGCTTCCTTTATTGAAAAAAATAAAACTGGAGTGGAAAATTCTGGCACGGAAAATTTTTTCTGAAGCACACCATTGGGAACTGGATTATAAAGGATACAAAACTAAAATGATTGAAAAGTCTTTTATTGATGCTGGTTTGAAAATCAGGAGAAAACTGAAAAATAGATATATATATTTTTATGCGCTGGAAGTGTGTAATCATGATTATATATAATACTTTTAGATAATAAATACGTAAGGGTAGTAAAATGATATCAAGCCAATCAATTATTGGAAAGAATGTGGAAATAGGTGAGTTTGTTGTAATAGAGGACGGAGTGAAGATAGGTGATAATACAGTTATAAAGAATTTTGTAGAACTTAGAGAAAACACAATAGTGGGTAAAGATTGCTATATTGATTCAAGAGTCTCCACTTCTGGAAATTGTGAAATAGGAAATAATGTCACACTTCGTTATGATTCTATTATTGCCAGAGGGTGTAAAATTGGTGATAATACATATGTTTGTCCAAGGGTAATGACGAATAATTTAGACACAGAAAAAATTCAAATAGGCGGAGCGATTATAGGAGAAAATTGCTTTTTGGGTACAAATACTGTTTTGCATCATGGAATTAAAATCGGAAACAATTCCATAACCGGAACAATGTCATTCGTTAACAAAGATATTCCAGATAATGAAATCTGGATTGGAAGTCCTGCAAAGTTTTATAAGAAAAACTAATATTATTATTATAGAAGATATTTACCAGACATTAGATACGTTCAATAACAGGATGAACGTAATCAGATTCAAATATCTTATGCAGTTTCACTAGGAGCAATAAAATAGACAAAATACAAAGACCCTATCAACCAGGCGATGAAACTCATATAAATAGACTGTATAAACTTGTTACAGGCCGGAATAGAAGTTATGATGAATATATGTGGGAGTGGGTTAATACCTGGGATGGACAAGGGGGAATATGGCTTGTTTTTGATACTGAGCGAAATACCGAGGATCAACTAATAGCTCAATATAGTCTTATCCCAACGCCCTTGAGTTTTTTTGGTAAAAAATACATAGCAGGGAAAACAGAAAATTGCATGAGTCACCCCGATATAAGGGGAAAGGGTATATACTTCCCTCATGAAAAAAAATATTTTGAAGAAGCAAAGAACCGATTCAAGATCTTTATTACCACTACTGGAAATGTTGCTAAAGGAACACCTGGAAGAATTCGCGAAAAGCTCGGATATTGTGCTTTTGATGACTGGATATCTTACCGTGTTTTAATTAAGAGTCAATTACCATCAGACGATCTTATACCTATGTTTCCCTCATTTATAGCAAAGAATCAGATGTTAGGAAAAATATTGGCATATTTCTTTAGTATTTTGTTGAGAGGGATACCTCAGCCTCCAAATTTTATTTCAGCCAATCAACTAAAAATATTTAATGATGTTGATGTTCCCATTTCTCAGATTGAGGACCTTTGGGAACGGAATAAATCTCGGTATGGTATAACGGTTGACAGATCTGCCCTCTACCTTAACTGGAGACTTAAGGAAAATCCCTACCATAACCACATCTTCCTATGTTATTATGATAACGATAAATTGATAGGATATGTTGTCTTAGTTTTGGAACTCAACACATTTCATATAATAGATATATTTGCTAATGGGAAGAAAAAACAGATTTTCCGGAATCTCCTGAATGCTGTACGGAAATACGCTTTCCAAAAAGGAATTGTTCAGGTGAAATGTAATACAATTAAACGAAGTAAATTTTTGGTCAGTGTATTGAAGTCAGCTGGATTTTTTAACATGGGAGGTTTATTGAATGAATATTGCAGAAAAAAACCTATAAAACCAAAACAGTTATTTATCTATATTTCAGAGGAAATTGATATTAAAAGAAATCTATGGAATAATGAGAGCTGGTATTTGACAGATCTTGTTAAAGAAGGAAGACCTTATTCAGTAAGAAGAAAGGTATAGCTGTATCACTATATCCACTTTATAAACTAGCCTGAACAAATAATGTAGGTGTTATCCCTAACATAATAACATCTGAGATAATACTATCCGAGGCATAAGGATTATATCTTTTATGACTAACATTTTTTCTATTATATATATTATATATTGACAGGCCCATATCTAATTGCAAATGATTAACAACATACTTTTTTGATATACTAATGTCTAAATGATGTACAGGATTTAGTCTTTCTTTATTACGCGCTCCAGGGTTGAAAATAATTTGAAAATCATTTGTCTTATATATCTCACTTGGATGAGTATAAACCCTTCCTGATGAGTAAGACCAGGTTGCTGTTACATCGCAATCTAAGATTGAAGTAATAAAAACAGTTTTCAATTCATGGGTGATATCGTGATCTGCATTAAAAAACTGTCCATTATTAATATCATCGAATGAATATTTTGTATTATTAAATTGATAAGCAATCCATCCATTGATCTGTCTATTTTTTCTTCTAATAAATACTTCTCCTCCTCCTGTCTTTTCAGTTCCAGTTGATTCAGTTGTAGAAATATATTCAGTATTGTTTGGATTGGAAAATATCGGGATAGGTGATATATATCTTCCAAAATCGTACTGGCCGCTACTATTTCTTTGATAATAGGAAAAACTTACATCATAGTCAGGGTTTTGCCAAAAAAGGCTACTATGAGAACTGGTAGAGTTGACGACAGGTATCCTTCCACTTGATATTAACCATGTCCCTTGTGTTCCTCTTGTACTTATAGGGCTGTTAAACTGATGAACAAATTGGTTATATTTTCCATAAGAGGTTTCAAGTTTTATTGTTGGTAAAATTTTAAATGATATTGAAAATCGCGGTGCAAAATAATTTCTATTGGTCTTTGAATAATAAGTGTTTCTTAATCCTAGATTTAGGTTAACTTTATTAATAATAGACCAGTTATCTTGAATATATAATGTTTCTAGATAGCCATTTTGTTTCATATTTAATTTCTCAGAATTATCGTCTAAAGTTCTATTTGTTTTATAATCTGAGGATAATAACGATTTATTTAAACCTATTTCTAAATTATGATTTGAAATGGATTTAATGATTTGTCGAATAGTAAATAGGTCCTCAAAAAATACATTTTTCTCATCTAATGACTGTAGTGGCAATTTATCTATATTATTAGCATCATTAAATTGTCTTGAGTTATATAGACTATTAAAATCTGTTTTTGCAATAGAGAATTTTGTCTGCCAATTAGGGTTCAAATAGTACGACCAATTTAAAATAGTGCCTTGGTTTGACCATTCTGTTTCTTCATTGATACTAGTAGAGTCATATTCTAAAATCGTTTCAAAACCATAAAACTTCCTTTCTTCATTAATTATATCTGTGCCGCTTGTATATGTCAATGAAATCCTATTTTTAGGACTGATTAGGTAGGATAAGACTGCGTTAAGGTCTTTAAATGTAAATTCGGGGCTATAGGTTGTAGACTGTGTCTCATTTGCGGATACACTTATTAGATTAAAATTATCATCACCTGTTATAAAGTCTTTTACAGACTTGTACAACTGTGTTGAGACTATATTATTATAGTGCCTAGCTGTAACTATGAAACTGCCTCTTGAAAATATCGGAAGTTCTACCTGTAAACTGTTTATTGTCATATTTGTATACAGTCTTAGGTGTGGTGAAACATTATTCCCTACACGATTTGTGACTTGAATTAATCCAGATGTTTTCCCTCCAAATCTGGCTGGATAACCGCCTTTATAAACTTGTACATCTTTTACAGCTTTTGCTTGTATACTACTCAAAAATCCAAACATATGAGTCTTCTGATATATGGGCATTCCATCTATGATAATCAAATTTTGATCAGGTCTTCCGCCTCTTATATATAGTTCAGCTGTTCCTCCTAAACCTTGATGTATCCCAGGAAGAAGCTGAAGTGATCTAAATATATCCACCTCTCCAATAGTGGGTAGAGTAGAAATATGTTTGGGTGAAAAAGATATCTTCCCAGGTTCATTAGTTAGGCTCATAAACTCTCTAGATATTCCTCTAATAAATATATTTTTGGAGTTAATAATTTTTTGTTTTAAAAAAATCTCGACAGGAGACTGTTGATTTCTTGAGAAATAAATAGGTTTTTCCTGTGTTTCATATCCGATATAAGAAACATAGACAGTACAAATTCTCGATTCTATACCAGATAGAGAAAAAATACCTTCATTATTTGATATTGTGCCCATATCTAAGGATGGGACATACACATTTGCATATGGGATCGTTTCATTAGATACATTATCAATAATTTGTCCAGTAATTGCGTATGGGCCACTATCTATCCTATAGATAGTATATTGCTCATTGATTTTTCCCCAGCTATAGTTTGTATTATATAATAGTAATGTTAATGCACTATCTAACTCACAGTTATTGCACTTAGCTGATATTTCTTTATCTTCCAAATTGCTAGGATAAATTAAGGAAAGCTGATAATCATCTACGAGATGTTGAATCCCTTTTTTGAGACTGCTTTTATTATATGAAAAAGATATTGATTTAGTTTGTCCATTAATAAAAGAAATAGACAAGTATAGTAAGAAAGCTAAAAGATGCTGAGTTTGCTTATAGGATGATGTAGGTTTCACCCTCTAATTTAAACTCTCGCTGAGCCAATAAGGAAATACTGCTCATAACAGAATTTAAATTGTTTGGGTATAGATTAATTATCCCTGATATAGAGATTCTTTTAAGAGAATTATCTTCAATTAATATCTTTATATTATATGTGCGTTCAATTTCTTTGCATATTTTCTCGAGAGGAGTATTGTCACATACAATTTTATTGTTTAACCATCCAGGATAATAATTACTAGTAGAAGATGAATCAATAGTTGAATGACTTGTGGAATGAATTAGTGCACGCTCACCCTCAATAAGCACTATTGATTTATCATTATTTGTAACCTCAACTGAGCCTTCATTAACTCCGGCTTCAAAGCCATCACTTCTTGACCTAACATTAAATTTTGTGCCTAATACTGTAACCTGAGCATAGTCTGTTGATACAATAAATGGGACATGGTTTTTTGTAACATTAAAATATGCTTCCCCATTCAAAAACACTTCTCGATTACCACTATTATAGTCCTTTGAGTATGATAATGTACTACCGGCATTAAGTTGAACGTTTGTACCATCCGAGAGCATAATATTTTTGTTTGTAATACCAAACTCTGCAACAATTCTTGTTGTATTAAGGTAACGAATAGTAGTCGGTATCAATAAGATAAATGCTAGCATAAAAGCATATATAAATCTTGGTTGCCATTTTATCGAATAGGGTTTTCGTAAAGGCTTATTATCAATTGCCGTTTGATCTAAGATTTCAATCTGCTGTTCTAGTCGCATCCAAACTTCATCCTTAGAAGGAGCCGAGGGCAGCATATTATTAGCACATACATCCCACAGATTTTTTTCTTTATTATTTAGTTTATTCATATTTCTAAGGTATAAACGAGAGATAACACTGTTTTACTCATAAATAATTTTTCAAATTCTTTTTTAATATTTTGATTGCACGATAAACCTGGTTTTCTACGGTTCGGATACTAATATCAAGTGATTCAGCTATTTCTATGTTTGATAAACCTTCTATTCGACTTAGAATAAATACTTCACGGCATTTTTCTGGTAGTTTATTGTTTACAATGGCTTGTATTTGTTTTTCTAGTGAATCTGCTAAGACTTCTGACTCTGGATTATCATAGTGAGATTCATTGTTAACTGGAATTATTGATTCATGCCTCTGACGGACTTCGATATGACGGAAATGGTCATAGCACAAGTTTGAGCTTATACGCGCAATCAGAGAAAAGAAGGATTTTTTTGGTTCTAGCTTAGATCGTGTTTTCCACACTCTCAAGAAGGTTTCTTGAGTAATATCCTCGGCAATATCTCGATCCTTAATTTTATATAAAACAAATCGGAATAGAGTGTCATGAAAACTATAAAATAGCTGTTTGAACGCTTTTTTATCTGAAGCTTTAACCTTTTGTAGTAGTGCTGATTCTTTCTCTATCATATTTAATTAATAAGACAAAAATATGAAATGTGTTAATGATAAGATATTTATAATTGTTAATTTATTATTAATTATATGAGCGCATGATAGTGTAGCTAATAGATTAATTACAAATTTTATTATGGATGATTAATGAAAATAAATAGTTATAAATACTCGGGCATGATAATAATAGATCACAATTTTTTAGTTCCACTAGATTATGAAAAAGATAGTAGTAATAAAATTTCTATTTTCGTTAGAGAGATTGTAAGGACAGAATATGAAAATAAAGAGCTTCCTTATTTAATATTTTTTCAAGGAGGCCCTGGATATGAGTCACCTAGGCCTATTACTGATTCAGGTTGGATTAGGAGAGCTAGTGAAGAGTTTAGGGTTTTGTTATTGGACCAAAGAGGGACAGGCCTAAGTACTCCGATTTCAACAGAATCATTATTTGGTATGAACGACAAAGATATGGCCAATTATTTGACATGGTTTAGAGCAGACAACATTGTTAGAGATGCTGAACATATCAGAGAAAATCTTATTGGAAATAATAAGTGGTCAGTGCTTGGTCAAAGTTTTGGAGGATTTTGTGCAACGCATTATCTATCGTTTTATCCGGATAGTTTAGATAAGGTTTTTATTACAGGTGGATTACCGCCACTGAATGCACACCCTGATGATATATATCGTTCTACGTATAAAAGAGTAATCGAAAAAAATAAATTATTCTATCAAACCTTTCCTGAGGCAAAGATTAATGCTAGGAGAATTGCGGATTATTTGCTGAAAAATAAAGTTTACCTGCCAAATGGCGACCAATTATCTGTAGAAAGATTTCAACAGCTCGGTCTAAATCTTGGCTTTAGTGATGGTATGGCAACACTAAATTTTTTATTTGAAAAAGCTTTTATAAATAAAAAACTATCTTATTCATTTTTAAAAGGTGTTTTATCAATACAATCCTTTGATACAAATCCAATTTTTACTGTCCTGCATGAGGCATGCTATGCACAAGAATTTTCTACAAACTGGTCAGCCTATCGTATTCTAGACGAATATCCAGAGTTTATTGCAGATAAAAAAGATGAGTTATTTTTTACAGGAGAAATGTTATATCCATGGATGTTAGACACATATCAATCATTACAGCCTTTAAAAGGCGCAGCGCAGATATTAGCTGAGAAAAGTAATTGGCCAATGTTATATAATGAGAATGCTTTGATGAAAAATAAAGTTCCAGTTGCGGCTGCTGTATATACAAATGATATGTATATCGATAGAGACTATTCTATGGATTTAGCAAATATTATTTCAAATATAAGAATTTGGGAGACAGAATCATTTGAGCATAATGGATTACGTAGCAATGGTAAAAAGGTATTAGATTCACTTTTTATGCGGATAAAATAAGTTCTAATTAAATATGTAGTTCGAGGAAAGTGATCAAATGAAAAATATATATTATTATTCAATCATATTTTTTATTTCAAGTGTTTATTGTAATGTTAATGATAGTCTTGAGGCTGTTGATATTGAAGACTATTTTACTCAAAATTATACTAGTAAACCAATTCTCTCCCCTGACGGTTCATTCTTGACCTATACGGAGCACAAATGGAACGAAACAAAAGACGGTAGAGAGAGCGATATATGGATTGTATCGACCAAACAAGGAGAACTGATTCGCTTGACCTTTGATGGATCTTATAAAAGCCAATTACAATGGGGTGATGATAATAAGACAATTTATTTTAAATCCACAAAAAAAATATCCGGTGAAAAAACTCCACCATATAATAATAAATCACAAATCTGGAGAATAAGTATTGATAATTCGCAGTTTATTCCAGTAACTAAACATATTAATGGGGTAGGAATGTTTAGATTATCTATTGCCAATAATAGTATTTATTACACAACAAAAGAGGAGGATGTTACTTCAGAATGGCAAGGGCTGAAAAAAGAATTTTCAAATATTAAATATGGTCATGGGGTAGTATCATTTTCAAAACTTTGGTCAATTAATCTTTCTACCTGGAGGGAAAGTTGTATACTCGATAATAAAAAAGTATTTACAGACATTGCTATTTCACCAAAAGGTAATTATTGTGCTCTAATAACAAAACCAGATGGCACCCTACTCAGTGGTGAAGGCTGGTCAAATGTTGAGATCTTAGATCTACAATCAGGGAATTTGACTATAGCCACTGAAAATGGTTGGAGAAAGGATCATCCTGCTCCATATGGCTGGTTAGAGGGACTGGCTTGGTCTGCAGATGAAAAATCAATCGCATTTACCGTCGCGTTT
>Ga0209445_1001102_pt1 | contig 14778 bp, 18 predicted proteins | sample MarorgKNORR_S2LV_4_FD_188223 | JGI IMG/M metagenome (GOLD analysis project Ga0209445, IMG submission 188223) | Marine microbial communities from the Southern Atlantic Ocean, analyzing organic carbon cycling - NADW_A/KNORR_S2/LV (SPAdes) (version 2) | ecosystem: Environmental > Aquatic > Marine >...
CCTGGGGGCGAGAGGGTAGTGGCCTCGACGCGACCGGTTGACCTGACGACGGGTCCATTCTGGTGAGGTTGACAACAACCAACACCGAGCGACACTGCAGATGGGTTGGCCCGCGGTCAACTACTCGTTAAACGCGCCGCTCAACGTAAGACTAATGCCCGTGTTCATCGCATTCAGAATCGCAAGTCGCCAGGGTAGCTGTGCGAACGAATGGTGAGGGATAAGGTTCGCCGCCTGAATTGCAAACCCGATAACCGCGCCAACCGCTAGGCCTTCCTAGAGCCCGTCACCGATATTGCCGGTCACCAGCGCCATCGCGATCGTGGTAGTGATGAGCAGTACGATCATCGAACCATAGACTAGGGGTATGTTTCCGGAGCGAATCTTCTCGTCAGTCATTCCGGTGTCTTCCTGCCACACCTTCAGGAAAGCGAACTTGCTGTACCAGATGAAACCCAGTGCCATACTGGCCATAACTGAGACCACGGCAGCAATCCAATCGATGCCGTCCCAAGCCCATTCGAAACCCATAGCGTTCCTACGTAGTAGCGCGCATCTTTCTGCGCGTAACGTCATGCTTTTCGATCTTCGTTGAAACATTGCATTGGTTTCGCTGTAAGTTTTCGACGAAATTGACGGATCCCGGTGGTTTGGCAGATTCCTGGAATCGGGGATCTGGAAGCCAAAATAGCCACCCTCCGCTTCGGCTATTCGATAGAGTGCGTTGCCAGCGCACCAACCAATCTCCCGGAGACCTCTGAATTTGCCGTACACCCACACCTTTGCCGGAAACCCGTTCGACCGTGGCGATAAAGAACGCCGCGACGAAGACCTGCTCGCACGAATGATCCGGCAGGAAAACGTACGGATAATCCCGTTCCACAACCTGAAGCCGCTGGTGAAACGAGAATCACAGGCCGAGCTTGCATGGATCGGGAGCGGCTTTCTCGACGGCCTGCCGCCCGAGGCTGGAGGTCCCAAATTTTTAGGGTTTGATTCCGATCGGAACCCGCACTTCGCAGTCGATATCTCGAAAGTCGAAGACCCATCGCACATCGCCGCGCTCGCCCCCGGCGCCACGTTCGAGGACGGCCGCGCCGCGGCGACCGAGATTCCGGGTGAGCAGGCGGGGATTCTTGCACAGGCAAGGTCGAACCTGAACTGGCACGCCCAGCACCGGTTCTGCTCGGTGTGCGGCACCGAATCGCAGAGTCTGCGCGGTGGCCTGATGCGCCAGTGCCCAAACTGCAATTCCCAGCACTTTCCGCGCACCGACCCGGTCGCGATCATGCTTGTTTACAGGGGCGAGAAGTGCGTGATGGGGCAAACGCTGGCCCGCTCGAACACTACTTTCTATTCGTGCCTTGCAGGATTCATGGACCAGGGTGAATCGATAGAAGAGGGAGTGCGGCGCGAGGTAAAAGAAGAGGCCGGACTCGAGGTCGGCAGAGTCACCTACCATTCGTCACAGCCGTGGCCGTTTCCGGCTTCGCTAATGATCGGCTGCCATGCCGAGGCCATAAGCGACGAAATCGTTGCCGACCCCGGTGAGATGTCAGATGTCCGGTGGTTCACGAAGGACGAAGTAAAGCTCGCCGTCGAAGACAAACTCGAAGGCGTCAACATCCCCGGCCCGATCGCCATCGCCCACCACCTGATAAGGGCCTGGGGATACGGCACCGCGAATATCTAGGAACCGCGGTTATCGGTTCGGCGGCGGTCTGGTGTCCCACCGAAGACGTACCTGGTTATTGCCAAAGAGTGGTCACTCGATGAATTCCAGCCAGTTGCCCTCGGGATCGCGGGCGTAGACGATGCCGTGCCGGCCGTTATCGGTCTCACGAATGATTGGCTCGGTAACAAATTCGATTCCGCGAGCGGATAAATCGGCGTGGACCTTCTCGATGTCCTCGACGTTGAAGCAGATGTGATTCGTTCCGATACGCGTCATTTGATGATCGCGATCTGCCGACGCCGGTTCGTGGTATTTCACCAACTCGATCCTGTGGCCATCCTCGAATCCCACGAACACAAGCGTGCGCCGGGAGCCGGCAATACCTGTGTGATTGCCCTCTGGCGGCGCGTTAGATTCGACCCTGTTCAGTTCGACAAGGCTGAGATCGCCGCAGTAAAAATTGACCATCAGATCGAGGTCGTCCACCACGATTCCCGTGTGATTGAATCCAGTTACCAGGCCGTGCCCCCTTGCCCGCAAATTACATCGCACTGCGATCATACTTCGACTACTGGTTATTCGCCGTACACCTCTACATCCGGATTGGATATCGAAATCGTGAACCAGAGGGCCCGCCGACTCGGGAGCGGAGTAAGTCGGGTGCCTTCGAGTTCGTCGGAAATGGCAGCGCCTGCCATGTTCCAGATCGAACCGGTCTGGGCATCGGTGAACCGGCCATTTGCGAACTCGAAATCGAGTGTCGGCCATCAGGGTCGATCAGCGGCGAAAAAACGGTGGCGATCTGGTCATCCCCACGAGAAAAAACGATCCCCGACTCGCCATCGATAACGTCGTTCACCGCAGCATCGCCAATACGACCTGGCGGGTACGTTCGCTCGTTACCGTTGATCTCGACCGCGATAACGACTTCGGCGGGCCGTAACAGGTCGCTGACCAATTCAGCATCGACCGGGAACGGGTACCAGTTTTCACCTTCGTTGATGAAGTCGGCATAGGTCAAAAACGGGTCTTGCAGGTACTGCGATGCACGTGTTCCGAGTCCCTGCTCTCGTGACAGAAGATTCGTTGTTGGGTGAAGCTCCACCCAGTCTCCCCACGACATCATTGAAGATGACAATGGTGCCCGTCTGGCACCGGTCATGTCGCCGACAATAGCTATGCTACCCGTCTGGAACCAGTACGAACCGCTGGCGTGGTCGAACATCACGAGGCCGGAGTTGTAGAGCGCACTCGTGTTGCCGAACACCAGCACTTTGCCATCGACCCGCCATCGAAAACTACCCCCGAGGCGCATAGCGGGCAGTAGGTGATCAACACTGGGACGCCATCGATCACATCGTTGACCAGTTCGTGAAAATTCAGGAACTTGATCGGGCATGCGTAGGCCTGTCCGCGCTCACTGACATACCCGAGAATCAAGTCGTTGGGTGCCAGCCAGTCGCCAGCGCTCGCATCGTCGTAATGTGCGGAATAGACCGGCTTGATCGCGTCTCGCAGTCGGTCGATCAGGTCGTTGCTGGCTGCCGAAAGCCTTTTGGATGATCCGTCGAACGTGTCGAAAATTATGTCGTCGAGATCGATCGAATGGATGTCCCTATTGAGATCAGGTGGTGCCGAAAAAGTCGGCTGCGACTCAAGGGTCGGAACCGGCGTTGGCGTGGTTGTTGGCGCGACGGTCGGCTGATTTGCAACGATGGTGGGTGTATTAGGAGGGGCTTGAGTAACCGGGGTGTCCGGGTCCGACTGGCACGCCACCAACGCGAACATCCCGACCGCTATCAACGCCAGGCTGGAAAGTCGCCTCGAAAGAATTGCCATGTCGAATTTGATGCGATCTCAGCCGAACCCGGTTTCGAGTGTGCCACGGCTTGTGTTCGGTCGGACCGCCCTATTTCGAACTATCGCGGAGCAGCAGGTCTCTGGTGATATCCATGTGGCCCAGATGCTGGGCGAGTTCTTCGTAGGTGTGGATCATTGCGGCCCCCTGGGTCCAGTTGTCGGGCCCACCCGCAGGGTTGTATCCGGCCAGAGGCTCGTTTGTGTCGGCGGGGCCGTCCACCATTGCAACGTCTTCGCGTAGCCGCAGTTTGACGGCCTCGACCCGGATTCGGATTTCGGCAGCCGTTCCCCTGGCTGCGAACTCGGCGGGGCGGTCGCGCTTTATACCTCGGTTGCCAACGAGGTTGCCCATCCAGTAGTCGACCACGCCGATGCAATGAGTGAGAATTCCGTAGGGGGAGTTGGCGTTGGGCAGGTCTGGTTCCCGGTTGGCGAGGTTGTCGCCGAGTTCTTCAACGATGAGGAGCATCTTGTCGAGCGCGCGATCGAGGAAGATGAGGAAGTCGTTCTGGTTAATGGAGAGAGGTTTTTCCTGTGGCATGGGTCGCAGGATAGCAGTCGGGCTGCAGCGTTCGGCGTGGGCCCAGGATCGCACGCGGCTGAGCATAACGTGGCACACGCTTGCGAGAGTTCCTGAATCCCGTACGACCCTTCGACAAGCTCAGGATGGCGGAAAAGTCTGGCAGGTGGACAAGTCTGGATGGCGGACGAGCTCAGGATGGCAGCACGCAGCGCCTTAGCCGGGTAAAACGTCTTTGAACAGTCTCAGCATGTTGCCGCCGGCTATCTTCTCGATTTCGGCGGCCGTGAACCCCGCGCCAACCAGCGGATTCCACAGGTTTGGCAGTTCGCTCGAATCTTCGAGGCCCTTCGTCCACGATATGTCTTCCTGCCCTGTGTTGCCCAGGTACGGAACATCTCTTACGGAATCGCCAAGCACCCAGTCCGGCCCGAGCCCGACCACGTCGATCCCGCCCACATCGACAACATATTTAATCTGCCTCACAACGTCGGCGATCTCGGCCTGAACGCCATTTTCTCCGAGCACCAGGCGCGAGCAGAAATGCATGCCGATCACGCCACCGTTTTCCGCCATCGCTCGGATCTGGTCGTCCCACAGGTTCTGCTGCTTGTTGGCGATCGCACGACCGCCAGAGTGCGAGTTCAGGATTGGTTTTGAAGTTGTTTCGAGCGCATCGAGAATGGTCTGTGGGGCCGAGTGGGATACGTCGACGATCATGCCCCGTTCGTTCATCGCTTTAACCGTCCGCCGTCCAAACTCGGTAAGTCCGGGCTTTGCAGGGTCGTCTTCTTCAGTCTGTGAGGCCCCGAGCCTGTTCGCCATCGCCCAGTTGAACTGAACGTGCCGCAGACCCATCGGAAACCAGGCGTCAATGAGGCTCGGGTCAGACCCCAGGATTTTGCCGCCCTCGTTACCGGCGATAACAGCAAGGTGACCCGCCGAACGCGCCTTTTCCAGATCGGCAAATTCGCGAATCACCAGGACTTTATTTGCCGGGTCGGCCGCGATCCCGTGCAGGTTGGTTAGCGCGGCGAGTCCGCGGTCCCTGAACCCGTCATAGCTGTGGTAGGCGTGGTCGTACTCTTCCTGTGAAGGCGCATCGATCCACGCGTCGACCGTGAGGTGCACGATCTTGCCGGACACCCCGCCCTCGAGGTCACGCAGGTAATCCTCGGGGCGCTGCATGTGATCGTGAGCAAGGTAAACCGGGAAGTCGGGCAATCGATTAGCTCTCCTCGAGTTCAAGCAGGCTTACGAGGCCGTTGTGCCAGTCGTAGCCATGCGGCCGGCGGTCGGCGTTGATGGCCGGGTTCGACCAGTAGTACAACACGATCGACCTTGCTGGCGCGTGGTACTCCTGCAACATGTTCCCAAAATAATCGGTCAACCGACCCAGATACTGGCCCTTTTCGACGATATCACCCTCTTTTACCGCCGGATGCCACACGCCGGAAATATCGGCGTTGATTTGCGATCGTCGGCCCCTGAGAGTTTGTTGATCTGGCCTTGCCGGTTCGCCTTCTAACATACCGATAGTTCGCAGGGCTGCCAGGTAGCCGTCGAAGTGAATTGCGGTATCCGATTCGGTGGGCACCCCGTTCTTCCCGCATTCGACCCAGATGTTCGCGATGCCCGCGTCGAGCAGTGCCAGGCAGAGCGGTGGGATAGATGGTTCGTCGTAGCGGGGTTCAACGTATTTCACATCGAACCCGAGGGCCAGGGAGAGCGATTTGTCGCGCAGCTCTTCCGGTCCCCACATCGGCACCGGGACCCACGAAATTAGCGCCTGTGCCATCTCGCCAGCATGCGAATCGATCAGGAAATCGGAATCTTTCACCAGCTCGAAAAGGGTGTCGATCAGCATGTCGCTGAAAGAGCCGTCCGGGTTTCCGGGCCTGATGAAATGGACCTCTTTCTGATCGACCGGGTTCAGCTGCATGTTTCGTTCCATGAAGGCCCGGGTCGATATGACCGGCACGATCAGCAGCGTTCCCGAGAGTTCTTCGGGCTTTACCGCCGTTACTAGTTTCTGGGCAGCGAGAATCCCCGAGTACTCGCCGGCGTGCATGCCCGACATCACCGTCAGCTGCGGTCCAGGTTTCGCCCCGCGAATGCGTACGACCGGAATCTCGATCAGCTCGCCAGAGTGGTGCTTGCGAGTAACGATTCGCTCCTCTACGCCCGGATTTTCCGAGCAGATCAGCGAATCGAATTCGACTTTTTCGGGCTTCAATTTTTTGAACCTTTCCAGAAAGGTTAAACTTGCGGCGTCATCCGGACACCTATCTCACCTTGTTTCCTCCTTCCTACCGGGAGAAGGAACGAAACGCAAGCATTCTTCTTTGAAAAGAAGGCTAATTGAAAATCAAGTCCATACGGGCCGTTCGGATAAAACTGCCCAAACCAGCGAAAACTGTAAAGCCGCGTCGGCCCGCCTGGTCGAAATCAGCCGTTCGAGCGATGCCCGTAAACCTCTATCCGGAATTTTCGCGTATGCCCGGCGAAACGCCGGGTGGTGGACTGGGTTCGGTCTGGGTCCAGGTCACAGCTGAAGATGGCACATGGGGGCTCGGCCAGGCCGCGTTCGGCGACCCGGTGGCGGCGTTCGTAAACACGGTGATCGCCCCGATACTCGAGGGCCGCAACTGCATGGCGATCGAGTACCTGAACGATCTGGTGTTGCGTGTCTCGCAGCGTTTCGGGACCTCCGGTACGGCCTCGACCGCCATGTCCGGTGTCGACCTTGCGCTCTGGGACCTCAAGGGCAAGCTGCTCGGGCAACCGGTCTATTCGCTGCTGGGCGGGCCGGTGCGCGAGTCGATCACCTGCTATGCCACTTCAGACGATCTCGACTGGTCGCAGGAGCTTGGCTTTACGAAGTTCAAGATCACGAACCCGGCGCACTACTCGGAAAGCGATGCCGGAATCCGGGCAGTTGTCGATCACGTTGCGCAGGCCCGGGAGCAGGTCGGCCAAACGCGCGATCTGATGATCAACCCGGTGATGTCGTACAACGTCGAGTTCGCACTGCGCCTGCTCGAAGAATTGAAGCCTTACAACCTGCGCTGGTTCGAAGAACCGCTCGTGCCCACCGACGCTGAAGGTCTAGCCGAGCTCCGACGCTCTGCACCCTGGGTGGCAATCGCAACTGGCGAAGACCACCACGGTCGCCACGCCTTTTTGAACCTGGTCGAAAAACGTGCTGTAGATATTATCCAGCCCGATCTCAGCTGGGGCGGTGGATTGACCGAGGCGATGAAGGTCCATGTGATCGGCGAAATGGCCGGGATCGCAACGATTCCGCACGGCGGTGCAAACACCCCCTTCGGGCAGCACTTTGCAATGGCTGCCACCGAGTCGCCAATGGCCGAGTTCTGGATGGGAACCGATCCTGGAGTCCCACTTGAAGATGTGTCGCGCATACCCGGAGCGGCGGTGCCGGTGAACGGCAAAATTGTGCCTTCCCCCGCGCCCGGATTCGGCATGGAGTTTGAGGAATCCGACATCAGCAAGTGGCCAGAACGGACGAGTGATTGAGATGAAAATCAAGACCGTCCGCTGTGTTCAAATCAACGCCCATGTCGCACCGCCCGACCCCGACGCTCGCCCCGTGTGGAACGAATATGCAACTCGGTCACTGCCCATTTCGCGCTACGGCGAATTCTCGCGTGCTACGGGAAAGATGCCCGGTACAACCATGCCAAAAGTCTGGGTGCAGGTGATTGCCGAAGACGGCACCTTCGGTCTCGGCAGGTGCGCCAATGGCGAACCCGCTGCGGCATTGATCGACTACTACATCGCTCCGCTGATCGAGGGGCGTGACGCCCTGGCAATCGAACTGATAAACGACCTCATCTGGCGGTCACACGAAGGGTTTCAGGGCGGCATCGCCACGGTCGCTCAAAGTGGAGTCGATATCGCACTCTGGGACCTGAAGGGCAAGCTGCTGGGTCGACCCGTTTACGAGTTGATCGGCGGCCCGAGTCGCGATGCGATCGATCTTTATGCGACTGGCGACGATCTCGAATGGATGAAGGAGCTGGGGTTTACGCGCTTCAAAATCAGCAACCCGTTCTTCTACGAAGAGGGTTCGGAGGGGCTTGCAAAGCTTGAAGAGCATGTGGCGCGAGCGCGTGAAATAGTTGGTGATGACGCCGAGTTGATGATCAACCCGATCAGTTCTTTCAACGTGGACCTGGCGCTTCGAGTCGCCGAGCGGCTCAGGCCGTACAAACTGCGCTGGTTCGAAGAGCCGCTGCCCGCGTGGGACCTGCAGGGACACATCGAACTCAACCGCGTCATGACATGGATCGCACTCGCGACGGGCGAGCACCACTACGGTCGCAAGGCGTTCCAGCAACTAATATCGAATCGGGCGGTCGACATCGTCCAGCCCGACATCGAATGGACTGGCGGATTTTCGGAAACCCTGAAGATCTACACCTACGCCGAGGCCGCGGGCATCTCGACTATCTCGCACACAGGTGCGAACACAGGCTGGGGTCAGCATTTTGCGTACGCGATGCCAGAAGTACCCCTCTCGGAGTGGTTCCTGGACACCGATGTCGGAAAGCCCATTGCCGGCAAGCTGCTGCCGGGAATACCGGTACCGAAAAACGGCAGAGTCGTGCCTTCGGACGCACCGGGCTTCGGGCTGGACGTGCCCGATGAGTGGATCGTGCCCTGGGACCATGCGGGGCAGAAGCGAGCGGTGTACGTCGGACGCTAATCGATTAGCGCCGGGCCTTTCGAATTACTTGTCGCCTTCAGACGGCTGGCACTTCGATTACGTTCAAATTGAAGCTGGGTTACATGCGTGAACGCGAAGACGAAAACAAGATCGAAAAACAGCTCGAACGGTTTGACGGAGCGGTCACCCGGAACCGAAATCTCGGCAAGCTCAACCGGTGTGTCGGTGGATTCAGTCAATCTCTGCTCGCCCCTGGACTTCGCAGACGGGTCCGAAAATACAGTCCCGGCGGATTGTAGAGATCGCGGCTCGCGGTCGTCAACGCGGTGACCTAAACTATCGTTTCATCGGATTTTTGGACGGCGGATCCGGGAATATTCAGGGAATTCTGTTGAAAGCACTTCAAACCACAGTTGTGATTGGTGGCGGAATCGTTGGGGCTTCCGTTGCTTTTCACCTTGCCAGGCGCGGGGTGCAGGTGACTGTTATCGAGGCCGACGAGCCAGGGCATGGGGCCTCCAGGGTTTCCTATGCGTGGATCAACGGTCGGGACAAAAGCCCTTACCACTATCACGAATTGAACCGCCGGTCGCAGGACATGTGGCGGAGGTTCGTCGACGAACTACGGGCAGACGTTGGCCTTGTCTGGGGCGGAGAAATGCGCTGGACCGTGACGGCCGAGGGCGCGGCGGAATTGAAGGCACGGGTGGCCGAATTGCAGTCGTGGGGCTATTCGATTCGCGAAATGCCGGTTGAAGAGGTGGGGGAGATGGAGCCGGAGGTCGCTCTCGGCGATGCGACCTCAGTTTCCTACACCGAATCAGACGGCCATGTCGATCCGGTGCGTGTTGCGAACGTCTGCCTTGCGAGGGTCGTGGAGCTTGGCGGAATCGTGAAAACAGGCGAACAGGTGGTGGGCCTGGCGCGTTCGGGCGATGCGATCACCCGAGTCCGGACCGATCGAAACGAATACGCCTGCGATTCGGTTGTAATCGCGGCCGGAGCGAAAACGCCCGACATCGCCAGCATGGCGGGTCTTCATGTACAGAACACCCACTCGCCCGGCGCAACCGTTGTTACGAGCGTTCTCCAAACACCCCTGTTCAACTCGATAATCGCCATGCACACGCCGCGCGACGCGGCCGGAGTGCTGCTTAATATGCGGCAGCTTACCGACGGGCGGGTGATGGTCCACGGCGGTACGCACGATGGGTCGCTGGGAGACAACTCGCTCGAAGACGCCGAGATGCTGCTCGATGATACCGCGCGATATCTGCCGGTCACGGAAAACCTGAATGTGGAAGAAGTCCGGCGTGCACTCCGCCCGATGCCGCCCGATGGATTCCCGGTGATCGGTCGGCTGCCCACGGCCCCGAACGTGTACGTCACCTACACCCACTCTGGTGTCACGCTCGCACCGATGATTGGCGAGATGGCGGCACTGGAAATTACCTCGGGCGCTGAAGTCGAGTTGCTGACGCCGTATCGGCCCGGTCGTTTCACGTAGTCAGAAATCGCGTTATTGCTCCGGGCGTGGGTGCACTTCACAAGCCGTTCGAAGAATCTCCCACCGCGAGTCGCTTACTAGACGGAAATCTCAAACATGCGTTCGTCTTCAATGGCTGGCGAGCCACCCTCGTACAGAAAATGCTCGATAGTGCCAATCACGATCATCCCAGCCAGACCCATCAGGATGGTCACGTACGCATCGACATCGGCGATAAACACGATCGCCAGGGCAATTAAAGCTGTCGTGACCATCCGGTGAAGGTGCCAGCCACCACCGGCCCGCTTCAGCGCCAGGCCCATGCCGACAACGAACAACGCAATTCCAACCCCGAGAGCGACCAGCGCTTCGATATGTAACGGCTCTTCGGGATGAACAATGCCTTCCTCGACCACCGCCCCGACGAAGATTATTCCAACCAGCATCGGGTAGTGCAACATGCTGAACGAATCCCTCGCTACGTTCGCCACCGCACTTTCACTCAGCGATTCGAAAAGCGAATCCAGCCTGTCTTTAGTCCCCGCGAAATAGCTCCACCAGAGGCCAAACGTGAAGGCCAGTGAAAGCAGTGCAAACAACGTGAGATTCACGGTCCAATCACGTCCAGCAAGCCCGGCGGCAGCGATGATCAGGCTCTCCCCCAGCGCAATGATCACGAACAGACCGTGTCGCTCGCTGAAGTGATCTCGGTCGATCTTGAAGCCGCCCGCGTCGGTCGCCAGGTTCGATCCAACCAGGTCAACCACGATAGCCGCACCCCACGCCCAGTACAGTCCATCGCCACCAAGAACCCCACCAGCACCAATCCCGGCAGAGAGAGTAAGGCGAACCGCGTGACCGCTTTGATCTGGTCCGAGTCATGCCAGAAAGCGACAATAAATATCGAGATGCCCATACCCCTTACACCCACGTATGTAATGGCGAAGAAGAGGGAACGGGAGTGGAATGCGTCGGGAATCGCCACCGCCATGCAGAACGCGACTGCACCGGCCGCAAGAGTGAACTGCTGCACCTTGCTGTGGCGAGTATTGGCAGCATTAAGCGCCCAGGTGAACTGGCCCCATGCGAACCACACGAACCAGAACGCCATCGCGACCTGTCCAACCGCGAGCCATGTGAAGCCGTCGTGCAGTAGACCGACCAACTGGGTCACCGAGAAGACGAAGATCAGGTCGAAAAACAACTCGACCCAGGTGACTCCCCGTCCGTCAGGTGTCGCAACTGGATTCAGCGTCACTATGGGGGTTCCTTTCACTCAAAACAGGAGTTCGTGCGAAACCAATATAAGCGTTGCACCGGACCATCTGAACCCACTTGTAGCGGACGCAAACTCGTCTAAACTGCCGCCAGGTTTTACCGATCAAAGACAAGTTACACGGGCCCCATTCATGAAAATCACCGGAATCGATACGTTTGTAGTAGACGCCGGATGGCGTCCCTGGCAGTTCTGCGCGGTGCGCACCGACGAGGGCATTACGGGGTACGGCGAGATGTCTGACGGCCGTAATCCGTATGGAATCGTCGGCACGGTCGTCGACTTCCTGTCGATTCTCGAAGGGCAAGACCCGCTGGCCGTCGAAGCCCGCTACTGGGACATGTACCGCATGGCGAGACAGTCTCCGGGCGGCATTGCGGCCAAGGCCATTGCCGGAATAGAACTCGCACTCTGGGACATCAAGGGCAAGTCGCTCGGCGTGCCCGTCTACTCGCTGTTCGGCGGTTCTACTCGCACGAGCCAGCAGGTCTACTGGTCGCATTGCGGGTCGTCACGAGTTCGCAACCACGAGCTTATCGGTGTACCGCCGATAAGCTCGTTCCAGGCCGTTTCGGAACTCGGCGCGGAAGTCCGTGAAAAAGGGTTTAAAGCTCTCAAGACGAACATCAACTTTCCGGGTGAACCGGCTCATGGCTACGTTGGTGGTTTCGGCGGCGGGGTTGGAACAACCGACCAGAACGTCACGAAGGAAACTCTCGACCACATCGAAAAATACATAGGCGCGTTTGAAGACGGTACGAAAGGCGAGGTTCAAATTGCGCTCGACCTGAACTTCCACTTCAAGCCGCTTGCAGCACGGCAGATCTGCAACGTGATGGAGCAGTTCAACACCATGTGGGTTGAAGTCGATATGTATGAACCGGTCGGTCTGGCCGAGGTCAAGGCAGGAACCAGCGTTCCGATCACTTCTGGTGAAAACCTGTTCGGCATTCGTGAATACCGACCCTATTTTGAGAACCGCTCAATGGACAACGTGATGATCGACGTGCCCTGGAACGGCTTTTCACGTTCGCGTGACGTGGCGATGCTGGCCGAAAGCTACGAGCTCAACGTCGCCCCCCACAACTACTACTCGCACCTCTCGACCATGCATTCGCTGAACCTCTGCGCGACCGTTCCGAACGTGCGAATCATGGAGGCTGATATCGACGACGTACCCTGGAAAAACGAGCTAACCGGGGGCGCGCTCGACTACACCGGCGGTGAATTGCAGATACCGACCAAACCCGGCTGGGGCGTTGACCTCGACGAAGAAGTGGCGAGGGCGCACGTCTGGCAACCGGGCCGTGGGCCGGGGTTTTAGAAAATCCACACCTCGTGGGGTTCCTCGGCTCCGACGACTTCGCTTGGGGAATCGATGCTGACGGACAGTTTGATAGAGCGATTCGTAATCATCCGCCGCCGAAGATACCCGCTCTGGGTTACCCCAGTCGTTACCTTGCTCCAGGATCACTCGGTGCCCGAGTACAGGGGACTTGTGATGGCCGTTTACACGATCCCGCTCCAGGGTGTTTCAATTGGCTGGATGCTCGGTGGAGTGTTGATGGACCTGATCGGCAACTACCCAACCGTCCTCGTTTCAGTCTTCGGCGGATGGGTGGTCGGTGGGGTGGCGCTGGTTGCCTCGAGAGATTTCAGGCGTGCGTGATCCATTTCGTTATCCGGCGACTCTGGTGATAAATTCACGTCCATGAACATAATCGACGCACATCCACACATTTACTCTGACGATCGCCAAAAGTACCCGACTATCGACGATCCGTGGAATCCGGGTGAGCCAGCGAGTGTCGAAGACCTAAAGTCGAAGATGGACGATGCGGGCGTTGGCAGGGCGGTGTTCATCCAGACCAGCACGTTTTACGGCCATGACAACTGGTACGTGATGGACTCGACCAAAAAATACTCGGAATGGGCGACCGGGGTCGTGACACTCAGCCCCGACGATCCCCGCCACATCGAGGTACTCGAAATTGCGGTGAGCAACCATTCGGTGCGTGGTTTGCGTGGCACTACCGATCAGAATGGCAAGATCGGATCGTCGAACGTGAAACGGCTCTGGACAAAGGCGCGTGACCTCGGAATCGTCGTGAATTGCATGGTGATGGACGACCTCGACCGGGTCCACGAAATCGAAGCGCTCGCAAGCCATCTCGACAACCTTCAAATCGTCATCGACCACTGTTTCATGTTGAATACATTCCGTAAAACAGAGGCAACTCTCAGGGCGCTGGAGTGGCTATCGAAACTGCCAAATATTCACGCGAAGCTGACCAGTGGTACTCACGGATCGGCACGGGTCTACCCGCACGAAGACATGCACGGGCCCCTGAAAAGGATCATCGAGGCATTCACACCCGAGCGCTGTGTGTGGGGATCGAACTTCCCGAACGCCCTCTGGTCGAAGGGCACCAGCTACGCCGAAAACTTATCGCTGTTCACCGAGGAGATCGGTCTCTCGCAATCCGACCAGGAAGCAATCCTCGGTGGAACGGCAGAGCGGCTCTGGTTTAGCTAGCCGGTAAGAACGCGTTTACGAATAAAACACTTCGAGCGCTTTGCCGACCTGCCGCCACTGCCGCGGCGACATCTTGCTCGAAAACGCCTGTTCGACAGTCGCCCTGTGGCCCTCGAACGCCTTCTCGAACTTCTCTCGGCCAGCAGCGGTCAAGACCACGCTGACTCCACGTCTGTCGCCTGCTATTCGCTCGCGCCTCACCAACCCGGCCTCTTCGATGCGATCAACGAGGCGGGTAAGGCCGCTGCGGGTGAACAGTGCGGCCTCTGAAAGCTCTGACATGCGCAGCCGGGCATTGGGCGCGCTGTCGAAGGAATTTCGTCGAATTTTTTCCATGACGCCTTCGTAGCATCTCCGGCGGGGGAATCGGCCATCGCACTGCGGGTCTCGGAGTTGATGGAACAGATCGACGTTGGGCTCTCCAGCATGCTCATCATCGTGTTCTTCGGCTTCACGTTCGCTTCCTACGGGGCCGCGCTGATCCAGAGCGACAGTTTCCATATGGCTTACGGTTGGATTGCACTGGTGCCTGGCATCGTCGCAATCGGAATAGGCGTGTACCAGGCGATTGGCGGTCTCTCGACCGTAATCACGACCTACGCGTTCGCCGGAGTCGCAAGCGTCTTGAATCTCTAGGTAATCGTGATCGGTGTGAACATGTGGCGACGATCAGGCAAAGTAGCGTAATAGCTCTTCCTCCCTGGACACGCGGTTGGTGAGGCCTTTTTAGTT
>Ga0209445_1001107_pt1 | contig 14763 bp, 19 predicted proteins | sample MarorgKNORR_S2LV_4_FD_188223 | JGI IMG/M metagenome (GOLD analysis project Ga0209445, IMG submission 188223) | Marine microbial communities from the Southern Atlantic Ocean, analyzing organic carbon cycling - NADW_A/KNORR_S2/LV (SPAdes) (version 2) | ecosystem: Environmental > Aquatic > Marine >...
ATTCGATAGCCCGCTTGAACCTGGCCAATGCGTGCGCATCATGACGGGCGCGGTGATGCCAAACCACAGCGACACTGTGATCATGCAGGAGCAGGTCGAAAGGGATGGCGACACTGTTCGTGTTGCCCCGGGCCAAAAACCAGGGCAACACGTCCGCCATGCGGGGGAAGACTTCATCGCGGGGTCGGTAGCCTTGTCGGGTGGGCAACGTCTATTCCCGGCCGAAATTGGTATGGTCGCCTCCTTGGGGATTAGCGAACTTGGCGTACTACGAAAACCTCGGGTCGCCTTTTTCTCCAATGGGGACGAACTGCGCCCAATTTCTGAACCGCTCGCGCTCGGTGAAGTGTATGACTCGAACCGCTATACGCTCCATGGCATGCTGACCCGCGCGGGGGCCGAATTGATTGATCTCGGCGTAGTGCCCGACGATCGTGCGCGTTTGCAAGACACTTTTGAACGCGCAGCTGCTGTAGCCGACTTCGTCATTACCTCCGCTGGGGCGTCCGTAGGTGATGCGGATTACGTTTACGAAATCCTCAATCAGATTGGCGAGGTCGGGTTTTGGAAAATCGCAATGAAACCCGGCCGGCCGCTTGCCGTCGGTAAAATTGGTCCCGCGTTGTTTTTCGGGTTGCCGGGGAATCCAGTTTCGGTCATGGTGACCTTTTACCAATTTGTGCTTCCTGCCCTGCGAAAACTGGCAGGGGAACAAACCATTTCATCATTCCGTTGTTCTGCTCGCGTAACCCACCGACTGAAAAAGAAACTGGGCCGCGCCGAATTCCAGCGCGGGTTTCTTTCTCTGGACGACCACGGAGAACTCACCGTAAAGAACACGGGCAAACAGGGATCGGGGGTTCTGAGCTCCATGAACGGGGCCAACTGTTTCGTCATTCTCCCTGCCGACAGTGACGGGGCAGACATTGGAGACGTCGTGACCGTTGAGCCTTTCGCGGGATTGATTTAGTCCGGCTTGACGGTTGTGCGTTCCGATGTCGATCGCTGGGAAGAAAAATACCGGGCCGCGACTGCCGTACCTTCTTTGATTCCCGACCCACTGCTTGTCCACTATGCCGATCTTCTAAAAGGCGAGGGGCTTGCGCTTGATCTGGCTGCAGGAACCTGCCACACCTCAGTGCAACTCGCGAGATTGGGGCGCCAAGTCGTCGCACTTGACTGCAGTTTGACGGCGCTTCAAATCGGTCAGCGAATTGCAGCTCGCGAGGGCGTCCGCATTCAAGGATTGGTCGCGGACCTTGACAATTGGCCCCTCCCGCAATCCACCTTTGAGGTGATCACCTGCTTTCGTTATCTCAACCGCGAACTCTTTCCCGCGATGGGAAACGCACTCAAACCCGGCGGTTTATTGCTGTACAAAACATTCAATCAGCACCATCTCCGGGAAGTCCCGAGATTTAACCCCAACTACCTTCTTCGACCAGGAGAGTTGGCCCGGTCTTTCCCCGACCTTGAGCTGATTGTGTGCCGTGATGGGGTAAACGCCCGTGAACCCTATTCCTTTGCCATCGCGAGGTCACCTCAAAAAACCTAGCGTTACGTGATCTATACACCCGGCGTGTTGTTTTCGACCCACCGATCGCCTTCGACCAAGGTCTCTTTTTTCCAGAACGGGGCTTTGGATTTCAACGCTTCCATGATCTCCCGGCAAGCGGCGAAAGCGTCTTTTCGATGGGTGGACCACACAGCGACTAGAACAATATCTTCGCCCGGGTACACGTTCCCAATGCGATGCAACAACAATCCGTCCAATATCTCATGGGTCTTGCGAGCCTCGCCAACAATTTCTTCAAGCTGTTTTTCGGTCATGCCGGAATAATGTTCAAGCTGCATCGCGAGTACCCGATCTCCTCCGTTGTACTCCCGCATCGTACCGACAAAAGTCGAACATGCGCCATGGTTGCCGATCTTCGAAAAGGTCTTACGGTGTTCGAAGAGTTCCTGGAAAGGATCGAACGACGTGTCGCGCAATTCAATTTGCACCGGACTCATCTCAACCGCCCGTGATCGGTGGGAAAAAAGCCACCTCGTCGCCGTCCGTAATTGCGTGATCCGGTCCCGCGTAGGTCTTGTTCACCGCGACCAGCGTCGTTTCATCCAACGGCTCATCGGTAAGTGCGGACCACAGATCGCGTATGCTATGCAGGCCATCGGCATCCACCGTCTTAGAGTCAATTCCGGTCCGCTCGCGAAGGCTGGCAAAAAATCGAACGTGAATCGTCATTGTGGATACCTCTGGTCAATCCAAGTGAATTTTGCGCAAGAAACTATAATAGGACCTGATCGAGCCGCCCACAACCAAAAAGGAGCCGGTATGTCGAGCAAAAGCCGCGCCTTCATTGCGGTTCACATTGCAGTGCTTACAGTTTCCGACTCCCGGACAAAAGCCAACGACAAGTCGGGCGATTTGCTGGTCAGCCGCTTGACCAACACAGGCCATATACTGGCTGATCGAAAGATCGTAAAGGACGATCTCGACCAGATTCGCGGTGTCATCTCCCGCTGGATTGAAGACACCGATATCCAGGTCGCAATCACCACGGGCGGCACCGGGGTAACCGGCTTTGATGGCACACCGGAGGCCATTGAACCCTTGCTTGAGAAAAAACTCGATGGTTTCGGTGAAATCTTTCGAGCCCTCTCCTTTGAGGAAATTGGCACATCGGCACTGCAATCACGGGCAATGGCGGGGGTTGTAAACGGCACCTACCTCTTCTGCCTGCCCGGCTCATCCGGCGCTTGTGCCACCGCCTGGGACAAGATCCTGCAGTTTCAACTTGACTACCGAACTCGGCCCTGCAACCTGGTCGAGCTGATGCCTCGATTGCTGGAGCATCGTTGACCGGTTATTAAGACCTCTCCCTCGCTGCATGGTGGGATTAGCTCCGACGAGCCAGTTGCTCATCAATGATGCGCTTGGCCTTGGTAATGGTGTGGCTGATCGCTTGCTCTGGGTCAGTATGGGTTTCAGCCCGGATAAAGTGTTCGGAGCGAACTTCGCCATCGACGTCCCGTTCGATATCTCCTTCGGTAGTCCACCCATTGGCGCTCTTGCGGGGAGTCGGAATGATGGTGCAATCCTGGTATTCGACTGCTCGGTCCCGGCTTGCAGCGGCTTCTGAATCAGCGCCGCGGGTGAGCTGGTTCTTAATGAACTTGAATATCATATCGCGATACCTTACAGGTAGTAGAGCACGAGACTGGCGGCGAGTAAAACCGCCACCCAAAGAACCATGCTGCCAGTCGGCCACGTACGGGCCAACGTGCCGTCGGGACCATAATGCCGAAATACCGATCGCATGACCGCTTTGTTGCCGCCTCGTAATGCACGTGCGGCAACGTCGCCCGTACTGGAGACAAGCCGGCCGACTCTCTGCACGGCCCGAGGCGCAAGTCGCCGGTAAAACCACTCCACGTCGATGTTTGTTGCGTGAAGCTCTGGCGGGTAAATGCCAGAAATCTTGAGCCACGCGAAAGCGGCAGCCGAAAACACCAGCAGTTGGAATTGGGCAAGCACGTGAGAGCGGTCGAAGGGCACGTAATTCACTTCAAACGGCAATAGACTGTAGAGTAGCCACGGGTAGCTGCCGATGAAAACGCACAAAATCGCGGCGATACTCATCGCAATCAACATGTTGAGCGGCGGCTCTGGCGTTCGAATTCCTGAATCATGCGCAAAAAAAGCGAAAAATGGGATCTTGATTCCGGCATGGTGAAACACGCCTGCTGAAGCGAAGAGCAGCGCCAACCAGACCACCGGATGGCCCTCGTCCAATACCGCCACCATCACCATAGATTTACTGACAAAACCGCTGAACAGCGGGAACGCAGAAATGGACGCCGCCCCAACAATGCACAATGTCGTGGTGATGGGCATGCTCTTGTACAAACCGCCGAGATCCGAGCCGTTCATCTTTCCTGTCCTGTATAAGACTGCGCCCATCGACATCATGAGAAGCCCCTTGAAGATCACCTCGTTGAAGGCGTGGGCGATCGCGCCGTTCACGGCCAATGCCGTACCAAGTCCTATCCCCACCACCATGAAACCAATCTGATTGATCATGCTGTAGGCCAACACTCGCCGAAGGTCATTCTCGATTACAGCGTAGAAAATTGGGAAGCAGGTCATTACGGCCCCGATATAAACCAGCGCTTCAGTTCCAGCAAAACCACGAGCGAGGGCATAAACCGCAACTTTGGTGGTGAACGCGCTCAGAAAAACGGTGCCGGTCACCGTCGCTTCGGGGTATGCGTCGGTCAACCAATTGTGTAAAAGCGGAAACGCGCACTTAATGCCAAAAGCGAGAAAAATCAGGCCACTGGCAAAGGTTCCGAGACCAATATGGTTGAAAGCAAGAGACCCACTCTCGCGATAGAGCATAAGGGTGCCGGCCAACAGCAATCCGCCCGAGACCACCTGGATGAAGAGGTATCGGATCCCCGCCCTTCGAGCCCGCTCCGTTTTGCGAGCGAAGATCAAAAATGCAGACGTCAACGCCAGTATTTCCCAGAAGAAAAACAAGGTCAAAAGATCGCCGGCAAATACAGCGCCGAGGGCGCTGCCCGCATAGAGAAGACTTGCACTCGACTGAAGACGATCACGCAAGTGGAGGGAGAACACCACGCCAAGGAAAGCTGCAATATGAAAAAGATAACCGAACAGCAGACTCAGACGGTCCACCCGCAACGGTTCCAGCACGAGGTTCATGATGTTCCATTGCAAAGCCGCGTCGGCAGTCATCCCGAGCAAAACCAGCCCGCCTGCCAGCGGCGTTGCCAGTAGGATCACTTGTCCCAACCGGTGCGGCAACAGCGCAACCATGATGGCTGCCCCATAGAAAATCACAAAGGGCGGCAATTCAATCATCACCGTCGTAGTAATCCTCTTTTCGCATTAGAAACTTGCGCATCTCTTTCGCCACGAGTATCAGCACCGTACACGCAATAAATCCGAATACCGCATAAAAGCCCCACAGCGCTTCCCACGGATGAACAACATGGCGGTGGAAAATGAAGTCGGCAGCAAACAATAGGCCACACACTGCAATCAAGGCCCAAAGGACTCTGCGAACATTGCGTGGATCATCAAAAAGATGTTTTTTCTCTGGCACAGCAGACCTCAATCGACCAACATCACAGCGAGCCGGTACAGCGGATCAGGGAAAAAGAACAACACCAAGCACATCGCCGTGGTGACACCGATTGCCACCAGGCACGGAGTGGGCGCCTCCATGACCCCAGTTGCGGAGGTGCTTGTTTCTTTATAAAAAAACGCGCGCACGGAAATGGGAAACAAGTAGGCGATGTTTAACACGGTGCTTACCATCAGCACACCCACAAGAATGCTGTAACCGGCATCCAGTGATCCCAGCGCCAGGTACCATTTGCCCCAGACACCGCCCATCGGAGGTAATCCCGCAATGCTGATGCTCGCAATCAGAAAAGCACCCATGGTCAGCGGCATGCGTCGACCGAGTCCACCCATCTCGCTGATCCGGGTTTTGTGGGTCGCGACAAGAATGGCACCGGCACAAAAAAACAGCGTGATCTTGCCAAATGCGTGGGTAACAATATGCATGGTGCCACCGATGATCCCGGCTGCATTCGCAATGAGTGCACCCAACACCACATAGGACAGGTGACTGATGGTGGAGTACGCGAGCCGTCGCTTCAGATTGTCTTGCTGCAACGCAACCAGGGACGCGATCAAGATCGTGCCGGCAGCAATCCACAACAACCAATTGGAGGCTCCATTTTCACGAACAAGATCCAACCCAAACACATAGATGGTGACCTTGAGAATGGCAAACACACCTGCTTTGACCACGGCCACCGCATGCAGCAAAGCGCTGACTGGGGTAGGCGCCACCATCGCCGCCGGCAACCAGCGGTGGAACGGCATCAGGGCCGCCTTACCAATACCAAAAACAAACAGGGCATACAGCACGCCGATCACCAATGGCGACGCCGTGCCGGCCAAGATTCCGCCCGTCCGGAATTCGCCCGTGCCAGCGAGCTGCCATGTCCAGACTACAGCGACCAGCAGAAAACCCATCGAGGTACCCAACAAGATGCCGAGATACGTTCTGCCGCCTTGCCTGGCCTCTGTCGTCCCCGCATGTGTAACCAGCGGGTAAGTGGAAATCGTTAACAATTCGTAAAACAAAAACAAAGTAAAAAGATTCTGCGCAAACGCGACGCCCATGGTGCTGGCAATGGCAATCGCAAAAAATGCGTAAAAGCGGCTCTGGTGCGATGTGCCGTGGCCTCTGAGGTAACCGATCGAATAGACGGTCGTTACCACCCATAAGAAGCTGGCCGTCAGGCCAAAAAGCGTGCCCAAGGGTTCTGCACGAAGCGCAATCGGCAAGCCTGGTATCGGCTCGGCAATCCAGACACTTGGACGCTCTCCAGAGAGAACCGAAGGCAAAAGGGACAGAACCAAGAAAAAGAGGATGCCCCCGGCAACGAGACTGATTGCTTCTCGAAGATTCGGCCAAGCGCCCGTCCGCGAAACCAGTAAGGCCGCGACAAGCGGTACCAGAATGACCAAGACCAGAGGTGTCACTGTGATTGGCCCATCAGGACGGCAGCGGCCTTTCCTGCGATCCCGACACTGAGACGAGTATGAATACCGAAGTAAAGGTTGGCTCCAATCAAAAACCAGGTCGGCAACAACAGCGACAAGGGCGCCTCTCGGACGGCCGAGGCATCGGAATCGTTAGGACGCCGAAGGTACGCCATTTCTACCACCCGCCAGACATACACAACTGCCAATAGCGAACCGACAATTACAACGACCAGGACGGGCCACCAGCCCTGCCCGAGTGCCGCCTGCACCAGATACCACTTGCTGAGAAACCCGGCCGTGAGCGGAATACCGATCAGGCTGAGGCCACCGACAAGAAATGCCCCCATCGTCCAGGGCATACGATAGCCCGCGCCCGCCAGCGCCCCGAGCCGCACACTGCCGAGTCGATAGGCCATGCAACCGAGAGCTAAAAATAGGCCCCCTTTCATCAAAGCATGGTTAAACAAATGCAATATTGATGCAGTCAATCCCGCCACCGACGCCATGCTGAGCCCAAGGACCATGTAGCCGATCTGCGCCACGCTGGAATAGGCGAGCATCCGCTTGATGTCGTCTTGGAAAATCGCGACGACCGAAGTAGAAAGGATCGCCGCGGCCCCAAGAACTGCCAGGATGATCCCAAGCGGCATGGCCTCGAATGCAAACGTGACACCAAATACCGTAAACAGAAACCGCAGTAGAACGTAGAACGCGACCTTGGTGGCCGTGGCTGCAAGAAACGCCGTCACGGCCGATGGGGCGAAGGCATAGGCGTTGGGTAGCCACAGGTGCAGTGGGAACAAAGCCAGTTTGAGGCTGATGCCCACCACGAGGAATGCGAGCGCCGCGCGCACCGTCCGTGTCGCCATCACAGCGGGCAGGCGATCGGCAAGATCCGCCATATTCAACGTGCCGGTCATCATGTACAACAAGCCGACACCAATCAGGACAAACGTTGCGCCGATAGTCCCCATCACTAGGTACTGGTAAGAAGCCGTCAGCGCCCGCCGGTCTTTACCGAAAGCGATCAGCACGTAGCTCGAAAGTGATGAGATTTCAAGGAACACGAATAAGTTAAACGCGTCCCCGGTCATAACAATTCCCACCAGGCCGGTGAGACAGAGCAACCAGACGGTATAAAAAAGGGACTGCCTGCTGGCGTCGACTTCTTTACGGACACTGTCGTTGGCAAAGAACAAAACGACGGTCGTAATCGCGGTGACCACGAATAGAACAAATACGTTGACTATATCGACGCGGTACTCAATACCCCAAGGTGCAGCCCAACCGCCAAATTCATAGGACAGGGTTCCCTGATCAAGGACGCGACTCAACAGCAGAACCGCCACCGCAAACGACGCTGCGCTGGCAAAAAGAGCAATCCCCCAGGCCGCTCGACCACTGCGCACTAACAGACATAACGGTGCGGCGATGAGCGGCAACGTAACCTGCAATGCCGGAAGTTGGCTAAGAATCAAAGAGATTCGTCCTGCTGGTGAATCTCGTCTTCTTCCACCGTATCGTAGGCTTCCTTGATCCGCACGACCAAGGCCAGACCCAACGCTGTGGTTGATACCCCCACAACGATAGCAGTCAGAATCAGTACGTGGGGCAACGGGTTCGAATAAAGAGTGATGCCCTCGCGCAAGATGGGCACTGTTCCCCCGGTTATCTTGCCCAGACTGATGTAGAGAATGAAAACCGAAGCTTGGAAAAGACTCAGTCCCACGATCTTCTTGACCAGGTTGCCACTGGAGATCACAACATAAAACCCGGTCATCATCAAAAAGATGACGATCCAATAGTTGTAAAGGCCAAATACATTCATCAGCTGTCGCGACGCCCCGCAAAAGCAACAAATATCGTCACCATCACCGCAGCCACCGTGATTCCGACGCCCAGCTCCACTAGGAAAATGCCAAGATGCTGACCTGAGAGCGGGTTCTGGCCGAGTGCGTCGTAGTCGAGATAGTTCCGGCCCATCAGCAGTGGCAAAAATCCGACGCTGGCAAACAACAACAATCCAGCTGCAATCAGTGCGCGCAAGAACCGCGTCGAGATCAAACATCGAATTGACTCAGTACCAAATATCAACCCATACAGAATCAGTCCAGCGGCAAAAATAACACCCGCCTGAAAACCACCGCCCGGTCCATAATCCCCGTGAAACTGAACATACAGCGCAAACAGAAAGATGACTGGTACGATAATTTTCGTGACGACACGAAGAACTGGGTTATCTCTCACGGGTCGCCTCGTCTTGCCGACGGCGGCGAATTCCAAGCAACGCCAAAACGCCAACCCCCGCTGTGAAGATCACTGTTAACTCACCTAAAGTGTCGTATCCACGGTAACTTGCGAGTACGCCCGTCACAACATTGGGTATACCAATTTCATCCGGTGACTGTTCGAGATAGCGTGGTGCCACATGTTGATGCACCGGTGCGTCTGGATCACCAAAGTGCGGCATGTCCAACGTGCCATAAATCAAAGCCGCGCCGGTAACCACGACCACCAGCAAAGGCAAGAAAGGGCGGTGTACAGGGCGACGCTCCCATCGCCCCACCAGGCCAAGCGTGGTCAACATTAGGATGGTCGATATGCCCACCCCCACCGCTGCTTCGGTAAATGCCACATCCACTGCATCTAACACCACAAACACAGTTGCCGCCAACAGGCTATAGATACCAAACATCATGACCACAGCGAACAAGTCGTGCAGTCGGATGGCGGCCACTGCAGTAATCACCAGTAGACCGAGGAGAACGATGTTTACCGCTTCAACCATCGCCTACTTGGGGGCACTTAACCAGGGTCGCCGAGCGCCGTGAACTGCCGCCCGTCCCAGGGCATGAGACGCTGTTGGGTTCAACAACAGAAGAACCGCCAAAATCAAAAACAACTTAACCAACAGCAAGCCCCATCCAGCGATGAATGCCAACCCCAGTAGGATTGCTGCCGCGCCTAGGGTGTCCGTGATTCCCACCGCGTGCAGTCGGGTAAAAAGATCCGGCATCCGCAAAATACCGATACCGCCGACCAACATCGCCAAAGCGCCAATCAGAAGCAAGATCGCGCTCGCTATTTCCACAATGTTGCTCACTTGGGTTTCGGTGGAAGCTCTGGACGAGTCTGCCCAAGGTTACCGAACTCTGAGACCTTCAATACCGCGACCGTCCCGATGAACCCTATCAACGCATACATAAGCGCGATGTCCAGATAGAGTCCTGGTTCACCCACCATGAACCCAAATGTTGTCACCATCACTATAGTCTTCGTGGTGAACGCATTGGCCGCGAGGATCCGGTCGTAGACGGTTGGCCCCCGCACAGCACGGATCAAAGCGAGACCCATAGTGCCTAACAGAACTGTCACTACGAGAATCAACATCAGTGCGCCTCTAAAGCAACCACACGACGACCCATTTCTCCCGATTGAAGATCTTCCGCTGCATCCACTGAAAGCGCATGCACTTCAATTTCGTCATCGCTCACTTCGAGTGAAATGGTCCCAGGGGTCAACGTGATTGAATTCGCATAACTGACCCGGCCAGGGGCCGTCCGTTGTTCTGCTGGGACGCGGATCACCATTGGTGTAATAGGCAATCGGGGATGGAGAATTCGGCGTGCCACATCAAAGTTGGCCCGAATCACGGTACCAAAGAGCCAGGGGGCATAACGAAGCAGGCCTGGAACCAGGTCAAGGGGCAGTCCTTCGGCATCAACGATACCCATTCGCCTTGCAAGAAACACCGCACTGGCACTGGATATGAGTCCAAGACCAATCAACCAAAAATCATAATGGCCGGACAGCAATAGCCAAAACGCAAACAGCAATAGGAAAAGGCTCAACGCGCGTTTCAATCTTTATCCTTAATTATCAATATATTAAATTAATATAGACGTGATTTCAGGTGGAAATCTTGGCACGGCCATCATATCGGATCGTCCCTTAGCCTGCCAAACCAGTCGCCTTCAATCGGCCGGCAAAAAATGCCCGAGCAACGAAAAAAAACGAAGCAAAAATCGGTACGTCAGCCCCCAAATCACACGGTCACCGGCGCCAACACAAATTCCCGGAAAAACTCTGCCTGCTTGCGGCCACGGCACCTCGGTCTGAGTGCTCGGATCCAGCAGCGTCGAAATGGGCAGCGTAATGACATCGGCCACCTCGCGATTTGGACTGAACCGATCGACGCCGTGCGTTCCAAATACAAAACACGAGATCACCATTTCCCTAGATCGGCCACCGTGCCGACCCTGTAAATCATCCAGCCTACCGAGACGATCGGCCACCAATAGATCAACACCGATTTCTTCCTGCGTTTCCCTGCACGCCGTTTCCAAAGGATTTAGATCTTGCGGATCACAACGACCGCCCGGAAAAGCCATTTGACCTGACCACGGGTCAGCGGCGTGAAAAGCGCGTTCGATGAAGACGATCTCTGGGTCGTGCTGCGAATGACTGCTGTCAACAATCAGCGCTACCGCTGCGCGTTTATCCGGTTTAGTCCGGATAATCTCGGGACGATAGTCGCTAAACGTAGCTTGTATGTTCTGTATTGCAATCACGCTGGGTGTTCCTTTGCCAACGAGTCCATCGGTCACGGCTCTCGAAAACGGATGTTGGTCATTGCGGCAACACCCAGACGCTGGCATCACACCCGCGGTAACAGCACCGCGGGAAAATCATCTTATCACTGACGTTCGATATTGGGTTGGAGTTGAACGCCTATAATCGAGACAAACATTTTGTAGGTTTTCCCGTGGATGAAGTCAATCTCGTGCACTTTAGTTGCTGGCCTTGGGCCGGACGATGTTTTCAGACTCACCGCACGGGCATTCCAGCCGCCCGGTGCGATCATTTGCCCGTAACATGAATTCCATAAATATACGACCACCACCGCTTTCTCTGTATGTTCACCTGCCATGGTGCGAAAGCAAATGCCCTTATTGTGATTTCAACGCACACCCCCTCCGTCAAAGACTGCCGGAAGACGACTACCTCGATGCGCTCCTCGCCGATCTACGGCAAGAAAAAGGCGTCTTTCAAGATCGACCTGTCTATTCGGTCTTCATCGGTGGCGGCACTCCCAGTCTTTTTTCCCCAGCTGCTGTTCATCGCTTGCTTGACGCGATTCACGAGATCGCGGATTGCGCCCAGCAGACTGAGATCACTCTTGAAGCCAATCCCGGTTCTGCCGAGATCGGCCGATTTGCCGGCTACCTCGAAGCTGGGGTAAACCGACTGTCTCTTGGGATCCAAAGTTTTTCGGACAAAAAACTTCGGTCACTGGGCCGCATACATGATGCCATTCAAGCGCGACACGCTATTTCTGCGGCGCAAAACGCGGGGTTCACCAACCTCAATATAGACCTCATGTTCGGGCTGCCAGACCAGAATGAGAAAGGGGCATTAAACGACCTTACGATCGCGCTTGGCTACGCGCCGAGCCACTTGTCGCTATATCAGTTGACCATCGAGCCCAATACCTACTTCGCAATAAATCCCCCCGCTCTGCCAGATGAAGAGACCGATTGGCGAATCCGAAATGCTCTTTACGATAGTGTCAAAACGGCTGGCTATCATCGGTACGAGGTATCGGCGTTTTCGAAACCCGGGGCGCAGTGTTCCCACAACCTGAGCGTCTGGCGATTCGGTGACTACCTAGGATTGGGCGCCGGTGCCCATAGCAAGATTACGACCCCTCAGGGAATCATGCGTTACGCTAAAGAAAAACACCCGAATCGATACATGGAGAAAGCTCGTTCCAATTTCGTGTTGACCGATCCGAGGACGATTTCCAGTGAAGATCTTTGCTTCGAATTCATGCTGAATGCTCTGCGCCTCTCGGAAGGATTCCTACCCAGTGAGTTTACAGAACGAACCGGCGTGCCCTGGTCCGTTCTGACCAAGCCGCTGAATGACGCCCGACAGCGGGGGCTTCTTGAGACCGACGGCGGCCTGGTGCGGGCGACAAAACTCGGTTATCGTTTTCTCGATGATCTGGTCGAGTTGTTCCTGCCTAAAGTTGAACTGCACACTTCACCGCCAACAGAAACCTCATAAATCGAAATGGTCCCCAGGAGGCCCAGATGTTTCATGTAGTGCTCTACCAACCCGAAATCCCATCGAATGCTGGAAACCTGATCCGCTTGTGCGCTAACACCGGCAGTCAGCTTCACCTAATCGAACCCCTGGGGTTCTCGCTAGAAGACCGCCAACTTCGCCGCGCCGGGCTCGATTACCGGGATGTGGTCGAAGTGCATGTCCATAATGATTTTGCGGCATGCAGAACATCTGCCGGCGAATCTCGGCTGGCTACTTTCTCGACTCATCACCAACGTTTTTTTGCGCAGTTTCGGTTTCAAGCGGGTGATATGTTGCTGTTCGGGCCCGAAACGCGGGGCTTGCCGACAGAGTTGGCCCAAGCAGCGGAGGAATCGGCCAGGCTCACCATTCCCATGCTTCCGGCGAACCGCAGTCTTAATTTGTCCAACGCAGCCGCGGTGGTGGTTTACGAAGGGTGGCGGCAACTAAACTATGCCGGCTGTGAATCCTCGGAAAACCGCTAGGCCACAAATTCCTAGCCAGGGGCATACCGGCCGTCCAGACTTTTTACCACTGCAAAACCGAAACACGCCGACATTGCTGCTTTGGGCTCAAACATCAGTCAGCAGGCTCCAGGCGGATCAATTTTCCATCCCTCTCATCGGTCAAAAGATAGAGTAAGCCGTCGGGCCCTTCCCGTACATCTCGGATACGCCCAAATGTGCCGACTAAAAGGCGCTCCTCATTCACCACTTGATCGCCGTCGAGTTCCAACCTTACCAACAACTCAAACTTCAGTGACCCAATAAAAAGATTGCCGCGCCATTCTGGAATCCGATCTCCACTGTAAAACGTCATCCCCGAGGGGGCGATCGATGGCACCCAGTAATAAACCGGCTGTCGCATTCCCGGCTTATGGGTACCCTCACCCACCGGAACCGGACCCCAGTACTCTTTCCCGAAACTAATGACCGGCCAACCGTAGTTGGCGCCCGATTGCACTATATTCAACTCATCCCCGCCTCGGGGGCCGTGTTCGTGTATCCAGATTTTCTTGCCGCTTAACTCCAACGCCATACCCTGTGGATTCCGGTTGCCATAGGCAAAGATCTCCGGCTGGGCATTCTTTCGGCCTACAAAAGGATTGTCGGGCGGCACCAAGCCCTTGTCTGTAATGCGGACAACAGACCCAGGATGGGTGCCAAGGTTTTGAGCTTGTGGCCGTACCCCGCGCTCGCCTAACGTAGCGTACAGGTAACCGTCAGGCCCAAAAAGAAGGCGGGAACCGAAATGCACCCCACCGCCGGATTTAGGCACCGCCCGAAAAATGACACGAAGGCCTGACAGGCGCCCCCTATTAAATTCCGCACATGCGATCTCGGTACCGACACCGCCATTCCCAGAGGCGGAATACGAAAAACAAACTGTCCGGTTGACCAAAAAATTTGGGTGTAGGGCAACATCGAGTAGTCCGCCCTGGCGCACTGCGGTGACCTCTGGAAGTCCGATGACCTGATGGAGTTTGCCGTTTTCGTACCAACGAAGACGTCCGGGTCGCTCCGTGATTAATAATTCGTCGTTCGGCAAGAATGCCACAGCCCAAGGGTGCTCTAGTCCTGCAACCACGATTGTTGCGCGGAACACCACTTTTTCGGACTGGAATACCGCCGCATCATCAGCGCCGAAGGCTGACCCTGTAATCAATGTCCAAAATACCAACGCCGCAATTTGAAAAACAAACTTCATTGGAAGGGTGTGCGCCATTCTGTCCGAGATCTGAAATCTTATTTTACACAAGTTAAGATCGATCTAATCACCCTTACACTGAACTGTCAGTTAGCTATCAGAAACTGCATGAGAGGAAAACATGGCGAGACTACTCTACGAAATCAAAGATGGTATTGGCTGGATTCGATTCAATAGACCTGAAGTCCTAAACGCTTTCGACTCCGAAGAGGCACGACGTCTGGTTCAAGTTTTGAAGGAAGCGTCGGACGACAAAGCTGTGAACGCGATCATCATCAGTAGCGTGGGTGACGCTTTTTGCGCAGGAGATGACCTGAAGGTGGCGCTCGAAGAATATCCACTCATCAAAAGTGGAAAGATTCACCCAATCCTAG